>ERZ724508.2265-NODE-2265-length-10276-cov-4.653752_pt1 | contig 10276 bp, 8 predicted proteins | sample MGYA00376041_ERZ724508 | MGnify/ENA primary metagenome ERZ724508 (study PRJEB28724, sample SAMN07190887) | wastewater metagenome | isolation source: effluent of sewage treatment plant in Hong Hong | place: USA: Christiansburg, Virginia | collected 2016-03-01 ... | reverse complement strand
ATTTTTTCCATTTCTATACATTCCAGTCATTATTATTTCCAGAATAATAATTATAAATATTTTATCAATTTTTATAATCAACTCTTATTGCTACTTCAATTCTTATATTCTTTTGGAAAAAGTTAATAAATTATCAGAATTTTTATTTATCATTCATCCAGTTCATCAGTTCATCCGTGCTTGAAAGGGTTCGTACTTAGACAGCTTTCTCTTAAATTTGTGGCGGTCTTTTGGAACTGGGGCTTAAATCCTCCGTATCCTGGTGTTTGCACAAGGAAGTTTTCTGCCGTTTGCAGCTTCAAATTCCCTTTGTCAATCTGATTTCTCTCCTGTATTTTGGCTTCATACTATTTAAATTGGAGGGCTGCAGGCTTGAAACCTTGATAGTTGGGAATTTCTGTCCACAACTGATTTGTGCCTCGCTTCAATGGATTATCTCTGAGTGGCTGCTTCACACTCACCATAGTCATTAAATCGAATGGAGAGTCTCCAATTTTTTATCCATAATTGAATTTGTAATCAGTTATCCCTGTTTTAGCATTATTAACATATGCTCTGTTTTTATAAGAGTTGGCTCTTGATGTTTATTCGGCTATTTGAGCTTTTGTTTTTGCTCCCAATGATTGACTTCTATTTGATAGAGGATTATTTAATCCATTTTGTCCTGAACTTATACCAGGGTTTCCTACTTGCCCAGCCTGGCCGCCATTATTATTATTGTTAAAGGCACTATAATTTCTTTCGAAGCCACTCGTGTACCCAAATCCATTGGCTCTGTCTTTGGCAGCACCACTAATTTGTTGTTGATAGACAGATCTCCAATGTTCTGTGCCAGTTTTGAGCAGATTACCTTTTCGTGGATCGTCAATTCCTTCTCGGTACTGAGTTCCACCAAATTTGGCAGCTTATTATTTATCATATGCTTTAATTACTCCCGTATTTTCGAAATTTAATGTCCGATGACCACCCTTGGGCACATGGTCCGGATGATAATGCTCAGGGAATGTATTCTAAAGATATGACTTTGTATAAATGGTTTTATTATTATGGTAGTTTTCCAGGGGATCGATTTTATCCGCAGGTCTCACCGTCGATTCCCATACTTTATTTGCAAGTTCTAACTACTTTCCTTGTTTTCGAGTTGGATATGGTAATTCGCCATAAGTCCTAAATCCAGAATAGCCTACTGCTTTGTTGATCATTAGTATAGACAGTTATATTTTTTTATTTTTACAATATTTATCGATCAATCAATTTGTAAAATAAAAATAATAAATCACCTCATATAGTAAATAAATCATAAAGAAGTCAAAATAGTAGTAATTCTTCTTAAAATATCAAATGCACCCCCGGTGGTGTGGCTATTCTCGTTCGATTTTTATCGGAGGTTTTACTGTTTAATCTAGATTTTCGATAATGTTTTTGCCTAGACTTTCGAGTGCTTATTCAATGCGTATATTATTTAGGGCAGATGTCTCATAGAACAAAGGAATTCTTTTACGAATTGCCCATTTTTCAGCTTACTAAGTATTAATTTCGCGAAAATGGATTAAATCGGTTTTATTGCCAATGACTATTTATCTAAACTGGGACTTGTTTAAAAATTTTTATGCTCTCTCCTTCCATGTTTATAAATTTTCAAATGTTTATCTATTGGTGATGTCATACACATAAATAACTGCAAGGGCATTTTTGAAGAAAGATGGCATAAGTAGTTCGTTGTAAGTACTCGTGCCGATATCCCAAATCACCATTTCATACATGCTATATTTATCCTGAAAAGGGGCCCAAAATTTACGATTTCTTAATTAAATCCCGACTGTAGGATTCGAGTACTATCGGTAGGACCCTCGAGTAAATCTGGATTTTATATTCGTTTTGCCTACACCCGAGTCGCCTATGATGACGACCTTAATTTTAAGTTCAGTATCTGTTTTCAAGCTCATCATATTATAAAATTGTTAACTTATTATAGTAATATGACAGACAATGAATCGTTTAACTTCGACCACTACGTACTTGCCATCTAACAAAGGAACTTATCCCTCGGTAATAAGCAATACGATCTCCAGTTATAGACCAGTATGCTTACTTCAACTCCAAGCCTTATACATAATTAAATAAAAGTTAAAAAACGGAGGATAATAAAACTTAGTCTGAGAGGGAAGATTACGAAAGGATACTCAACTAAAAAGATAGGACTATTGAAGAGCTAAAAAGATAAATAGAAAGTCTATAAAAATTACTGAAGATGGAAAGATAAATAAATCGAAAAAATCAAATTTACTTCTAAAAGATTAAATCGTTCTTGCAGAAACCTTTCCTTTAAAACGAATAAATCCTTGAAGAAATTAAATGCTTCGCTGACGGAAAGGATGCAAAGAGTGAAAATTTCAGATAATTTTAAGAAAAGTTAAGAAAGAGGGAATCATAAATTCGTTAGTTAAAAGGAAAACTTTTATAGAGCACCGCAAATAACATAAACTCTATTTTTAATTCAAAAGTGAATGAAGAGCAAGGGATATTTAAATAAATTGCTGAGCTGAAAGAAGAATTGAATATTAACATTAACCCTGCTCAGACTTCATGTTAGCATGATTAAAAAATAAAGAAATTAGTAACAAAATATGAGTAAATGCTCTAATTATACCACAAGAATTAGAAAGTCATGTACGAGCTCAAAAATAGACAGGAATAGCATTTTGGCTATTTTTCCACTCTGCGTGTCCAGCTTAGCAATTAAATGCACGACATTTGTAATGGTTATACAAACTAAAAAGTAATAAAATTGTAAAATTAAATAAAGAATATAATGGAGACGATTAAGAATATTCCTGAAAAAGCGAAAACTTAAAACTCTCAAGATGTAAAATTCAAAGAATTGGTAAACGAAGTATAAAAATTGAAAGAGAGATTGACTTTGAGAGAAAATGAAATATCAAAAATAAGATAAGAAAATCAATAGTTATTAAACAAAAGCAAAATCCAAGAGAAGAGCTAAAAATAAATAAAGAGTTTAACTGAGCTGCATGACAAATTAAAAGAGAAAGATAAGCGGATTAGCCAGCTGTAAATTACAATAATCGAGCATATTGATTCTAAAATTAGGTCATAATCAATAAATTCACAGGAAGAGGATATCTAAAAGTTGAGGAATAATCTCAGAAATTTAAAGGCTGTTATAATAAACTTGAAAGAATAGAATAAAGTAAGTAAATAAAAGATTAAATAGCTGCTTTATGCCAACAAGGAGCTGAAGAAGACTTTATAAAATCTATCCAGTTCTTTGTAAAATTCTAGAATTGTAGAAAGAGTCAGCAAGGACGGTGCATCTTTTAAAGTTGTGGAAGATATCATTGGGGTTCTGATCAATGTCGCGGATAGCGAGATCAAATGCAAATGCTTAGAAAAGACAGCCGACTGCCTGATCAATTTGAATGACGAATACCCCGAATTGGAGGACATATTAGAAGGATTGGGAGTGATTCAGAAAACATCCAATTTACTTCAGATGCAAGATTGAATTTTATATTTGAATTATTTTAAGAACGAATAAAATATTTTACATCATATATAATACTTCTTGGATACTTCGATATCGTACTTGATGTTGTTGTCCTCCAAGGCCATTTGAATTTCATTGTCAACGATATATGTCTTAAAATCCCAAAATGTCTGTGAGTTCTCTCTTCTTTTGGCTAATTTGTGGAACTCTCTCAGACTTAATTGGCCAAAGTGATTCCAATACAGCTTTAGTGACACTAAATGGTCATTTGTTTATAAACTTTCAGCCACCATTCTTAAACCATTATCATCGATGTCATTTCGTGTGAGATCCAGGTGGACTAATGTACGGTTTTTCGATAAAGCTTGGGCAATGGCTTTTGCTCCATAATGACCAACCCTGTTCGATGATAGATTTAGAGATTAAAGCACACAGTACTTTGATGTTAATATTTAAGCAAGAGATTAACATCCATTAAAAGCAATTTTATTGCAGCTTAAGTCCAAAACTCTCAATTTATTATTTTCTAAAATCAAATTTTTAATGGTAAAGATTGCATCACAGGTTAACCCATTTTTCCTTAAGGATAATTTCTCTAATCCTCTATTAACTTGAAGCATCTTAGCGAAATGAACAGCGCACTATTGGCCGATGCTCTGGTAGGTGGGGTTATCTAAATTGAGCACCTTTAATGAGTTATTATTCCAATTGAGTACACTTGTAACACAGATGACTCCATCGATATCAATTCCATTATTTGCGATGTTGAGTTCCTCAAGGGATTTTTATTTATCCTATTTGCTGGAAAACAATAAAGTTTTAGTTATACTCTGAATAAGATATTTTTTACGATTATTCCATTTGTCCCTATTTGATTGTTTTACAGATTCAGGTATTTCAGTGTCTCGGAGTTCTGGAGAGATGCCCCTATTTTTTCAGCACTCGCCTCGCCTAATGAATTGCCCTGAAGATTTAGACTAATGATGGAAGAGCAAGCTTCCAGGCATTTGGTAAATATTTACAGACCTACATCTGATAGCTCATTAAATGAAAAATCAACATGTCGAATAATCTAAATAAATTCAGATTTTTACATTCTAATTGCCATCAAGTGCACTTGTTAACAGAATTATATCTCGGTCAGTTAATCGATTACTAAAGTTAATTTTATCGTTTCCTCTAAAAATGAGATCGAGATAAAAAGATTTGGTCGTTGGGTTCTCCAAGTACCGGACAAGACTATTATTTGGAGAATGTGATATTTTCTGGCACATACTCACATACTTTTCTCCTATTTGCTTGCGGATCAGGTTTACGTCTGACATTGAAATGAAACTTATTCTATAATATTAATATAACTTTCTTCCAATCCAATTTTTTTATTTCAATTTTAAACAAACTTATATTCAATGTCTTATATTATATGTTCTGCCAGGAGTATAAGGTTGTTTGTAAAAAAATAATATTAATTTGACATATTATTAAAGGCTATGAATAATGATCCAAGCCAAGATGGGGGAAATTCTCACTGCTCAATTGTAGGGCTGGTCGGAATTCTAGTACAAATAGGACTCGGAGTGTTATCATTTTCTGTTCTTATATTAAAGCGACATTTCGAGAATCCAAAGAGACCTTGGAAAATATGGACATTCGACACTCTCAAGCAGGTCATCTCACAAATGCTGGCCCATTTTATTAATCTTACGATATCATTAGCCCTAAATGAGTAAGATCCTAACTCAGACACGTGTTTATGGTACTTCATCACGAATGTCCTTGACAATACCTTTGGAGTCTTCATATGTGTTTTCTCTTTGAGGCTTTTATAGAAAGTCTTCTACAGGAAGCGCAAATATTTTCTTATTTCTGGTCACTATTACGAGATAACAGAAGCCCGAAAAGAAGAAATGGACGAGAATAACAATAGAGAAGCTTAGGAAAAAATTGAGTTATCAACTCAAAAAATAATGTAATCATGAAATAAATATAGAATCAATTATAAGGCTTGGCTATTTCAGTTGGTGATTTGGAATTCTATTGTCATTGTGACGAAATTTATTTTGTTTATAGTATAGTACCTGCTTCGGGATGTTTTGGATTTCGTGAGTAATTTTTTATTAGGCTGGATTTAGGCCTATCCAAACTTATAGTTAGTGGTGGTTATTGTGATCATTCCAGTAATCATGAATGGGTTTGCTTTTTGGGTACAAGACAATTTCTTAAAAAAGAGAGAAATACCAGGTTAAATATAAGCTTAATCTATATAGGCACACTTGAATAATCAGGTCGAATAGCATCATCAAGAGATAGAACTGCAGGAACACCAGAATGAAGGATTGGATAAACATGAGGATATCTCGAATGAGTAAACATCAAATAGCAATAAATAAGCTATAAAAAAATAGGAACAGATTGTGGCTCTCTGAGTGAAGTTTTTTATTTTTGTACTTAATTCTTTATTTTAATGAGTATATTGGAGTTAAAATTATTAGAATAATTAAGGTGATTTTTATAAAAATATTATCACGATTAAATATTAATGAATTTAATTCAACACCTCAGGGACTGGCTGAAACCTGCCACTGTTACTTGCAATAGTGACCTGGATAATCACTTTGAGAATGCGTAATATCTTTTTTTATTTAGACATCTCGAAGACTAATTCGAAGCTCATATACCTGAGAGGAAGCATAAGGTTCCCAGCTTCGAACACTTCTTCGGTCCAGTTCTCATGGTTTCTTCCAACCCAGAAATAATAAAGGGATTTAAATTCGAATTTGGTATCCCTCTATCTCAATTTTTTGTTACTTCTCATGCCTGGAGTATTCCCAATTCCGGCACTGTTGAATAGAACCCTAACCCAATGATGATGATGCAAGGTCAACAAAAGCCAAATTATACATTCACTACTCAACTCGTTCAAGATCTTCGAGGGCAAGAGCCTTATCGAATTATGATGGGAAAAGTAGACAATGAAGGAAAAGTTGACGCTATCTATGTACAAAAACTCAATAATGCATTATCATTCAAAGGAACAGGATCTTTCCAATCATCTAATGCTGAACAAGGAGTACTTGGAGCTTAACTATAAATCGAACACTCAGATTCGTTAAGTGTTGTAAAAGTTGGACAGGGACATTGGGGATTTAGTACAAACCAAAGAATCCATCCAAACTTTATCCTCGGATTCGACTATTTTAACTTAGTAAATATGAATTTATGTAGACTGCTCAAAAATTGTCGTTCTGGAGTTATGGATTTAAAGCCTTCATAAAATCCCACAGTTTATTCGCAAACTATGTTGCAATTCAAAAGCAATATAATTTAGGGTATATCATCCCAATCAAAAAAGGAACTCAATTTGTTGCTCATTATCGCTATGATGCTCATGAACGAACCCCAACCACTATACTCGGCTTCAAGCAAAGATATTAGTAATCAGAAATATTAGCAACTGTAAACTCAAAAGGATAGCTATCAACCTGCCTATCCTTCCGTCATCCCACTTACTCTCTGAAGTTATGCGCAGTTATTGATTACCTGAAATAAAAGTACTCCTTCGGATATGGAATCACCTTAGGCCAACCTGTTTGATGTTTGTTAGATTCCTATTTATTTCAATTCAAATTGTAATATTATTCATCATATATATAATGTTAAGTATATATCAAGGTTCAGGTATGGTACCTGCCATACAGACCTACATGAAAGAGTTCCATTCTGTAGGGTTGTACCGATGTAATTCCGAGCCTAACAATTTTATTTTAGCCAATATTTTATCAACTAACTATTTCCGATTCTTATATTTTTATGTCTATGATTTGCTTAACTATTATTCTACAATTAATTTCTATAAGATATTGTAATAATGGTAATGTTCACTACTCACTTTTTTCCATTCGTCAAACTGTTTCTACAGTTCGAAATATGTTCGAAATATTTTAGTGTCGATTTGGTTTAAGTTTGGTAAGAAATATTTACATAAGTTTTTATCATCTTTATCCAAAGATTTAAGAATTAATAAAGATGGAACCACTATGAAAATATCTGAATCTAAACTCTCTATCATACTCTTGAATTTTATGTGTTTCTCTGCCAATCCCTAGATAGCTCCTGAAAAATGAAGTAAATATCTTTTTTTCTACACATCACAAAAATAATTCGCTCCTTTTTCCCAGCTCTTTTAATATTACACCAGTGCATCCACGAGGTCTGAGTTGTTTTTTAGTTGAGGATCCACCATTTCAATGTTTTTATCGTATTTTCGAAGAAGCATTCGAATATTTGTAAAAGAATTTCTTATCTTTTACGCCAACAACCGAGTTGCTTTCGACTGCTCTCTAGTTACTCGTCTAATAATACCCTATGTCTAGCAAAGAATGGAATGATCTAAATCATCTCTGCCTTTCCCTATGGTATTGGTGATATGATTGATTTGAGCTATTATTTAGCATAACTTTCCCCTGATTGAGAGATAATCCTCACAATTTAACAATATTTTTCCTTTCATTTTTTATCTGATCTCCACAGATGTGAGATCCTTTTCAGCTTCGATGGCTTTGGCAATTAAACTTCGAGCTTTGACTTCAATACTCATTAATTCCATAACGTATAACTTTTAAAAAGTACTCCAACTTAAATCAAACTCCAGTAAATTGTTTTTAATATCTGTAATTATGGTTTCAATAACGACGCCAGTAGGTTCTTGGGTGATTTTGCTATAAAGATCCCTGAGACAGTGCTCTAACTTAAAAAAATCAACCATCAATTTACTTCCGAAATCTAAAACTTATTGAGAGAAAGAATATTTTTAACCATTTACCCATAAATACGGGAACCCTTTGTTACATTAATTTTTACCTTCTTGCGCGCTGTCTAAAATCTCTGTCAAATATGAGAGCTGCCCTTATTTATATAACACTTTATAAGCTTGAGAGAACTTTGAGCGATAATCTCGGTCAGCTGTGCCAACATTATAGGTCTAATTAATATTTTATTATACTTTGCAAAGATTTTATATATGCTGCAAGTATTTTTGACAGACCTATTGGCCTTATGGCGAGTCAAGATCAAATTTATCAAAACTGGAATGCAAGAGTTGATTAGAACAGACAACAGTTTGCTCGAGTTGAGTAAAGCGCTTTGAAAGTTTAAATTATTATATTTAAGTAAGAGGCCTAGAGGGAGCTGTTGAAGCTCGAACATGAGTTGAGGTTTAGAAGAATTCCATGTCTGCGAGTTCTAAATAATGAATAAGATGAAAATAGATAAAGAATCTAAAAGGTAGTACCTGTTCTTTAGGCTGAAAATTCCGTGTGATCGCGTATAGAGGAAGCCATAGTAAAACTTCTCTGCAAATATAATTATTATTTAGCTCAATTTTTTAACATTTTTCCATAATAATCAAACAATATTCTTCCATCTATTCAAAATGCCCCTCATTTAATTAGAATATGAAGTCAATCAAAAAAGATACTTACACTTCTGCAAAAAAAAGTCTTTATTACAATTTATATTACTTCATATTTTCATCAATCAATTATATATCAAGATCAATCCCAATTATCAATTTATTGAATCAGTTTAACTTCTCAATTTTTTAAAAGTTTTTCTGGGATTTTTTAAAGTCACCCGCGTTACTCACATGTACTCAGAAAATTTCAGATTGGAATTTTCTTTTCGGCTTCCCATTAGAGCTTAGTGTCTCATCATTTATCTTGGTCTTGCTCTCCAGATCAGTGTTGCCCTAATATCTTTGATAGAAAACCGAATTAAAATTAAAAATGAAAAATTATATATCAGTATAAATTCGGATAAAGTTTTCATGAAAATCATGTCCTTGTGATAACGAATTTTCGACAAATGTCTTCTTTTTCTTCCATGGTTTTTTTGCTCTCTGTGTAATCTATGAAATCAAGAGTTTTTTTCTCAAGCACTAGGATATAATGTCTGTTGATAAGCAAGCAATTTAAAAGCTTATTTTTGATATCGGTTTCTTCTTTGAATTGAGATATCATTTCCATGAAGAATTTAAAATCAACATAGCTAGATTCGAGTTACATTCTCATTGATAGCGAGGCCCCTGATCCTAGTATGACCTATTTGATATTTTGCCCAAATGGCTACAATATCATTGCTTCAGTTTTTAGGACTAAGTCCCACTGCTCATCATTGTTAGGTGTTTTTGTGAATTACCAATAGGGTGAGCTTTTGGGGATATCTCTTTGAATAGATGCAAGTATCTTATAAACCAGGAAACAAGGTTGAGAATATTTTTACTGGTCTTCATCGATCTTGTTGGCTAGCTAGTCGAGGAATTGAGCAATATAAGTCATAGATTTACGACTAAAACACATCACATCTCTTAGATTCGTTATGGGAATAATTCTTTGCGATTTATTGAGATTTGATTCTTCTTTTGCATCAAGAGGATATCTCAACAACTCTTCGGCACTAATCCTCTATCTATATTTAGTCGTCATCATCCTTTTTAAAAGAACTTGTAGATGATGAGACACTTGAACCTCAGGAGGAAATTTCAAAAGCGTATTATCAATGAGACCGATTAATTTAGAAATAGTGCTTTACTCATAGGGACAAAATCCGTATAACATTTAATAAAAAATAACTCCCAATGACCAAATGTCTGCTCTATTATCATAAACAGCTCCTTTTAAGACTTCAGGAGCCATGTAAATTGGGGACCCTACCATTGTTTGAGTCAATTATGAGTTGAGCATTTCTTTACAAAAGCCAAAGTCAGCAATTTTT
>ERZ724508.2264-NODE-2264-length-10282-cov-5.323849_pt1 | contig 10282 bp, 7 predicted proteins | sample MGYA00376041_ERZ724508 | MGnify/ENA primary metagenome ERZ724508 (study PRJEB28724, sample SAMN07190887) | wastewater metagenome | isolation source: effluent of sewage treatment plant in Hong Hong | place: USA: Christiansburg, Virginia | collected 2016-03-01 ... | reverse complement strand
AAAGCCGGAACTTGTTGTGTTATTAATTGCGGTTGTTGTCGACGAAAGTGATCTTCCAGAAATGTCTAAACCATTCGGTAAAGTTAATACAGCTTGTTTATTATTTCCATTTTGCACAAGTGTGCTACCTAAAAATATTTGTCCCGGACCATGACCAAAAATTGTCGAGCTATCATTAGCGAAAAATTCGATGCGATAATTTCCATCAGTGGAATCAGCAGCATCTAAATCAAAAGTTGTTGTCAATTTATTTCCAACCTGTACAGCGCTTGTTAATACAGGAAAATTTATATTTCCATTCGGACCAATGTCGCTATCTCCGCTTGGATCATTTTCCGTTACACCTTGCGACTCGAAAGATATTGGACTCCCATATTGATCGCCTTCATAGTGAAGCAGATCAATACCTTGGTTTGAGTCACCAAACGCGGGGTAATCAAAAGTACTAATGTCATGAATTTCGTTTCCAAGAATTGCATTATTAGAAACTTGAGCTAATCCACCGAAAACACTACTCGTAGCACTTGTGATTGAAATCCCAAGACCTGAGATACCTGCAACTAAATTTCCTTCACTCGGATTGGTACCACCAAAAATAGAATTAGAAGTGCCAATTTGAAAACCTGCTCCCGTACCATTATTAATTGAACTGTTTACATTACCAGTTGAATCTACACCTATATAATTTCCTTGAATCGCTACATCGTTTCCGAATACCACATTTACTTGTTGCTCAGTAGCTCCACTAATCACATTTTTACCACCTTGGCTAGCGCCACCTACAGAAATAGATTGTGAATTTAAAATGAAAATTCCTTTTTTTATCCCAAAGTCAGTTTCACCATCAACACCAATACCAAGATAGTTTCCTTTAACAACGACTTGAGAAACATTACGTATGAACAACCCACCTTCACTTGAATTTTCGCTACCAACAATTAAATTTCTATCTGCAGGATTTACACCACCGATTATGGCCTCGTTTGCATTTCCATCAATCAAAAGACCAACATGAGACAAACGTGATCCTATACTTAAACCAGTATTATCTAGTCCTAAAAAATTCCCTTGTACAATGGGACTAGTTCCGGTTGTTGTCAAGCAAGTACTACAACTATAAATAGACAATCCTTTTACAGTTGAGTTATCGCCAGAAACAATTAAACCAGCATCAGCATTTGACATATCGATTCCAATATTAATTACAGAATCTATTGGAGCTGGGCTGATAGCTGAGTTTGGTGTTGCACCTGAATTGTTTGTGTAACCATCGACTATTGTTTGTTCGTAAATTTCCGGTAAATCGCTAGTAGGTTGAATAACGTGAGCTCCGCTACCGGCAATATTAAATTCAATGGTGTCAATATCAGAATTTGAATTCGCTTCTTCTATTGCGGCACGTAAAGTACACTCACCAGCATTTGCGGTTTCACAAATACCGTCACCAATATTTGCATCGATCTCGTCTGATGTAACATTTACTGTATATGTAGCAGGTGCTGCCGAAGCAGATTGTAGATATATAATATTGCTAAAAGTTAGTAATGAAAATATAGCCAAAATAGGCATATACTTTTTTATAACATTAACCATCAAAGACTCCTCAACTTAGTCTATTGAGTGAATCGTCATAATTTGAAAAATCTTTATAGGTCATATGGCCCATATATCTTTAGTCAATAAAATTAAGTTTAGTTATAAACACGGGCTTTGCCCATAAACATATCTTTTAAGGTATCGAATGCTTCTAGACATCTACCTGCACCTAAAACCACAGATTCCAGAGGTTGTTTAACAATATGAACAGGAAGTTGAGTCTCATTTGATATACGTTGATCTAGACCTTTAAGTAGACCTCCACCACCGACTAAATGGATGCCACGAAGAATTAAATCTTGGGCAAGCTCCGGAGGTGTATTACTAAGTGCGGTTATTACAGCATCACAAATTTCACGAACTTGCTCTTCAATGGCACCTCGAATTTCGGCTGGAGTAAGAACTACGACACGGGGCAAACCTGTCATTAAGTCTCGTCCTCGCACTTCAGCATTAACTTCATCTTCAACCGGATAGGCAGATCCAATTGCGAGTTTTATTTCCTCAGCAGTACGCTCACCTATTGCAACACCGTGTTCTTTACGTACATGATTTTGAATGGCGGTATCAATGTCGAAACTTCCAACACGCTTAGCTTCTAAAGCAACAATACCACCAAGGGAAATTACTGCTACTTCGCTAGTGCCACCGCCAACATCTACAACCATATTTCCTATAGGTTCGTGAATATCTAGACCAGCACCAATAGCTGCTGCCATTGGTTGCTCTAATAAATAAGTGGATGCAGCTCCAGCACGACGAGCTGCTTCTAGTACTGCTCGTTGTTCAACATGAGTTATTGCAGAAGGAACACATATCAACACACGCGAACGATTCATTCTTGAAACACCAACGCGTTGAAATAATAAACGGATCATCCTTTGTGTTACTTCAAAATCTGTGATTGCTCCACCACGAAGAGGTCTAGCAGCAACAATATGTGCAGGTGTTCGACCTATCATCTGCCAAGCGTCATGACCCATTGCTAAGACATCTTTATTTTGTTGATTTAGTGCAATAACTGTAGGTTCGTTTAGTACTATTCCTTTACCACGTGCATATACAAGCGTATTGGCTGTACCTAAGTCGATTGCTAGATCACGTGCCATAATATAATTCCTTTTACAAAACTTCCAAAAAACTCAGCTACTGCCCGTCTTTTTTCATCCCACGCATTTTTTGTAATGCCTCGCGTTTCTGATCAAACATATCAATACTTGAGTTGACTGACGTTGGTGTCCTATAACGTAAATGTACAATCACGTAACCCACTAAACAAAGCCCAAGCCCTAAAATTAAATACCACATATATTCTGTGTATATATTACCAGTAATTAATCAAATTATTCCACGCAAGTTCGTAATTAACTGTTCATATCTGGAAAAATAGAAGCATGATAGAACTAAGCAAGCAACAAAAAGAATTATTAAACATTGTACAATGGTCATTTCCAGTGTGCGAAAGACCATTCGAGGCTATTGGCGAAAAGATGGGAATCAGTGAAGAAACCGTCATTGAAGAGCTCCGTACTGTAAAAGAAGCAAATATACTTCGTCAATTAAGTGCTATTTTTGATACTCGTGCTCTCGGCTATCAGTCAGCTTTAATTGCTGCAAAATACGATGAAGATCAAATAGAGCAAGCAGCAAAAATCATAAATGAACATCCTGGTGTTTCACATAACTATAAAAGAAACAATGCTTATAATCTTTGGTACACAATTGCAGTTCCACCAAGCGAGAACATTGAAAGCCATGTTGCACTATTACATAACGCAACCAAGTCAAAGACAACACGTCAACTACCTACATTAAAGCTTTATAAGATCGGCGTTAAACTAGATATGACTGGTGAAACAAAACCAGATTCAAAATCAGAAGTATTGGCACATGAAAAGCCTGAACGAAAATCTGTAATGGATGTTCCTAGCTTTAGCGAGAAAGAGCTAGCCATTATCCGTGAACTCCAAGAAGACTTGCCGCTAGTTCCTAGACCATTTGCTGCTATGGCCTTTGAAGCTCAATGTGGTGAAGAAGAGATTCTAAATGCCATTGAAGAATTTAAAGAAAAAAAATATATGAGACGATTTGCAGCTGTTATGAACCATCGACATGCTGGCTATAAGGCAAATGCCATGGGCGTTTGGGCAGTACCAGAAGGGGATTGTGAAGAAGTCGGTCCACAAATGGCTGGATTTTCACAAGTTAGCCATTGTTATAAAAGACCTACATATTCAGATTGGCCATATACAATTTTTACTATGGTACATGGTAAAAATGCTGGTGAATGTGAACAAACAATCGAAGCTATAGCTAATGAAACTGGAATAAAAGAATACGAACTCTTATGGTCTATTAAAGAATATAAAAAAGTTCGTGTTAGATATTTTACGCCAGAATGGGATGCTTATATAGCAAAATATAATGAAGAATTAACTAATGTTCAAGCATTACCGAAAGATTAAATTAAGTTTTAATATAAAATTTCATTGTTGTCCCAACATCAACTTTACTTTCAACTGTAATTTCTCCACCCATAGATTCAACTAGGCCTTTTACAATATATAGGCCTAGACCACTACCGGATATATTTCTGTTTCGTTTAGCTCTATGAAATTTATTAAAGATATTTTCTAATTCTTCGCCTTCAATACCATAACCAAAATCTTGAATCTCGAAATATAATCTATTTTCTATCATATTTATTGTTAATTTAACTTCTGTATCTTTATTCGAATATTTAAATGCATTTTGAATCAAATTAATTAAAACTCTTCTTAAGAAATTTTTATCAATATTGATGTTCTCTGCTTCCTTAGACGAATTCAAAAATATGATATTAACTTTACGACTATTTATAACTTCCACATCATCAACTAACTCACTGATATATGAATTTAGGTTAGTAGATTCACCTATAGAGCCACTACGATCTGAATCAATTAACCCAACAGCTAATAGATCCTCTACTAGATCATGCAAGCGATAGATTTGCCTACCTATGCCTACTTGTATTTCTGCTCTAGTTTCAGCATCGATACGGGGATCATCAACTACATTTAAGTAACCCATGAGTGAGGTTATAGGTGTACGCAACTCATGGCTCGCTGTAGAAATAAAATCATCTTTTAACTCAGCTACTTCTAGCAATTTTTCTATAGTTTCTTCTTGCGTTTCATAATGTTGGGCTAGATCATCGGTAGCTTCCTGAAAAACTTGTAATAATGAACCTATCCCTAATGCAATAAATATAAAGACCACAGTTCGTAAACCAATAGCTATCCCAGTTCGAGTTCCAAATTGAAAATCATTTCTAGCCAATAACCAAACACAAGTAGTTATTGAAGCAATAATACTAACGATTACTGAACCAAGTATTTTCCATAGATATGCAGCTTCTATAATTATTGCAACAAGAAAAAAGTTAACTCCATATTCAAAAGATTTTGAGTCAATAAATTGCATTAGAGTAACCGCGAGAGCAAAATCAACTGTAACTCCATAAACACTAATTAGATTTACTAAATTTTTGTTATCTTTATATCTGCTTAGGACATAAGCAATGATTAAGGTACTTAGAAGTAAAATAGTCGAAGTAATCCAAAATATATTTACATATAATGCCAATGCATATGTGGGCAATACTAAAAATATTCGAAAACCGTTAAGCATATACAACATATCGCAAAACCGTTCATGAGGATTACGGCTAGAATATTCATTGTATCTAATTTTTAAAAAGTCATTTAACATATTTTCTTTCTATTTATTCCAATTCTATCCGTTTTTTATCATCAATTTGAAGAGTTTCATATGAAATTTGGGACGTCAAAGGCGTAGAATGGTAGTTGTGAATCCTAATAATAACGATGACTCTAAAGAAAATAACGAAGAAAATGGTGATAGTAATTCTCCATTCGGCTTTCTATCTGATATGTTTTCCCAAATATTCTCAGGACAAAATGGCGAAAAGGATCCCAACCTAGCTGGAATATCAAATCTATTCGGAACAGGTATTACAAAACCTGATCCAATACAAATAGCGAAATATTTTGCTAGCGAGATCGCGGCTAAAGATAGTTTAGACGAAGAGATATCTGATACCGAAGAGACTAATAATGGTAACTTCGATTTTTCAGAAGCTTTAAATGAAAACGATTTCATGTCATTGATGAATCAAATGAGAATAATGTCTTCTGTGTCAAGTAAAAAAATTGTTCCCCAAGAAATTGACCACGAAATACTTAAAAAGTTTGAAGAAATATTTGAAGCAGCAAAAATATATGTTGTAAAAAATACTAATTCTGATGAAATCATGTCTCTAGAACTTGTCGTCCGTGACCGTATAGGGTTTACTACTGATTATTTAGATGCAATGGAATCACCCTTAAGTATTGCCGCAAAAACTTTAAATCCAACTATTGGAAATGAAATGGACCCTACTCAAACAAATGGATCACCGAATGAATTCGATATACAATCTGCAATAGCCTCAAGTATTGCTCCTATGATGTTTGGGGTACAAGCTGGAACCATGATTGGCCATTTAAGCCATAGAGCATATGGTGATGATGATGTATTACTCCCGGCGAAGCTAGATAAAAGAGTATCTATTATTGCATCAATGGTTGTTAAGTTTGCACGAGATTGGAGCGTTGCTTTAGACGAAGCAATATTATATTTTCTAATAATACAGTCCATAAGAGCGCAAATCCGTAATGCAGGTTGGCTATACGAGAAGCTCGACGATTTATGTTCACGTTATGTAGGCGCATACGAACTTAACCCATATAAGATTGAAGAATTGATTAATAACATTGAACCAGATGGTGAAAATTCTGTAATGGCTATCAATGTGACCCCAGAACAGATGTTTGAAGCATTACGAACTCCGCTCCACTCTGTTCTAGATGAAGAGATCGGTAGAATTTCTGCATTACATAAAGCTTATGTGGAATATGTAACCCATAAAAATATTGATGAACTTATTCCTAGCGCTAATTTGATTAGAGAAGCAAGAAAACGAATTGTCGTAACTACGTCTAAAGCCGAACATTTTGTAGAACAACTATTTGGTGTTGATGTATCTACTAAAAACCTTGAGATTGCCACGGCCTTTGTAGAAGGGGTATTAGAACGAGATCAAGAAAGTGCCCTACATAACTTATGGTCCAACTGGGAATTGATGCCTACAGTATCTGAATTTAATGCACCGGGATTATATTTAGCACGCTTAGAATTGATGAATAACTAGCCAACATTTTCATTGCTTGACCTATAAATCCATATTTTAGGTGGATGAAGGTCACAAAATTTATTAAATTGGTCTTATTTCTAGTGTTTAAGACGTCGACAAAGTTTAAGTGAATATTGCCTATAGCGATCGAGACCTTAGTTGGATCGATTTTAATGAAAGAGTTTTAGAATGCGCTAATGATTCAAATATAGCGCTGCTTGACCGCGTGAATTTTCTAGCAATATCTGCATCAAACATGGATGAATTCTTTCAAGTGAGAATGAGTCATCTAAAAAACTCCTTATATGAGAGATCTGAATCGGAAAAAAGTACCAGAACACTAATAATAAAGAATCTTATTTCAAGATCAAAGAATTTTTACAACCAGCAATACTCCACATATTACAAACTCAATCGAGAGTTATCAAAAGAGAATATCGCATTTAGTGAGATACAAGATTTAAATCGACAACAAAGAACTTGGCTAACACGATATTTTGATGACAATGTATATCCTGTTCTTACTCCTCTAGCTGTTGATCCAGCTCACCCTTTTCCGTGGATATCATCAAAAACAGTAAATCTTGGAATCATACTCCGTGAACAGAAAACCGACATACAAAGATTCGCAAGGATAAAAGTTCCAGCAAATCTTGAAAGATTGGTGCAACTCCCAAATTCTACGATTTTCATACCCTTAGAGAAATTAATAATGGCTAACTGGGAGAAATTATTTTTAGGTATGGACTTAGAATCAAATTTTGTTTTTAGAATCACAAGATCTAGTAATTATATTATCGATGATAATGATGATTTGTTACAGGCTATGAGCAATGTCGTAAGACAACGCCAAAGATATGGTGAAGCAACGAGACTAGAAATCGAAGCGGGCATAGACAATACTTGGGTAGATTTAATACAGAACGAAGTCACACTTGATACATCAAGAATATTCGAATTTCCGTCTTATAGTATTTGTGATATCTCAACACTACGCAAAATCGCAATGATTGATAAACCTAAACTCAAATATCCAAAATTTAAACCAAAAATACCTGCAAGACTAAAAAGTAGTAAAAATAATCGGGTTGACTTGTTTGAAATTATGGATAATAGAGATCTATTAATTCATAGGCCTTACGAAAGTTATGAAGAAACAGTCCAGGCACTTTTAGCACAATGTGTACGTGATGAAAATGTATTAGCCATAAAGCAAACACTTTATAGAGCCGCAGGTGTTGATTCAGCTATAGTCCAATCTCTTTGTAAGGCCGCTCAAGAAGGAAAGCAGGTAGTTGCTCTAGTCGAATTGAAAGCCAGATTTGATGAATCTACAAATATTGAAAGAGCGAAACTATTAGAAAGGGCTGGTGTACATGTTGTCTACGGAAAAGTTGGTCTTAAAACACATGCAAAACTTTTACATATTGTTAGAAAAGATAAAGGATCACTAAAATATTATTCACATATATCTACAGGTAACTACAACCCTTCAACTGCAGAAGTCTACGAGGATTTCGATTTATTTACTAGCAATCAAAGGATTGGTAAGGACGTAGGAGATCTATTTAATGATCTAACCGGATATAGCTCAAAAAACCAATATCGTGAATTGTTGGTTGCACCATATCATTTGCGCGATAAATTATTAACTCTAGTTGAGGGTCAATCCAATAGTGACGGAAATATAGTATTTAAATGCAATAATATTGTTGACCCAACAATACTTGATGCATTATTAAATGCAAGCGAAAATGGTGCTCATGTTGAAATAATTGTTAGAGCATCATGTGGTTTCTCTCCAGCACATATCGCAAAATACCCAAATATAAAAATTCGTTCTATAATCGGAAGGTTTTTAGAACACTCAAGAATTTATAGATTTGGTATAGGTGAAAATGCAACATTGTTAATAGGGTCTTCGGATTTAATGAAAAGAAATTTAGATCATAGATTCGAAGTATTGATACCTTTATTAGAAAATCATACAAGAAGATATGTTAACGAAGCATTATCAGAACTTCTAGATGATAATAACGATCATTGGGAGCTTACACAAAATGGTTGGAGACATCTAAAATCAACTTCAACAGTACACAATGAATTACTTAAAATTGCAGATTATCGTGCTGATACAGAACGTTTAAATAGTGAGATATCTAGAAATATTCCTGATTAGGCGTCAGACTCATCATCAAAGCCAAGATCCCATTGTATAACCACACCTTCGCGCTCTCCGTCTTTTACAACTCGTTCACGATTTCTTCGAAATTGTGGATCATGAGGTGGAACAAAATTGAGACGCGCTCCCACTCGTTGGCGAAATGATTCAACAATATCATCATCACCAAATACTTTTTCAACACCCCAATGTGGGTGAACAGGACCGTAATATACAATTTTTACGTGACCTATTGTCGGTGCAGGTACTTCTGGTTCTATATTTGTCATTACAACAGTCTAGACGGGTCGCTCTTCCAAGGTCACTTCGACGGACAATTCTTTTCCGTTACGGTTTATTTTAATTGTCACTTTATTTCCAGGCTTTTTAGATCTAATTTCACTAACCATATCGGCAGATGAAGATATCTTGTTGCCATCAACTTGGGTTAATACGTCATTGACCTTAATATCCGCTTTTGAAGCTGGAGAGTCTTTTACAATCTCACCAATTAAAGCACCAGATTCAATTTTGAGGTCTAATTCTTTCACTAAACGAGGTGTAACATCTTGAGCTGATATGCCTATGTACGCTACTTTTCTATTATTACCTCGTTCTAAATCCGAAATAATTGGTTTTGCGCGATCAATGGCAATAGCGAATCCAACATTCTGAGCATAACTAGGATCTGCAATTGCTGTGTTAATTCCGATCACTTCACCTTTTGAATTCACTAAAGGTCCACCAGAATTCCCCCTATTAATAGCAGCATCGGTTTGTATTATACCTCTTAGTTTTGTACCTAATTCGGTTGCGATAACTCGATCTTTTCCAGAAACAATGCCGCGGGTAACACTCAGACCGCCTTCTAGTGCAAGAGCATTACCAATTGCAATAACATCGTCACCAACAATTGTTGCATCTGAACTTCCAAGTTTTACTGCAGGAAAATCTGTACCTTCAATTTTTAATACTGCTAAATCTTCTACGGGATCAACACCTAATAATTTTGCATCTAGGGTGCGACCGTCATTGAGAATCACAGAAATAATTTTATTACCACCTTCAATAACATGGTTATTTGTTAGAACATAACCATCAGAAGAATAAATAAAACCTGTACCTGCCCCACCACCGAGAATATTTGCTCCACCACCAACAGATATTGCAACAGTGGCGGGTTCAATTTTTGCTAATACTTCTTGTATATCTGCAGGTTTCGTGAATGCTGAAGTACTTCTTCGCACTTCATAATTATAAGTATTTCTATGTAAGTAATACCACATCGA
>ERZ724508.2259-NODE-2259-length-10290-cov-3.285979_pt1 | contig 10290 bp, 3 predicted proteins | sample MGYA00376041_ERZ724508 | MGnify/ENA primary metagenome ERZ724508 (study PRJEB28724, sample SAMN07190887) | wastewater metagenome | isolation source: effluent of sewage treatment plant in Hong Hong | place: USA: Christiansburg, Virginia | collected 2016-03-01 ... | reverse complement strand
ATATGGCAACAAACAATTTTAATAAAGGTTTATTTACAGATACAAGAGAGTTCTATCAACCAGATGGAACTTATCCTTTTTCATTAAATTCAGTAGAAGAATCAAGTAATGGTTCTAATAGAGGTAGTATTATAAATGAAGAAGGTAATCTTGAGTGCTTAAATTTACCAAAAGGATCTAATCCTATAGGTTCTATTTTATTATCTCAGAATGAACTCATATTATTTATAAATAACCCAGATGCTATATTGCTTGTCAATACTGCAAACTGTACCTATACTACTATTATACAAGATGCTTGTTTAAATTTTACTAAACAAATTCAAGGAGTTTATCGTACAATTAATGGATGTGATAGAATACTTTATTTTGTAGATGGTGTTAATGATGATAGAGTTATTAATATAGATGATATAATTAGAAATCCTACTTCTCATAATTACTTAAATAAGTTTGGAGTATTTGATTGTGAACTTATTAAAAACAAAAGAAATTTTGATTTAGCATGTGTTAAAGATATTACAGTTAATAACACAGGAGGTAATCTTGAATTAGGAGTTTATCAAATTATTCTTCAATATGAAGATAGTTTAAATAATGGGGAAAACTACTTCGCTCATTCTCTACCTATACCTATTACATATGGAAACTATAATAGCAATTATAAAGATGTAATTGGAGGCGATCCATTAACTTTTCCACAAACAACTAAATCAATTACTTTTACTATTGCAGGTATAGATCAAACTTATGCTTACTTAAATATTTTAGTAGTTCATACTAAAAATCAAATTAAGACATGTTATATAGTTGATAAATTATCAATTGTAGAAAATGAATTAGTTTATACATTAACAGATTTAACAACAACTGACAGTGAACAAATTCCAATTGATAAAGTTATTGTTAGTCAAAACCCTTATAAAATATCTGAAACAATTACTCAAATTGATAACAGATTAATAAAAGGAAGTTCTAAACAAACAGTTAGAGATTATGCAGAATTTCAAAGATTAGCGAATAATGTAGAAGTTACATATGTAACTAAACCTATATTATATCCTAATTCTGATACTAAATCAGGTTTATCTAAATCATCTAAAAGTTATTCTGATTATAGAACTTACATGAGAGATGAAATTTATTCTTTAGGTTTAGTATGGGTTTTTACTGATGGTTCTGAAACTCCTGTATTTCCTATTCCAGGTAGACAAAAGAATGTTTCTCGATTTGGTCTTTTCCCAGCATCTGACCCTAATACTCATTCAAGACCAAATAATAATACAGGAGTTGGAAATACAGAATGGGATAGTGCTTTAATATTAGCAGGTACTTACACTGGTCCAATTTTATCTCCTTCTGAAGAATATAAACATTTGTTACCTGAAGATTTCATTAAAGACAGTGGTGATCTTTATGTTGAAAGATGGAAAGCTTATAATACAGCTTATAGAAAAACATTAAACAATGCATCTTCTAGTTTTTATTCAGCAGGAGATTTAGCATATTTTGAATCTAATTATAGATATCCTCTTATCAAAGATTGTAGTGATAATTATATTTATCCTATTGAACAAGATACTGATGGCAATATTATAGGTGCAAAAATAACACATCATAAAATGCCTGATACTACTCTTGAAGAACATTTTACAACTTCAGGTAGAAGAACATATATTTTACCTTTAGGTTTAAAGTTTGATAATATAAGTTTTCCTTCTGAATACAGTTCTGAAATAGCAGGTTATTATATAGTAAGAGAACAAAGAACTGAAAACAATAAGACAATACTTGACAAAGGTATCATTCATGAGAATGCTTACTTTACAGTAAATATAAATGATAAAGGTGATAAAGATTATTTTGTTCAAACAACTGTAGGCGGAAGACACCATAGAGAAGAAAATGCTGGAGGTAATTGGGATAGAGCATGGATACCAAATAAATCGTCTATAGATGTTGATTGTGGAAATACAGTCACTGGAGAATTGACAGAAATAGGTCCTGGAATATTTGGGTATGTAATTGAAAATAATATTTCATATAATCATAAATCTCAATCGTTTCATGGACCTGTTGCTAAGTTTTTAAAACCTTCTTTTAATACTTCTTTGTTTAAAATTGAACGAATATTAACAGGTAAAACAGAAATAATAACATCAGATAATCAATCAATTAATGATTTGTCAAGATATCATTATAATACAGATTATACTTCAAGCTCTGTATTTAATACATCTGATAAACAAACTAATATTAGTTTAGAAAAAAATCCTATTTATATTAATCCTCATAGTGAATTACCTTTAGGATATTTATCTAAAGCATTTATAAATTCATGTTCACAAGAAACATGTGTATTTGAAAGTAAAGATCCTTTTTATTGGATATCACAAAATGATACACAAAATGATGTTTCTTTAACAGAAGGAAATGAATATGATGCTAATGTGTTTTATGGTAGTTTAAAAAATTATAATAAAAATATTTATGGTCAAGCAGGTCTTCAAAAATATTTTAAGACTCATACTTGCATGATTAATAAAAACAGAACATCTACTGTTCAATTTGGAGGTGATTGTTTTATTACTAAATTTAGTTTTTTCAAATCTGCTTATACTAAACTTTGTAGTTGTTATGGTTGTAATACTGGAAATTCTGAAGATTTTGAAGTAGATAAAAATATGATTACATATTTTGTTGAATCAGAAGTTAATACTGAACTTAGACATTATGATATAAATAATTTAGCTGATAATGCTAATACTTTTTGGGATTTTTTTAATGGAATATTACAAGACTTTTTCAATATTGATTGGAATGGTTTTACTTTTAATGATGACCCATTATTAGGAGCAGGTGCTCCTTGGAATCAGAATTTATATATGAAAAATCTTTATCTTTATAATAGAGATTATTCAATGTCTGATACAGTTAAACCTTATTTTTCTTTAGAATCTAATTATCAATATTGTAAAGAATGTGCTGAATCTTTTCCTCAAAGAATACATTATTCTGAAACAGGAAATCAAGAAGAGAAGTCTGATAATTACAGAATATTCTATGCTAATAATTATAGAGATTTACCTGCTCATACTGGTCCTATTACTAATTTATTTATAAACTTTGATGATTTATATGCACATACTGCATTAGGTCTTTATAAAATTATAACTAAACCTTATCAAATAAATACCAATCAAGCTACTTTATATGTAGGTACAGGAGAATTCTTTTCTGTTCCACCTAGACAACTCGTTTCAGTAGATTATGGATATGCAGGAAAAAAAAAAAAATTTGCTACTAAAGCTACAGAGCATGGTACAATTTTTGTTGATGATAGTACAGGTAAAATATTTATGTTGACAGACCAATTAAAAGAAATATCTTTAGAAGGTATGAGAAATTGGTTTGAAGAAAACCTTGAACTTAAATTTAATAAACAATACAAACAACAATATGGTGTTGATTATAATTTAAAAGATCAGCCTGCATTACCAAATGGAGTTGGTGTTTTAACAACATTTGATCCAAGACATAAAAGAGTATTAATTACTAAAATAGATTATGAAGCTTTGAATACAATTCCTGAAACAATTGATTTTACAGATACTTCCAAATTTAAAAATAATTCTTGGACTATATCTTATTCTTTACTATCAAATACTTGGAGATCATGGCATTCTTATTTACCTAATTTTGGATTTAATGATTCTAATAACTTTTACACATCTATTAATTCTGTACCTAAAATATGGAAACATAATCAATTAAATTTTCAAACTTATTATGGAAAGAAACATCCACATGTTATTGAATATATTATAAAAGATAATTTAGGTCAAACAAAAACATTAGATACTATTTCTTATATTTCTAAAGTAGAAGAATGGAATTCAAATACTAAACAATGGATTGATAAAGATTATGAAACATTTGATAACATCATCGCATACAATACTTATCAAAGTACAGGTAAAAGACAAATTGAAGTTAAACAATCTCAAGATCCTTTTGCTAATTTAACAACTGTTTCTAATAAATGCTTTGCTTCTAAAATAGAAAAGAATTGGAACATTAATAATTTTAGAGATTATATTGGTAATAGAAACACTTCATTATTTACATCTAATTGGAATGATATTAAAACAGATTACTATATTGATAAAGTTCCAAATACATCTGCATTTAATTTTAATAAATCACCTTTTGAATTAGAAATGCTTAGAGATAAATATTTTAGTGTGAGATTATTCTATAAACCTGTACAAGATTATAAAATAACCACTGATATATTCTCTGGATTAAATAATGACTCTTATAGATAATAAATAATAGAAATATAATTTAACCTACTTTTAAATATTTTTTACTTATATTTGCAAGATTATGAAAATAAAGAAAAGACTTAAATATAAAAGCACCTTACCAAAAGCAGAGTATAGTATGGATCCTATTATCCAACATGCTTTGTCTAATATGAACAAGCAGGCTGCTGAAGAAACCCATGCTCAAGGTGGTGGTATGGATCCTAATGCTTTGTCTAATATGAATAAGCAGGCTGCTGAAGGTACTCCTGCTCAAGGAAAAGGTATGGGGGCAGCAATGGGTATGAATATTGCATCACAAGGATTAAACTTTATCAGCAGTTTAACACCACAAGATAATGATGATGGAATTGGAATGTCACATAAGGCAAGTAAAATTACATCAGGTATATCAACAGGTTTAGATGCTGCTGCTTCAATGACAAGTTCTGTTCCAATTGTTGGTGCTGCTATAGGTGGAGTTTCTGATTTATTTAAAATGATAAAAGGAGCTTTACATAATAAACGTGAAAATGATAGAAGTATTACAAGCAGGTTAGCAAAAAAAGAATATGATCCTACTCAAGATAATGTAGGTTATTCTTTTGGTAATGGTACTGCTAAATATGGCATGCCTTTATATGGCAATGGTGGACAACCTGTATATGTAACAGATCCTAATGACCCAAGATTAAAAGGCAAACCTTTACCCGATTTCTTAACTCAAGAAGTTCCAACAATGAATGGTAAAAAGATATACAAAAGAAAAGATACTAATTCTCCTTGGATAGAGCAGTATGCATTGGGTGGCGATCCTCAAGAAGATATAAACTATCAAAAATGGAGAGCAACCTTACCAAAAAATCTTCAATATGAAGGCGATTATGATTTAAAAGGTTTTTATAAAGAAAATCCAACTTTTAATGTAAGCGATCCTAAACAACATTTGACAGATAAGTTTAAATTACCAAATCATCCAACTTTTAGCATAGAAAGTAAATATTATAAAGAAGGAATGCCTGCTGGTAAATGGGACGGTAATACTTATATTCCAATTAATAGACAACCAAATAATATAACAAGACCTGGAGGATTAATTGAATCTTCTCAATTTGCATTAGGTGGAGATCCAAGAGCACAAGCAGATATAGAAGCAGAGAAAGATGAAGCTATGCGACATACTTCTGATAAGGTTGAGAATATAGGTGGAAAAACACATCCTAATGGAGGAACACCAATAGAAGTACAACCTGAACATAAATATATTTATTCTGATAGTATAGGTGCAGATAAAAATGGTAATATAACTCTTAATGAAAAAGATGTTGTAAAAAGTTTTGCAGATGATGCTAAAGGAATACAAAGAAAATATTCTAAAAGAGAGGGTGATCCTATTGTAGATGCTACAAAAAAATTTGAATTAGATTCACTTCAACAAAAAGCTGAACAAGCCAGAGTTGCTAAAGAACAAATAGAGATGGGAAAACAAATGAAAAAATATAAAGCTAAATATGGTGCAAACTTAAAAAGATTTGATAATAGTGGAAATCCTCAACCTTCTTCAACTCAACCTTCTTCAATAATGACACCAGAAGAAATGAAAAAAATGTATGATGATTTACAGTTGAAAGCTGCAGAAGTTACTGGAGGTTTAAATCAAACAATTACTGATTTGCAACAAACTTCTAAACAATTAGATAATACTAATCAACAACTACAACAATCTTCAACTTCCCCAACTAAACCTACTCCACAACCTTTGTTTGGAGGAGGTCATAGAACTGATCCTTTTGTTGGACCTAGAGTACCATCAAGAAGGGATAATCTTAGAGAAGCTGCTCATTTTTATACACCTGGTCCTGATGCTGTTAAAAAGAATGGATTCTTTGGAGATTTAACTACAGGTGATAAAATGCAATTAGCATCTATGTTACCTGCATTTGGATTTAATATGGGTATGGGTTTAAGAAAAGCAGATGTTGAACCTAATAGAAAAAATCTATATGAGAAAGATGTTGTTAATATTATGCAGAATAGAAAGTTTGATATACAGAATTATCTTAATCAATCAAACTTAGCAACTAATACTGCTAAAGAAGATATAGGAAATAATTCAACATCTGTTGGTGGTAAAATGGCAAACTTACAAAAACTATTTGCTAATCAGTCTAATGCTTTAGGTGATATAACTACTAAAGGACAAGAGATGAATAATCAATATAGAGCTGAAGAAGCTAATACTAAGAATATAATAGGAGAAGCAAATAGAGCAGAATCAATTAGAGCTGCAGGAATTAATGATCAAAACAAAGCAAGAAAACAACAATTCTTAGCTAAAGCATTTGAACAAATGGGACAAGGTATTGCTACTACTGGACAATCTGCTAATCAGTCTTTAACTAATAAATTATTAATTAAATCATTGTCAGAAATTTCACCTGATTTTGATGTTAAAAATATGAAAGATTTACAAGTTGGTGATGATGGATACATTGTATTTAAAGGTGTTAAAACAGAATTTAAAATGAGTGATGAAGGAAAAATTGTTATGGCAGGTGGAACACCTAATACAGCAAATGCTGCTAAATCTCAATATGCTCCTAAAGAATTTACAATGAAAGCATTTCCCAATTTCACAAAAACTAAAACAAAAAAATAATGGGAGTTAATAGATTTATGACACCTGCTGAACTACCTAAAGTTTCATTCTTTCAATTACCATATGAACAGATGAAAGAAGGTGTTATGGCAGCACAAATGCAACAGGATGCTGCAAGAGAAGGTATATCCCAGATTGGAGATATATCTTTTAATTATTTAACTAATCCTAAAGATAGAGAATTAGCTAAAAATGTATATGGAGAATTAGATCAAAAAACTCAAGGAGTATTATCTAAACAAGGTAATGGAGATCTTCGTGGTCTTCGTGGAGAGATATATAATTTAGGTAAAGAAGTAGGAAGATGGTATAAGCCAGATGGTAAGATAGGTAGGTTACAAAGTAACTATCTTCAATATATGGATTGGTATAAAAGACAAACTGAAAATAAAGATTTAGACCCAAAGTATGTTCAAGATGCTGCTAAAGCAATTATAGACGATTATGATGCAAAAGGTGGAGCACAAGCTGGTGGTATATATACAGAAGATTTAAAAAAACATTTTGATTATTCCAAGTTTGTGAATGATAACAAAGATATGATTAAGTCAACTATTATCCAAAGAGAAAGAGATACTTTAGGAAACAATGGTTATAAATATACAGATGAAGAATTACAGAAATTTATTACACCTGAAAAGATAATGTATACAATGTCTGAAATTTTAGAAAGCAATCCAGAACATTTGTCTTCTTTACAGCAAAGAATAAGATTTGGTAATCTTCCAAAAGAATCTCAATCCACATTAATACAATCAGGAAAAGACGATAAAGGACAACCTATATATGGACTTAATCCATATAGTCCTGCTGCTGGTGCTATACAAGGTGCAATGAGAGGATTAGGTGGAATGGAAGAAGATAGACAAAGACATAGTATTGGAACAGATGAACCATGGATGGCTTTCTGGAGAAATAAAGTTGATAAAGAAGCAATGGAACCATTAATAGAATCTAACTTTGGCGAAGTTGTTGAAAATAAACAAGATCAAGTTACAACACTACAAAGAAATTATAAAGGAACTCCTGAACAAACTGCTTTATTACAAGCAGCAACAAAAGAATATGGTCAAGTTATTGCAAAACATGTATTGAATACAGATGGTACTATAAAGAAAGAATGGAAACCTTTCTTTGAAGGGGTAACAGATTTAAATGGAAAGGATATTCCTTCTTCTGAAATATTACAAGGTTATATATTATCTCAAGGAGATCCTAAATATAATGGAGGTCATGGTTTATGGAATAACGGTGAAGTAATGAAAACATATTTAGAAAGTAAAGGTTATAAACTTAATTATACTTTAAATGATGGTTTAGGTAAAAAAGTAGCATCTATGTTTGCTGGATTACTTGGAGATAATACAGATGTTGAAGCATTAGAAGATTTAGATGAATCTATCTTTTCAATATTTAGTGGTAAAAATTACAAACCTGTAGATGATTTATATAAAGATTTAAGAAAAACACAAAAAGTGCTTGTAGATAAACCAGTTGTTACTCAACAATCTCCTATGAAAATAGTACCACCAAAAAGTAAGAATCCTGTATTTGCAACATATCAAGATTTAAATAGTTTACAAACTCAAGCAAATTCATATAATTATTTAAATTCTGCTACAGGAGAAGGAGGTTCATTGTCACAACTTCTTGCTGAAAAAGCATATGATAAAACAGTTAATATAGGATTTGCAACACAAGATCCAAATGCTACAAATCCAAATGAACCACAAAGAACATTCTTGATTTTACAACCTGTTGACGAAAAAGGAAAACCTGAAGGTGCTCCTGAAAAAATTGAAATATTCTCTAAAACTTCTGGAACACAAAATCAATTAGCTGCTGCAGCAAGTCATTCGTTACAGACTAATAAAAGTTTCTATGGAAATTTTACAACAGGAAATAACGCAGGTATGAATGCAAGAGTAAATGCATTTAATGCTTCTCAAGAAGAATTAGACAATCAAGACTATTATAACGAAAACGGTAAATAAAAAATATGCCTACATTATTAGATACTTCTAATCCAAATCCACAAGCTATACAAAAACAACCTCTTGAATTTAAAACCTCAAGAGGTCCTTTGTTACAGCCAATTACACCACAACTTATTCCTAACTATGATGTAAATCAAGCATCGCAGTATATTAATAATCCTATCTTTAATACACTTGATCAAACAGGAAGAGGTTATCTAGAGATGGAGAATGAAATGTCACAAGGGCAATCTTCTCTTGAACAATGGAGAAATGGTTTATCCAAAGCTGTAGCTAATGTTCCTTTAAAATTCTTAGAAGGAATGGGTTATGCATATGGTTTTGGTAAATGGGGAATAGGTAGTGGTTTTGATGTTAAGAATGTTGATGATATGATTAACAATGACTTTGCTTCATTTTTTCACAATACTTCTAAAGAATTAGATAAATCTCTACCTATATATGGATCTTTTGATTACAATGAAGGAAACATATTACAGAAAATGAGTACTGCTAAATTTTGGGCAGGAGACTTTACAGATGGGTTAGCCTTCTTAGCTTCTGCTTATGGTGGAAGTTTTATAGGAAAAGCTGTTGGAAAAGGAGCAGGTGCATTAGCAGGAGCTGTAAATATAGCAGAAGAAACTGCAAACACTATTAATAAAGTTGCAGCTTTTGGTGCAGGTACAATATATAATACTGTTTCAGAAGCAGGTTTTGAAGCTAAGGATTCTTATGAATCTGTATATCCAGAACTTAAAAAGAAAATGTTAGCAGAAGTAACTAAAAAGTATTCTGATGCTTTTGGCAATGTAATGGTTACACCTGAATTTATAGAACAAGAAGCAGAGCAATTAGCTAAACAAAAATCTGGTGAAACTGCTGCTAATGTATTTGTTGGAAATCTTGCAGTATTAGCATTGTCTAATAGTTTAGAAATGAAAGCTTTCTTAGGAAACCCTTTAGACGAATCTAAAAAATTATGGAGACAAGTTGTAAAAGGTCAAATAAAAGAAGGTGAAATTCAAGCATGGAAAAGTGCTGCTAAAGGACTTGGTGTTGGTATAGTTTCTGAAGGTCTTTGGGAAGAAGGTATGCAAAATGCCATGCAACAGTTTCAAAAGAAAAAAGCTTTAGGTGCAATTAATGGTGAAGGTTTTACAGGTGGTTATTTTAAAGAATGGTTAAAAGGATTTAGTAATACTGAAGGACAAGCTTCTATGATATTAGGTGCACTTATTGGTGGACCATTTCAAGCTCATGCTCATTATCAAGAAGCTATTGAAGAAGAACAAAATATAATAGGTTTAACTAAAAATCGGAAGAGCGTCGTGTAGGGAAAAGTGTA
>ERZ724508.2258-NODE-2258-length-10294-cov-13.407852_pt1 | contig 10294 bp, 14 predicted proteins | sample MGYA00376041_ERZ724508 | MGnify/ENA primary metagenome ERZ724508 (study PRJEB28724, sample SAMN07190887) | wastewater metagenome | isolation source: effluent of sewage treatment plant in Hong Hong | place: USA: Christiansburg, Virginia | collected 2016-03-01 ... | reverse complement strand
ATTTTTGCCCCGTTCTTGATATCTCTTTTTCTTTGCCTTGGATGGTCTTCTGAGGCTTTTGCTGAATCTAGTACTAAAGTGAGCGCAACAAATCAGGCGATATACGATATCTATCTCAATACTTCTGATCCTATATCGACATGTTGAGCTCCAAACCCTTGGTCTGCTGGTGCTACGGATACATTTCTTAGTACGAGAGATTTCAAATTTGCCCCTATGGGTGATGAGGATTCGCTCAAATCAGTGCGTAATTTGATTCAGGAATTTGGTGGAAATGTTCCTACAATATCTTCACCTAAGATGATTGATTATTTTGACGCCAATACCGAACTCTACAATGCTGCACTCAACAATCTTTTTGCTTGTGCGATTGTAAATTCAAAAGCACAAATATATATTGATATTGAAGCTGCGACAAAGTCGAGTGGTGGGTTTTATTTTCTTAAGGAATCATCTCTCAAAGATTATATACCACCACTGAAACAAAAAAACAGTGAGGATGCAACACTCTACAAGTGTCGTGCACTCGGAACGAAGTCCAACGAATCTATAAAACGTGAGGAAATGACAGATAGACTTATTAATACATCTTCCTATCTTACCTGTCGATACCTTGCTTATACGCGTTATGTGAAGAATGTAGCTGAGCAAGAATGAGTAGCTCTTGATAATGTCCGTGATACGAATGATCTCGTAGGTACAAGACAAGCGCTTGAGAGTCGTATTGCTGCTGCTCCAAATCTTGCCATTCAAACAATATCTTCAACATTTGACTCGTATCTGAGCTTTGAGCGAGCATATGAGCTTCATATTTACCTTCTACTCATTCGAGATAGCTACATCATCATGCGACAGCGTCTTGATGATGCTCTTGCACCATTTAGTCAGTTCATATACAAAGCACACAATGTAACAGCTCCCGGTCGCTAGACAAGGAGCTGTTTTTTAGAATACCATTCCTTTGTTGGTAGGATTTTTCGCGATGAAAGATTCTGAATCAATTTCAGAATGGCCGAAGTAGGTTATCTTCAAAGACGAAACAAATCCATTTTGTCATTCCCGTGAAGACGGGAATCTTCTAGGATCGATGGTGGTAGATCCCCGCCTTCGCGAGGATGACAAATTATATGCTATTTAAATCTTTAGTATCTTTCAGGATGACTTTCAATACTAAGCGTTTGTTACTGATTCTATAAATTCCTCAAAGTCTTCTGGATATGGTGCAATGATATTGAGTGGTTTGTGAGTTCTCGGATGCTCGAAGCTCAGCCTATAGGCATGGAGAAGCTGATGATCGATACTATAAGCTCGCTTTGCAAAGCTGTTCTCTCATCTCTCTCCGTAATAGCCATCTCCTACGATTGGGAGGCCTATGCTTGAGAGATGTACGCGGATTTGATGCATTCTCCCTGTCTCTAATCGACACTCGATGAGCCTGTATTTATCCGAGAGTTTCTTGAGGGTAGAATAGTGAGTGACACTCGGTTCTCATCACTCACTCACACGAACCTTGCTTCCACCACCTGCATCGTATCTCTCGAGCTTCGATCGTATCGTATCTCGTGGTTTTGTCTGAGGATTTTCGATCGTGATAGTATGATAGATTTTCTCGATTTGCTGTGATTGGAGGAGGGTGAGGAGTGCATCGAGTGTTGGTTTGTTCTTTGCTATGAGGACACAACCAGTTGTCTGTCGATCGATACGATGAACGAGTGATGGCTTGAAGGTGAGTGAATTGTATTTTCCTTTGTAATAATCGAGAGCAAGTTCGATCAGTGATACTTCTTTCGTTTTATGGTCTCATGGATGTACATTCAGATGAGGTGGCTTATTGATACATACAAAGTCTTCATCTTCGTAGATAATCATACTACGAAAGCTATAATTTTTCCTTTCAGAATCAGTTTTTCTATCCTCGACATCATTCTGTCGACTGTTGTCTACCATTGTCAATGTAGGATCCTCTCGATGGAATATCCGGACACTATCACCTTGTTGCAATACATAGTCTTGTTCACTCTTCTTTCCATTCACAATGATATCTTTTGAACGTATCATCTTATAAATACCCGCAAGAGGGGTATCGAGAAGGAGCTTTTTGGCGAATTTATCAAGTCGTTGATTGCTATCATTCTCGTTGATTTCGTAGGTGATTCTGGGCATTGATAGAATTGATAAATAAGTTTTTTGTTTTTATTTGAGAGTATTTTTATGTTGTATTGTCATTTCGACCATCGGGAGAAATCTCTTCTACAAGAAATTCTCACCAGAATAGTAAGCATAAGGGATTCTTTGCTATCGCTCTGAATGATGGATGACTTGAAAAATACCAAAGAAGTAGATCCTGAATCAAGTTCAGGATGACAGTTCCATATTATTGCAATACTGTAAAATCAAAGGCTTCATTGGTTGTGAATCGCTCTACTTCTCGAGTGACCGTCTTTGAGAATGGTCCTTGAGTCCCGGTAGAGGTAAGTGTTGCGTATTGGAGAGGGAGAGTTAAGTTATCTGCAGTGATTTGATATTCAAGATATGGAATCTGAACATTTGTATCTGTTATGAGATCTCGAATGAGTGAGATCTTAAGTGTACATTTATATCCGCTGCAATCCGAGGTGTTGCTATTGATGAAGGACCATAATCAAATATCCTTTGTTCCATCATTTTTAATTCCTTTTGCAAGATTATTACCTTCAATTTGGAAACTAAAATTTCATCAAATGATCGGCAAGAGTTCTCCACTCTGTGATGTAATACTTTTTGCTACTAATGGCGCTGCAGGATTTGTTGTGAATGTCCATATAAAGTATTCCTTTGATGACGGATCTTTTAATGTTCTTGTAGATCATCCAAATGCATCAGGCATATGAAATTCGATCCTTAATCCACCAAAGGTAGTTATATTATCATTAAATAGTATCTGTATAGGTGAACCTGGGCGAATTATATTATAATCTGAACCCGTTGGACTATTTCCTTTTCATGGCTCAGGAAATACACATGGCGCACTAGTGCATTCACGTTTAATTGATCCACTCACACTATAGATACCAATTGAACCAGTATCTACAACTGCAACTGGGTTGCTTCCTGTAAAGCTATTCAAGCTCGCCTCGATACCACTTTCAGCATTGTAGGCCGCCACATTGCTTTGCTCGATTCCTTTGACATTACGAGCGCGTGGAATGACGATCTCATAGAATACTGTCATAATCATCGAGAGAAGTACTACTGATATGAGTGCGAAGATGAGACCGACTCAGCGCTTGTCTCGAGCAAAAGAAGTTATTGTTTTCATACATTGTCGAGATTAATGAGTGTTGAGAGGGTGATGGTTCTATCTTTGCCATTCTTGAGAGTCTGCTTGTGGACATTACTCCATCAGAGTGTTACGGTGAGTCTGACACTCTGGGCTTGTGAATACTCTCGTTCACGCCAGCTACGATTCCCGTCTTTGATCGGCGCTACATCGAGTTGCCAGTTCAGAACACTGATAGTAGGTGGGAGGAGTGCTACAAATTCTGATCCCGTTCACGTCGGAAGATTATTTGTTCATACCAGTATTCATGCACAGCTATAATCTGGATGACATCGCCATGTGTCGATAATACCATCGTATTCCCCTGATTTATCCAAATTGGTACTATCATGATCGAGTCACTCATCACTTCCTTTAAGTTTCAAGATTTCGAGTTGTCATCGACATTTGTCCATATTTGACCCAGTACATCATGATAGATCTTGTATATTTCGGTTTCTTATAATCATTCGTTCAACTCCCGAGCTGGTTCGTTTGATAAGATAGAGCTCTTTTGGTTTTCCGTTATCAGGAATTGCCACTGGGCCAAGACCTGGATCTTCATCATCATAATCGCCTATGATATTACTGTTTGTGTCTGCATCAGTTTTGTATGTGTAGAAATTTGCAGCATATTGACCAAAGCGCTGTGGGCTTGTGGAAGTATTTATGCTTTGTATTGTTCCATCAAATGAATTTCCTATGCTATCACAAGCATTAGTTACTGATCAACTTTGATAAGCACATACATATTTTCCAGATCAAAAATTTGTACTAGTACCGTCGATTATTCCATTATATCCATAGTTCCCAAATCCTGTTGCACCACTATAGACTCAAAATTCTACCCCAGTTCCCACTCGTGAGCGATTCCAGTATTCTTCATAGTCGATAGATCCTCCGTCTTTGATAGTTCGGGTGAGGACTTCGAGAGCGAGATAGCTCTGGGTTGAGAGATCGAGTTCATCAGTCGCTTGCTTTCGAAAAGCGAGTGTTCCACTGATAGCTTCGAATGTGACAATCATAATAGATGAGAGCATAGTGATCGCTAGCATTATCTCAATGAGCGTCATACCAGAGCGATGGGAGAATTTGTACATATTCTGAATTTAGTTGGATACTCGGTAGGAGAGTGCTTCTGCCACATGTGGGAGGAGTATTTCATCCGAATCTGAGAGGTCTGCTATGGTCCGAGAGAGTTTCTTGAGCCGATAGTAGACACGTGTTGAGAGGTCAAGCCTCGTGACAGCCGAGAGGAGGAATGCTTCAGCATCTGGATGGATATTGAGAATTGTCTCGAGATCTTTGTTTTCCATCTCGCTATTGAATGTTTTTTTGGTTCCTGTGAATCGCTCAAGTTGTCTCTTTCTCGCTTTGTCGATATCACTGCGGTATTCATCTGAGGTCTTGCGTCAGGTACTCTTGGTATGGAGATCTGATTCCAGCACACGTGGCACTCGAATCATAAGGTCTATACGATCAATGATGGGTCAAGAGAGCTTTTTACGATAGCGTTCAATGGTGTTGGGATTACAGATACATTGTTTGCTACGATCTCCGAGATATCCGCAAGGACAAGGATTCATAGCACCTATGAGCACAAATTTTGCGGGATATGTGCAACTTGCATTGATACGATTGATCGTGATTTCCCCATCTTCGAGTGGTTGTCTGAGTGTTTCGAGAAGATTGGAATCAAACTCAAGGAATTCATCGAGAAACAATACTCATTTGTGTGCGAGTGATATCTCTCCGGGACGAGAATCTCGACCACCACCAATCACTGATACCGTGCTCGCTGAATGGTGAATCGTTCGCATTGGTCGAGTTGTCACCAGAGATGATCCTTTTTCCAGCTTGCCAGCGACTGAATAGATCTTCGATATTTCGATCATTTCATCAAAATTGAGGTCTGGAAGGAGTGTCTCGAATGATTTTGCAAGTAGTGTTTTGCCAGAACCAGGAGGTCACTCAAGTAAGATATTGTGTCCGCCAGCTGCAGCAATGGTGAGAGCTCGTTTTGCATGATCTTGTCCGATGATATGCGAGATATCATATCGGCTCATCTTTTCTTTGTCTTTCTTGATAATCTCAGAGATATTCACTGGAACAACAAATTGTAATTCTCTATCTTTTGTAAGATAGGTTACTGCTTGTCTGAGATTTGAGATAGCAATGATCGATATATCTGGTATCATCGATGCTTCTTTGGCATTTTCCTCTGGAACAAAGAGGTATTTTTTCCCTATTGATCGTGCAAAAAGAGCAGCAGGAAGCACTCCATGAACTCATCGGATACTTCCATCGAGACTACATTCTCCGACAAAAAGTGATTCTTTGAGGAGTGTATTATCAAATCAGCATTCTCATGAGATAATTCCGAGTGCAATAGGAAGATCATAGAGCGGTCATTTTTTCCGGAGATCTGCAGGAGCAAGATTGACGGTGATACGAGTCTGTGGGAATTTGTATTCGCTGTTTTTGATAGCTGCCCGTACTCGTTCTTTGCTCTCTTGGATGGCTGTATCAGTAAGTCCGACAACATTAAAAGCGGGCATTCCATTTGATACATCGATTTCCAGAGTGACAAGGTGCGCTTCGAGCCCAGAAAGGCAGACAGAGTGGAGAAGTGTGATCACGTTTTTTGTTATAATACTCAATTTTTTTGACTTGCAAAGATGAGTATTTGGACGATTGTGAGAAGGTGTGATACGCTAGAGGAGTATATACCAACTATGTTCCCACTTTCTCGATCAATTCGCTCCATTCTTTCCTCTCTGTGACTGACGGTTTTTGTATTGTCCTCACTCTTTGTGACAACTTCGTTTTTGTATACTGAGACTGCTTCAGCAGCACTTATTGATGGTGCCACACCTGCAGCTGGAAAGCCATCCACTATTGAGACAAAAGCTCTCTGTAATTCTGGGAATTCAAAGGCTTGTGCACAACAAGCCACAGCAGATGATACGAATATCTTTATCAAGATTTTTCAATTTATTGTTTCGCTTTTTGCAATTATTATTGCGAGCATTCTTATGCTTCATATTATTCGGCTCATGTATGAGGTATTCCACGCAAAGAATTTAGTATACATACGGGTAATGCTTCCACGAGCGGATTCAAAACTTGATAAAGAGCGTGAAACACGCAAGGATTTTAAGGAAAAGATATCCTCAATGACTGTTTTTTATAATTCCATTCACAAACTTGGGAATATTCAATTCTGGGATACGATGCGCAATTGGGTACTCAATCGCACTAAAATATCACTGGAGCTTGTTTATGATCACGGAGAAGTATACTTCTTTATTGTTACCTACGCGGAAGATGTAAAGGTCGTCTCTCAACAAATTACAGCACTCTATCCAGATGCAGAGGTTGCTATTATTAAGAATGATGCATATCCAGAGACGAAGCCTCAGTGATATACACTTCGAGTGTCGTCGATCTTCAAATCCAAGGACAATGTCTATCCGATCAAGCCATATAAAGTTTTTGAAGATGATCCACTCTCAAGTCTTACAAACTCATTTGGATCCCTCAAGAAAACTGATATTGCTGTGATGCAACTCACTATGAAGCCAGTCGGAAAGGGATGGAATAAACAGGCAAAAAAAGCAGCAGGAATGATTGCAAAAGGTACCTATACGAGCTGGTATTCTGGAAATTTCTTGTTCCATATGATTAGTGTTTTCCTCACTCCAATATCTTGGTTTGTTGATCTTTTTGTTCGCAATGATTCGAGTGGGTCTAATGCTCCTGGGGCCTCAAGTGGTGATTCGTATAAGATATTCAATCAAGCAGAAACAGAGGCCCAAAAACGTGTTGGTGAGGCAGCGAGTCAGCTTGCATTTCGTGCAAGCATACGATTTCTCGTCGCATCTGATACTCCAGAATCTGCTGATGTTGGACTCCAAAGTCTCGTTGCGGTAACATCGAGTTTTAGTGATGAATACAATAATTCCCTCGATAATCATCAATTTGAAGATCTCTTGAAGTTTATCTTTGTTCCGGTTCGCTATTTTGCTTTCCAAACTCGTCTTCTCTCGCTCATTCAGACAACGAGTGTCTATTCTACTGATGAGCTCTCGACACTCTATCACTTTCCTGATATCAAATACAACCTATCACCAATTATTAAGTGGCTCTCATACAAGATGATATCTCCACCTCCAAATCTCAAAACCCCAAAAGATCCACTTATTATGAGTGATTACAAGCGTGATGAAAAAGGGAATATCTACACAGAGGATGGTTCTATTCTCTTAGTAGACAAGAATAAAAATCTTGTACGTGCAGCTGATCGATCACTGCAGCTTATTACGGGTGATGTTGTGCCAGTTGTATCTGAAGGCGAGAACACAGGCAAGCCAGTTGATCCAGGAAAAAATCCGATCGTGCAGGATGTACATAGAACTATGGGAGGATTCCCTCTCTATCGTGATGCAGCTTTGATGGGTTGGAATGAATACCGTAATCAAAAAACACCTATTTATTTTAGCAAAAAAGATCGTGGACGTCATCATTATATTATCGGTAAATCTGGTGGAGGTAAATCGGTATTTGTCGGGTATATGGCACGTCAGGATCTTTGGTGTGGAGATGGACTCTGTGTGATCGATCCGCATGGTGACCTCGTAGAAGATATTATTGCCTATACTCCAAAATCTCGCGCAAAAGATATGATTATCTTTGATCCAGGTGATTGGGAACGACCAATGGGTATGAATATTCTTGAGGTTATCAGTGAGGATTCTACACTGCGAGCTATGGAGAAAGATCGCGCAGCGCTCGATGCGACAGCAATCTTTATTAAAATATTCGGTGATGAGGTATTTGGTCCTCGAATTCAACATTATTTCCGAAATGGTGCTCTCACTCTTATGGAGGATGATGAAGAGGGTGGAACGCTTATCGATGTACCACGTCTCTTTGTGGATGATGCATTTATGAAATACAAGGTTTCAAAAGTAAAGAATCCTGTGGTAAAAGCCTTCTGGGAACATGAATATGCTTCAACAGGTGATCGTGAAAAACAAGAAATGATTCCATATTTTTCAGCAAAATTCGGTCCATTTATTACCAATACTATTATTCGTAATATCATTGGTCAGACGAAATCAGCATTTAATTTTCGTCGTGTTATGGATGACCAAAAGGTTCTCATGGTGAATCTCTCAAAAGGTACTATTGGTGATCTCAATGCACAGCTCCTCGGTCTTATTATGGTGTCGAAGATCAATATGGCCGCTATGAGCCGTGCAAATATTCCCGAGAGTGAACGCAAGGATTTCTTTCTCTATGTAGATGAGTTTCAGAACTTTGCGACAGATACATTCGGTGAAATCCTCTCAGAAGCTCGTAAATATCGTCTTGCTCTTATTATGGCGCATCAGTTTATTGCTCAGATTGGTGGATCATGAGATAAGAATGGAAAGGGTGGGAAACCATCGATTAAAGATGCAGTATTCGGAAATGCTGGTACGATCATGTCCTTCAAGGTAGGTGCAGATGATGCAGAATACCTTGAGAAAGAATACGCTCCAGTCCTCTCACAACAAGATATCATCGGTATTGCGAACTTTACAACATATTGTAAGCTCAACATTGATAATGCATCAAGTCGTCCATTCGATCTAAAAACTCTCTGGGATATGACGTACAAGAATGATGAAGTTGCAAAGATCGTTCGAGAGTATTCTCGTAAGATGTATGGCCGTAAAAAAGAATACGTCGATATGGAGATCGAAGCACGTCTCGGTCTCGGACAAACCACGAGCGCTCCACCTCCACCATCTTAATTTTTTGTATATGAAAAAAATATTTTTCACCTTTTTCATCCTTCTCACTTTTTTTTGATGGGGTACATCTGTATTTGCTGTAACCACGAATTATAGCGACTTTAATGTTGATACAAAAGACTCAACGCCAGCGTGATCACCAGATTGATTGTTGCGTAATAGTAGTTCTCATGGAAATTTTAAAGATATTCTTGGTATTTGAGAGCAAGATCTTGTATACAAGACAGAAGTTAGGGATCTTGCTGGTGCTCGCCAAGCAGGTTATAATATTGTGAAGAGTGTGAAAAATGTGATTATTATTCTTGCCTCGGTTGCTCTCCTTTTTATGGTGATCAAGTTACTCGGTGCTGGATCAACAGAAGAAGAAGTGAAACGTCTTAAGTCAGGAGTGGTTAATATTGGTCTTGGTATATTTCTAATGCAAACAGCTTATAGTATTGTGATGTTTTTTACCAAGGCAGATGCAGTGAATGGTAAACTCGCACTTAAAATTAATGAATGAATATTACTTCCGTTGACGAGCTTTCTTCTTACATTTGGACAGATCACTTTTCTTTTCATGGGAACCTGGGCTGCTTTTAAGCTTACAACTGCACTTGGAAATGATGAGAAAATCAAACAAGCAAAATCAATGGTCGCGGCAGCTATTATTGGATTTTTGCTTCTACAAATTCCTAAATTGCTCGTTCGAGTTTTTTATGGAGATATTACAAAAGCACAAGAAGTGACAAAAATAGTTAATGGAGTGACGGTAAAAACAGTTGAGTTTCCACTTGGACAACTCAAAGAATTAAGTCAAACCATTGTAACTATTCTTGAATATGTCAGCAGTTTTCTCTGAATCGCAGTCGTTCTTCTTATTATCTATGCTGGATATCTTCTTGCTGTGAGTAGTGGACAAGAAGAAGGTATAAAGAAAGCAAAGTCTATCCTCACTTATATTGTTATAGGTTGTGTACTTTTGATGGGAAGTTATCTTCTACTGCAGCTTATTCTCAATGGTGTGATTCTTTCTTAGGAATATTTTCATCTATCTATCCATAAGACCCCCGCCTACGCGAGGATGACAAAATAAAAGATCTGTCATTCCCGTGCAGATGGCGAACCACTACTTCTCTCTCCTAAAAAATAAAAACTCCATATGGAGTTTTTATTTTTTGAGTGATTCAGCTTTTGCTTGGCGAGAGTAGAATTT
>ERZ724508.2256-NODE-2256-length-10306-cov-4.611745_pt1 | contig 10306 bp, 6 predicted proteins | sample MGYA00376041_ERZ724508 | MGnify/ENA primary metagenome ERZ724508 (study PRJEB28724, sample SAMN07190887) | wastewater metagenome | isolation source: effluent of sewage treatment plant in Hong Hong | place: USA: Christiansburg, Virginia | collected 2016-03-01 ... | reverse complement strand
TTGGATATTTTAAAAAATAAATTGCTTAAATATGTTGAACTCATAATCATCAAAGCTTCAGTAAGCTTTTTTGGTCAACAGGTTGTAGAATTCCTCCTCTGATACTAATCCATCTTGATCGAAGTCAGCTCTTTCGATCATTTCTTGGAGTAAGTTATCATCTTGCATCTCACCTAACTATTTGGAAACTTTTCTTAAATCTTTAAGTGCAACATATCCAGTTCTACCAGTATCAAAAGTAACGAAAACTTTATGGATCTCCTCTCGAGACTCATTTTCTGAAGGTCTAGTTGTCATCATTTCAAAGAACTCGTCAAATTAGAGCTGTCCGCTGCCATCCTTGTCGATTTCAGCAATCATGTGATATACAGCCTCAGCTTTGGCTTCAATTCCTAGAGCATTAATTGACTCTTTAAGTTCTACGATTATAAATGTTCATACCTTTGGGATCGATTGATCCTCCTCCATCATAGTCGAACAAATCGAAGGCTTTTTTGATATCAAGCACCTCTTCGACGGTCACATACTCATTGGCGAAGGCAGTGGGGTCAAAGCCAGCCAATCTCCCGGTTAGTTTAGGAGTGGATTTAGACATAAGATATTATAATCGATAGATCGACAATAAAATGATTAATTTTTCTATACTATAAATTTTATGTGGATTTGGAGGATAATTTAAAATAAACTTAATTATACATCATCCGAGTCAATGGGAGGATAAATCACCATCAATGAAGAGATCGATTATATCCAGGCAGATTTATATAGTTTTACTCACAAAGACATTGAGTTTTATTTTATATCTAATTTTTTTATTTCTCATTCTCGATTGCTTCCTCTGTGTTTCTTCCTGTTTGGGCTTTTGACTGCTTATGAATGGAGCCTGTTTAATTTTTCTTTTTGTTCTTGCTTTTGGCCATACTTAGGTTTAATTTGCTAATTTATATTAATTACTATTATGAGTAGATTGACATGTTGTTGTGGGTTGTTCTGTTCAATCGTAGGATTTGCTCTAAGCAGCTCTCGTCATATTAGTCTTAGTTGCTGAGAGAACCATCTTGAGAATATTTTTATTTTGTAGATTCTATATTTCTTTCCCTGTACTAGCGTTATTTTAAAAACTGCGAATTATTGGAAAAATTGCCTAAGATATTCTCTGATTCCATAGATTTATATGTATCCCTTCTGCTATCTGTATCTTTTTGGTCCACAGATTAGTTTAGTTTTGATTTATTTCTTTTTGTTCTTCTTTATTTTCTTATTTTCTCAGTATTGCATAAGTTCTTTTATCTTTCGATTGGTATTATTTTTATTAATATTCTCTCTAGTTTAGATATTACTCTCTGCACGTTCTCACCTCTGACTTATCCACAGCTCTATTACTAGAAATCTTGAAGATAAATTTCATCTTCACCAAAGATGTCCTTCAATTTTAAAACCTATTTGTTCATAAAATTATTCATTTCTTCGACGATTTTCTATTTTTCCTCTGCAGATTTGCCGATTTTATCATACAATTATTATCTTTGAGTTATTAACTATTACATTTTACGATTTTATTCAGATTCCCCTGATATGCTGCCTCCTTAAAAAATTAGTGGGATGCATTTATCTTTTTATTTGAATTATTTGAATGTAGATTCAAGAAATTTTTATTTTCGATAAATCTTTTCATAAAGTTATTAAGCTTATTTATATAAATCTTCCACTTTTTGTTCCAAATTGTTAACTAATTCAGGAACTTGGGAGATACTCCCTATTTTCAAATCATTATACAAATCCTTTACGATTCTTTCATATTAAATTCTTTTCGACTCATTTATAGGCTTTTCTCTTTCTGTTTTTTTTTCTCTGTTCTTTGAGTTCATATTATTTGGATATGTTCTGAGAATGTTCAGTCTACTAAGGCACCCAGGATTCAATTTAAAATCAACTTTTCTCTACCCAAATGATTTTTATTAAGCCCTAGTATCTGTTTTGGCTTAAGATTCTCTAATTTAGACTTATTAAGCAATTGTAAATCTATTCGAGGATAGCAAGAGAGGACGCTTCTGATTCTAATTAAATCTTTCAGTTTCATAAGTAAATTGTTTAACATCATTACAGAGAGTTAAACATTATCTCTTAGTTGATAGCTCATGCAAAAATTAGTTTCTCTAAGTCTAAAGCTTTTTTTTATGATTCTTTATTAGTTTTTAACATTATTTTTCAGCCTTGACATAAATTATATCATATTCCTTTATTTTTTATTAGAAGAAGGTCTCAAGAGCAGATCTTTCAATTACTAATTGCTAAATTAAAGTTGTATTACTTTATATGAGAATTCATGGTTAAAGAGTTATTTTTAGAACTGATCAAAAACTTTATTGAAAATCGTCCTCTCTGACCTCAAAGTTCGAACTTAATTGAGTTTATTAGATAATTCATATTATGAATTATTATTTTTGACTATAAATTGTTCATAACTTCTCTCCAACTGATCCAACATTCGTAAATTTTATTCTAGCTATAGATTTGTACTCACTTCTTGTTATTGTTAGATTTAATTTTATTAGGTATTGGCAGGGGGTTTGTTAAACTGGGAGGATGTCACCCCTGGCTTGGTAATTTTCTTTACTTTCATTGTTTATTAGTGCTTTTGTTTTTTTTCGTTGTAAATGACTGACTCGTAGTGTTAGACAAGGGCAGTCAGAATATTCTAGATATTAGCTGATGTACATATTTTCTTCTCTATTATTATAACCTTGATGCGAAATGAGCGCCTGTGTTCTCGACTTTTCCAATCGATTCATTTACATATTAACCAATTTTCTAGCTAATAATTCTTTATTGTTTCTAGATATCTTTACATGTACCATCTTTTATAAGAACTTCTTTTTTTGTTTCTGTTCACTTTCCAGCTTGTTATTTAATGTTTATAGCTGGTACAGTGAATATCCTTTCTCTTTCGAGTATTTATCCATTGATTTCATTGAATGTCGTATTGATTGTATCTGCTTACTCATTTTTCTTTCTATTAAAGGAATTTCGATATAAAATGCAATTTATAATTAATAAGTTTCACCTTTATTCACTCATATGTTTCTAATTCATAATTCATAATATATCGAATTCAGGATTAATCATTTATTCAGGCTTGTTTCCTCTGACTTAGCTTCAACTTTAGTCTATGTTTTTTCACCCTCTGTCTTAGATTTTGGTCTACCTCTTGTTTTTTTAGCAGGTTCTGTTGGATTTCCATCCTGAGGTGTCTCTTCAACTTTTGCCTTTTTTTCTTTCTTCTTATCTTTTTAAACACTTGTTTTGATTTATTCTTAAGCTTTCAATCTCTTAAATTCATTTATTTTTCCAGTAAATCTGGTGCTAACTCTTGCTTTTCTTCTTATTGTTTGTTCTAATTATTTGGTTACTTTTTTAACTTCTTTATCTACAATTTTATTAGCTTTGGCCTTCGCTTTCCTTTTTGTTTCAACTATTTTTGCTTTTAATTACTTAACTTCTTCAGCTAATTTTTACTCCTAGATCTTTTGCAATTCTTTTATTTGTTGTCCCTTTTCATTTATTTTCTCCTCTTTTGGTTTCTCTTTATTGATCATTTTCAAAATATCTTCAGTTTTGATATGGAAACTATTAGCAAAAGCTTTGAAGTTGTCGGCAAATTGATTTTTATATTCAGAATATTTCTTCTCATACTTTTCCAAAGATTTTTTATCCATTTATGACTTTTTTGGAATAGAGGGTGTTCTTTTTCTTTCGGCTAGCAGGTAGGAATTTAAAGTTGGATATTATAATGTTGGAATCTCATACAATTTCTTTATTTTTTCATTTTATTTCTTCGCTTCTTCAGCCATTTTCTTGTAGTTCACTAACTGTTCCTCAGTCAAATTTTTTTTGAAGTTTTGAAAAGCTTGGGTTCCTTCTAAAAAATTAGGCGACTTATTTTTAGCATAAAACTATTTCATCATTAAACTCATATAGTTTGTTGATTTAAATGGATCAACATATTGAGCATCATACACCCTTTTTTATTCTTCATACTTTTTTCTCTGTTCTTAGTTTTTATTCTAGTATTTTGCCTTCTACTCCAGAGAAAGTTATTTCCATTTTTGAGCGATGAGTTTGGAGTCTTAGCCAATGTTGACCTTTTGTCCTTAAGCATGCTAAAGTTTAGCTCGAGCATCAGAAGAGAATAAAATATATGCACTCAACGGTCTTTTTGGAGGTTCAGGAATAAGATATTTGCCTTTGTAAATTGAATACTTGGCAGCATTCGAGAATTGGAACATAGGCCCAAACACCTTCATAATCATTTTCGGGGGTAATGAATAAATTAAATATAATTCAGAACTATTTGTTAAGCATTTAAAGAAAAAATAATTCAAATCCAAGTTTTTATTTTTTAGTTTTAACTCCACTAACCTCCATTCCCTTCTGACATATGCCTAGAATGAGTGGCCAAATTGTCTTGGTATCGGCGGGATAGTAATTTAATTATTATTTAGTTTTTAAATTTCTCGGCTTTGATAATATCTTTTGCCTCTGATATTTCTCATCTTAGGCAGAAAATATTAAAAAAGTTCCAAGTTTTTAATCGGTTTTTTAATATCTCAATCATGCCAAAGTTATTTCTTTTTATATATTATCTTATATCCTATGATTTGACATATGAATAGATATTTTTAGATTCTATAACTGAATGATCTACCTGAGCTCCTGTAAGGCTAGGTGTTTTTAGTATAATTAATAAAGAAATATTTTCATATTTTCTAACATATTTGCATAAAACATCAGTGGATCATTGATTTAATTGCTTGAATTGGTTGACAAGACCTTGATAAAATCCGCCTATTGAGTATTGACTAAATCTTGAAAGTCTTTTTGTATGGGAAAGCATATAATTTTCCTCACTATCTGTTCCAATCCAAGAAATGAAAAACCGAGGATTAGATTGAATGGGTCCAACATCAAAGCATTTATAATTGGTGGATTACTCACATTTTTGGCCATTGCTTGTTGCACATACGGAGCAGTCAGGAGTATCATCCACGATTGCAGTAGGATTTCCTTTGTCGATGTTGATGACGAACGAGAAGAGGGATCGGGATATATTGCTAATTTTATTAAGGATTATCTAGATAAGAAGATGAGTACAATATTTTAGGCAAGAATGGAATTATTTTTAGCCATCTGAATGACTGCAATTGTATTTTATGTGATAGAACCCATCAGTCCATTAATTTTAAGAGCTGAGTAAGTATCGACATTTGTCTTGAATGCATAAGTCTTTGAAGTTTCAGCGGGTGTTTGTGTTACTATATGGATACATATTATTGCTTCATTTCCCTAAGATAATCCACATCAGTTACTAATGTGATAGGTTTCTGACTCGTGTCTGTGCAAGTGTATGCGAATAAAGATAGAGGTAAGCTCACGAATATGATAGTGATAAGTAAGTGCTTGAGCATCGTGCTGACTATTTAAATATTATAGGTTATTATATTATGCATTTCTAATATGTAGTTCTTCTGTGTTTAGATAGAAAAATAAAAAATGGAGTTATGATAGATTAATTTTAGATGATCACACAGCTGGGTACTATTTGGTTACTATTTCTACAAATTACTAAAAATTTATCTTCCCGTCTCCGTCTTTGTCAGCATATTGGATCATTTGTTCGATTTCAGCTTCACTGAATCTCTATCCCACTTACTCACAGACTTGAGTAAACTATTCTACGCCAAACAGTCCTTATTTGTTTTTATCAAACACTTCGAATAACTGCTGCAGAGATTTCTAGCTGTTAATCTATGCTGAGAAACCAAAAATAGTTAAAAAGGTTGGAAAGTCCATTTATTATGCTTCAGTTTGATTTGACACTATCTGAAGTATTTTACCTGCATCCTTTTATAAGCCTAATGCTTTGATTGCAGTCACGAGTTCTTCGGAGGAGATATTACCACTTTTATCATAGTCGAAGACATCAAAACATTATTTCAGTTTGAGAACATCATCAACTTGGAGATTCTTGGTGGCGTACTTCGAAGGATCAAAGGGAGGAGGGCCTTCTACTTTCTTTGGGATGGTGACAATACTGACAGAACTCTTCTGAGCTGAGGATTTGGACATATTTGAAATAATCGTTATTAATATATAATGATAAATATTTATAAAGCTAGGGCACTGTTGTTTAGATAGATGTTAATATAATTTCATTTATTAATATGCAATATTTGGCAAATAAGTTGAGCTTCGGGTTCACTTCGGCGAAGATGGACCAATTTTCACCCTTCAACCAAGTACAATCCCTCTCATTTAGTACATCGATAATATTGAAAATAAAAGAAGTCGTCTCTTCCCCGATCGAAGGAGAATCCCTGGCCGTAAATTTAAATACATTGCTGCCTTTGTTGTTGTCATACAGGCCTATACCGTAATGAGAATTCTTCAATCTAAGGCTTTGATTAAAAAAAAAGTTGAACAACAGACTGCTCTCAGTAGAAAAATAACTCCTTATTTCCAAGCTGCAATTGTACAATAATATACAACTATAAAACACAGATGGGATCTGTTGGCAAAAGAAGTTCTTGGAGAATAATTCATTAAAAAGAGCAATTTCCATAACAAAAACATCAGTTGGGTACCTGTGAATAAGGATTATTATACAATGGCAAGATCAGGATTAGGTAGATATTCTGGAGGCGCATTCTAATATTTAGCAGACAGGCACGTCAACGGATTCTCTGTCCAAAATATTTGATTAGATAACATAAAGCTGATTAAATTATTCAAAATTAGTAGTTAGTTACCCTATAAATCACTTATCAAGTGCCTTGACAAACTCATTGAAATCAATCTCCCCATCTCGGTCGTCATCATACTCAGCCATGACTTATTAAATTTATTTTCCATCCAGAGAGTTGTTTTCTATATTAAAACCTTCATTACTTTCTAGAAGTATTTTTAGTTAATTTTTATCTATTTTTCCATTGCCGTCCAAGTCGATCATTTAGAATGCTCTGGTCAAGTGCTCTTCTGTGAACAATTTGACTCTCTCCAATGAACTTGCTATGAATTAGGTGTAATCAATCTTTCCGTTCCGATTTGTGTCAATTCCAAACAGGAGTTATTTCAGTTAATGATAAGAAACTGATTCTTTTTTACTATCAATTACGGCCTCTAACTCTTATAAAGATATATATCCGTCATGGTCTAAATCCATATTTCTGAAAGTATTGCTCAGATCCTCGACTTATTTTTATGATAGCTTAGAGGCAATGAAATTGGCTGTTATTTTCTTTAACTAACTGTAATCAATTTTTTACTTTTGAGTATTTTCCAAATTAAGATAGTTTATGAAAGTCAATCTATAGAGGTTCCTTGGGTGCTTCCTTTTTCATCCAAGGGTGATCAAAAATTTGTTCGATTGTGAGTCTTTAACTTTAGGGTACTAATATTTTCTTTATTAAATCTTTGCATTAATCGCTAACTCTTTTGATTTCTGGAAAATCAAATGAGTATTTTCCTTTCTTGATACAGGTAATAATATCTTTATCAGTTTCTCCGCTAAAAGGTGGGACTGATGAGACCAAAATATATAAAATGACTCCCGCAGCCCAAATATCGCATCTTTGATCATAACTTCCAGCTATGATTTCAGGGGACACATAGTAAGACTGAATTAAGGAATTGTTACAGTTCCAACGATAGATTGATCATTGAGTTCTTATCTCATATCATTTTCGAACTTAAATGATAGACCAAAGTCTACCAATTTCATGTTTAAGCCTTCTTTATCAGTAAACATGATATTTTATGGTTTGATATCGCGGTGAGCGATTTTATGCTTATGGCAATAATTTATCGCTTCCATCAATTGGGCAAATATTTTCTTGGCATCGTTTTAAGAAAAGGGACCAAAATTATCCAATTTGTTGTATAATTATCCTCCTTAACATAAACTGGATAAGGTATATCATACTCTGTCACAATAGAGAGACTATTTTGGTCTTAGTGAACTTCATAAATTTTTATGATTGTTGGATGATCTAGAAGCGTCAAATTTCTAATTTAGTTTCGAAAGTAGTTCTAGTTCTTAATACCTCTCTTGTTGATTTTTTTAATTGCTCGATATTTATTGGTAACTGCTTTTTCTCTTGCACTATAAACAACTCCATATGACCCTTTTCCAATTTCCTGAATTAAAATGTGAATACCTTTAAAAAACTAAAATGACTGTAGATGTTATCATTCGTAAAGTTCACAAAATTGGACTTGCAAATGTTAATCTTCTCGTTGTTCATTATCTATTTTATCGATTATATTATGTATTCCAAAAAATTAAGTATATAAATCCAGGTAAGAAATCAAAAAATAACGAGAATTAGCTCAGCAAGACAGTCGAGTCTTTGGCGAAAGAATTGCAAGTTTAGAACTGAAAAACAAATAAAAATAAAGAAAATATAAGGGAAACGAAATTAACTGATTTTACATTTGCAAAAAACAGATCAATAATTTAGAAGTTGATAAGAATATGCCTAAGCAACTCTGGAAAAAATATAAAATTATTTATAAATATGTTTTGAATTGAGGAAGTCATATTTCTGTCATAATTAGAGTCATATTATATTCATAAATAGACAGATTATAATATAATAAAATATTTCATGTACCAAAGATTAAATATCTATGGTAAAGTAATGAAAAAATATATATATAACAATCAGATCTCATATGGGTTCTCATAATTTAAGACCAAAATCCACAAAGTGTATAGTAATTAATATAAGAACATCTCATAGCTGTATGATAGTTTCAATCAGTTTTAGAAGAAGCTTGAATATGTGTAGAAGCTAAAATATTAAAAGGAAATTGAATAGATTTAGAAGAAAATAAAAAAAGTCTACAAGAAAACCAACTTCGATAATTTTTCAGTTGATGATCAATAGGTTAATCATCCAAAATTATTTAAATCTTTAGATAAACCTTTCGATACAACGATCTCGCATTAGATTTTTTATAATATCGAAACTCAGCAATACAAGCCAATTGATTAATAAATTCTTCTCAATATCATAGGCTTGAAGGAGTTGTTTTAGATTGTTGTCCAGTCTAAGTCCAAGTTTTCCAGAGATTTTGAGCCTGCATATCTACAAATTTTATCAAACCCCTTAGTCAATGAGGGACTGTATGAAAAAATTAAGCAGAGGTGTACTTATTTCGAGTAGCAACTCTGTCTGAATGTATATGAGCAATACGGTGAAGTACTAAAGCAAAACCAGCATAATATAAATGCTCAAGGGTAAAATAGAAAAGTCCTGAACAAACTAACTGAAACTAGCACAAAGAATAAGTAGGCCGTATTTACTCAAGATTTTAAGTTTACCTTAATTAAAAATTTAAGTTCATAATAGAATTATTATGCCTCCTAAATAAGCAAAATCCTCACCAAGTATGGGTTTGTTACATAGAAAGCCATGATCTTTGCATTAAAATCTCTTTCTAATTAAGGTTACAAGTCATTAAGTATACCTTCTCTGAAGAATCATTTGTTTGTGCTAGGTTACTTCAAACATGAAATAGTTTAATTAAATGAACATCTGTACAGCATATTTGATTTGCTATCACAGAATTAGAGTTCAAATCCACCTGAATATTTAGGGCATATAGGCCCTTTAAATTCGTTACTATTCTATGTTCTGGTCAATAAAATTGAAAACTATTAACTATTGAAATCAATTCTCTCTAAAATTGTTTAACAGTATAAAAATGCAAATACCCAAGACTCTACTATCTCCAAAAATACTGGAGAATCTATCCATACCCTGGATAAATAGTTATACTTCATATTACTTAAAATATTAAAAATAAAATATTCATTGACTTTTGAAGGTTTAGCTAAAGAATATTCGTTATCTTCTTCTGATCTAATGAATTTAAACTTTGATAGAATAGCTAATAATATTCTCAAAGCTAATAGTAATTCCTAAACTTCATTTTAAAAATACTTAGTTCAAAAAGATTATAAATATTAGAAGGAGTCCTACAACTCGGAAAAGTCAATTAGCCAGGATCCAATCATAAAGATCGAAGATAAGAAATTTATTTGTTTGAATCTATCAAGGATGAACATCAATAACCAGAAACAAAATGGAATTGGCTAACTAATTCTATAATATTTCAAAATCTCAGGAGAACAAGTCAAAATAATAAATCCTTTGGTGGTTAATAAATGTGAGAAATGGGGTGAGAAGAAATAATATTTTAAATCTAAACTAAAAGAGTTAGTAAAACATAAAAGTAAAAGAGA
>ERZ724508.2252-NODE-2252-length-10310-cov-5.088152_pt1 | contig 10310 bp, 16 predicted proteins | sample MGYA00376041_ERZ724508 | MGnify/ENA primary metagenome ERZ724508 (study PRJEB28724, sample SAMN07190887) | wastewater metagenome | isolation source: effluent of sewage treatment plant in Hong Hong | place: USA: Christiansburg, Virginia | collected 2016-03-01 ... | reverse complement strand
GGGTTTCCTGCGTGACAGGCAGGGATAATAGCCACTATACTATCGCGGATTATTCAGAAATGAGGGTTGTACTCCAGCTTTATCATCCCTCGGGCTTAGCCAAGTTACCACGAACCTAACTATCCAACAGGAAGTGGCAAGAAAACATTAAATAAACACAGTCAGTTGGTGAACTCAAACAGCTGGTTCAACGTGATGGTCAATTGCTACTCGATACGGAGCTGCTTGACCCCATACTTGTGGAAGAGGAAGCTGCCATCGAACATGCCCAAGAGTTCCTTCAAAGGGATTTTGCAAGCTTCATCGCTACCGACCATGTCCTACAGCGATTCGTAGCCGGAGTAGAACAGCAGGACTCGATCGTCGTCGACTAAGCCTGCTTATTGCATGGAACTGAACTGAGCCAGGCCGGTGCTTTCTGAGGTCGGCCGGTGGTTAACCAATATGGTTTTGGTGTATGGCTGTTATCCCTTGAAGACGTGTTTCAAGTTACGGGCAGCTCGAATTGTATAACCCCAGTAGAGATCTAAATAACGCCAATGATACTTTGCTCGAGCTTTGGTTGAGTACGAGAAACCGCTTCAGCTTCATAGAACTTTGGGCTTGGATCTTGGTAGTTGCTGAGCCGAAGTGTGACCCTTGTCTTTGGTGGTAACAAATAGTCGATTTTGGCTTGTTGCTTCAATCCAATCTCTACCCAGCTCCCAGAACCAGATTTGACCGGTCTGTCAATCACCACTCCCTCTCTAAATTCTAGAATCTCATCCGCTTTGAGGTGGTGGTCGCATTCAATTGGATTCATGAGCCCAGCGTTCTTGAGGTCAGAGTGCATCTCAAAGAGATGCTTACGCAGGTACTGTGGGGTCTCCAGATACTGGAAGTTTCTGATCATGTACTCACTTGGGTTGAACTGATCACTCTTTGATTCGTAAGTGTAATCGTGCAAAACGATGATCTCGTCGACGCGGTAGAGAGAACAGATCCTGGCAAGTTCACTAAGGAAGTAGGATCGGATGACTGATGATTGCGGAATGCTTACGAGGCTGTCCGGAATGCAAACTGCGAGATGTCCCAATTTGACCTTCTGTGGCGGAGCTTGCGCTGCCTCTTACGCTTAGATTGGTTATGACTCTTCCTGTGCTTCCGGTTTGGGTTCAACTTCCACCTATGGCTATTCTTCAATTTCATCAGCAGCGATTGCCTCCTCTTCTTCCTCAACCTGCCTGCTCTTTCTCTTCTTCTTCTTTATCTTCTTCTTTCGCTTGACTTGAACTTCCTACTCTTCCTCTGGCTATGGCTCTGGCTGCTTCTCAAAACTCTCCACACTGACCTTGATCTTGGGTTTCGCACTCATAAGTTATATCAATTTGTTGACGCGACCTGCAATAGACACAGAAAGGTATTATATTTTTTCGAGGGAATGACCAAGCGCGGAGAAGACCTATAATTCCCATTCCTAGGTAGCTGATATTTCGACCTCAGGAATTAACCTACAAGACGTCGCGAAGGCTGGTGGAGCCAAGCTCACTCGAAGCTACTGTAATCTTGTAAGTTCGATGGCCGGCAGAGAATCCACAAGTGGTTCAGGCGGTAACTAACCTCCGTCAGGCCAATCTCGCAAAAGAGTCAAGAAAGCTTAGGAAGATGAACCCACCGTTAGTAGCTGGGCTCTTCAATGCTTGAACATCGCCACGAACGAGCCGGACAATACACTCTACAATAAGCAACTGAGCAGGTTGCGCAAGAATCATGTGCCACAGTTTTGCAAACATATTGGCCCAATCATGGATCGCTACATTCACGTTGAGACGGTCATGCTAAGCTCGAACCTAAAAGGCTGGTCGAAGGACTGGATTATTCAGTAACAAAGGCGTTTATGTTAGGTACTTTAACCGAACAAAGCTCATCCAGGACGGACAGCTACTTGGCTTGCAGGAACCCGCCATCTATATGATGCAGTACGAGTAGTTCTGTCGGCGGTTCAGCCATCAGCTCAAGGATACTTCTCCAGAGAAGTGGCCGGCAGTGTTTCGTGGTTTCTGTCTTGAGGGTGAATCCATGATCAGGTGGCCTGTGGGTATCTTCCAGCCACTCAACTTCGACGATCTTGAGGAGGTGAGCTGCCTAACCGGTGAGACTGCCATTGACGATCGTGTTAAGCTATCGTTTCAGGCTGCGCCAAATGACTAGGCTAAATTGGAACTTACCGAAATCGTCTCGCCCCAGCCTGAACGGCCTGTAGAAACGATCTAGCAACAGTAATCTGAAGAGGTGGTAGTTTCAGCTATCCCATCGTAACCCGATCGCAATGATAGCTCCAAGTAAAAGCTCATAATTTGGTTTGTGGGGACGAGCCATTACAGCCTCGAAGTACTAGCAAATAATAACCTCCGGCACTTCAACACCCAGCCAGAAGAACTTTGGAACCAACTGATCACCACCACGCAGTTCCAACTGATCCGTGACGATTTGCAGGAGATGTTGCAAGCAACCAACAAATCCAACAAATACTTCCTAAACGATATAAAAAATGAGGAGAAGAGGCAGTTCATGCATAGGTTTGCTAGAAGGTCGAAAGCCGCAGCAGGCACTGAACTGTACGTTATCGTGAGATTCAAGCAGGTGAATGAGCAACGTATGATTCTCCTGAAAGGGCTTCGCACGGGATGTCTTTTCTGGGCACCCACAGAACAGTTTCAGGCGAGCTATTCGCTTCCACAGTTAACTGTCGAGGAAATGCATTATCTGTATATCCTCGAGAAGTTGGATCCAGTGTTTCGCGAGCAACAGTTTTGCAAGCTGCTGTTATCTTAGTTCTATCGATAGAAGGTCAACATGAAGTAAAGGATAAAGGAGTTTGTACCCAACAAGGAAATGGTTGAGCCTCTGAGGTGCTTCGACTGCCACTACATACTTGCAGATTTACCGACTGTTCAATGCTTCTTCTGTGGTGCCTACTGCCACAGTCGTTGTCTCAACGATACCACGACCCAGCACGTTGTCAAAATCGGGGACGAAGATTTATGGTGTTGCCTTGACTGTCTTCCATGTAGTGTCTGTTTCGGTCCGATTCCTGATCCATTGGTCTGTCGGCACTGCCAAGCCAGGTTTCACAGAGAATGTGGTAAAACACGAGACAACCTCAGTGAACAAGCCCACTACGAGTGTGAGGATTGCCTAGCCTGTGATATGTGCGAGAAGAAGCTAAAAAACTGCAAGGAGGGCTATGTGTTGGTCGAGGAGAACATCCACTGCGAAGAGTGTCATAGCATTACTGGTGAGTACTGCCGGGTTTGTCATAAGAACTGGAACAAGTAGCACAACCCAGAGTGGTTTCAATGCAATGCTTGTGAGGGATGGGTGCACAAACTGTGTGATGAGGGACTATTGCAGACCTACGCTAAGTATTTTTCGCAGCCCCAATCAGAATATCTATGCCCGAAGTGCCGTGATGTGAAACGCAGGGAGTACCTCAAAATCGTGATTGAAGTTTTAGCAAAGTTTGATGAATACCTGTACTTCGTGGATCCGGTGTACGACAGCCTCATCGATTACCTTGACATCATAGAGCATCCGATGTGCTTCAAGAAGATGTAGCAGCGATGTGCCGAAGGCTTCTATGATACTGACAGCCGCAAGCACATCGAATCGGATTTCAATCTCATCGTCAACAACGCGCTGAAGTACAACATGCCCAAAGACCTGCCTCACAAGTCAGCTAAGATTATGAAACTGATGGGCGATACTGCCTTGGACCACTTCTAGCAGTTCATGCAGCTGAATGATCTCGAACTTATCGAGAGCAAAGACATCCGCAACAAAATGGTGATGCGCTAGCGTGAACTGTTTAGGTACATCTACAACCACTACCTGGAGATACTGCTGAACAAGGGCAACTTCAAGAGCAAGGTGGTGGTCAGGAACAAATCTACAGCGGATCTTCCCGATCTGCTGTACTTCAAACATAGTGAGTTCCTCAGAAGGTTCAAGACAAGCACTATCGACCTGGTTTATGCCAGGGAACCACCGACCATCGATCACTTATTCTCCTTACCCAAATCAGCCACCGAAAGCAAGAAGATGTCGGCTACCAGAGCACTGTGCTACTACCACAACGAACCAGACATCATCTCTTCCTGCAGCATTTGTTGCTAAGCCTTTTGCTGTGTGGATCGCTGCTTTCTGCACAAAAGTTGTACTGTGTGCAAAGCCAAAGGCTGCCGATGTTACTCTTGGGGGTGCGGCTGTCGTGCTGGTTATAACCCACGAGATCTCGAAAATCATATGCTTCGACAGTACAACAATGACATCCTCACCATCACAGAGATGTTCAAATACTGCATCAAATGCAGCATCGCCAACATCCGCGAGCGAGAATGCAAGTACTGCTACAAACTGTGTAGCTACTCCTACATTCATTGCAAAAAGTGCCAAAAGATCTTTCACAAGGCTTGTGGCAGGAAGATATTCATTGGGCAATTCTGCTATGAATGTGAGAGACTTCCCGAAAACGAGAATAAGCTGAAGGAGCAGATCAAGCAGGAGACTCGGAAGAGGCTGTTCAAGATGATCCGAGTCGAAAAGTACGTTCCACACGTACTGAAGTGCTACCTGGAGGAGGGTATACGAATGGATGCCCACCAAGTCAGGCAACTCATCCTCCAGAACTACGACAATGTGGAGGAGCACCTCGACCAACTCTAGTGCTACTAGAACAGCATAATGCAAATTGACAAAAGCAAGGTCAGAGAACAAAAGCTTCGACTGATGAACGAAACGGTTGCTAAACACCTGCCCTAACTGCGTTCACAGTTGAGGTTGGATGAGTGCGGTATAACGAATACTGAAATGCAGTTCACGTTGATCGATAAGCACGGCCGCAACATCGTCAAGAACGCCTCTCAACACAAGGTCTGGGAGAAGTACTACTTCCAAAATTCATTGGAGCAGGCCAGCAATATTGCTGATTGCACCTTCATGCAACCCAGTATGGATCTCAGCCAAAATGTTGCGTTTGAGGTTGTAGATCCACCGCCCGCACCATCTCCAGAAGACTCTGTTCAGATGCTTGGCTTCACCTACAAAATGACGATGCGCCTGCTCTACGAAAGCACACCGTTGATACGGCCGAAGATTAGCACTGTTACTGAAAACCGTAGCAACCAGATGCATGATTACAAGGGCAATGAATCAGTTTTGCGTCGCATCCAAGACAGCAGAGAGGCCTGCCGCAATCTCTTTATGACCTTCTACTACGGCATGAAGGAGTACCCGAGGTTCGGGAGCACATCCCTTGTTGATCTCAAGTAGCAGTCCATCGCGATCTACAAAAAGTGGTAAGCACGGTCGGGCCTTCTCATTAAACTGTGGAAGGATAATGGGAAGTGGATGCTGCGTCTCGACAAGGAAGAATATGAAGTCAAGGACTACAACGATCTCAGGCAGAGGCTGAGTAAGTACCGCACCTTCGATTCTATTGAAGAATTGGGTACTTTTCTTGGCTTTAACATCCGCCAACTGCAGAAATAGAGCAATACTTACATAAAATTCCTGCAGAATAACCCACTCGATGCCGAACCATTCGTGGAGCGTAAACAGAAGGTCATGAATTTCTATGATCGGGTCGAGCATAACCATGTAGAGCGTAAGGAACTATTCTTCCTGAACAAGAAAAGTCAGAATGTGCCAGTAGTTAGCAAAAGAGTTGGTGGAAAACCCTATCTATCCCTCGAGGAGCTCACCCGCGAACTCGACGATCAGCCCATTGCCTAAAAGATTACGCTTAAGCTCACCGATCCTACCCGATAAATATTCATAGCTCCCTCGACCATCCACAAGCTCGGTCTATTCAGTCGCAGAAACCACCCCAAAAACACCGTTATCATTGAATATATGGGAGAAATACTCGGAGAGCCAATCGCTGATATTCGTGAAAGTCAGTTCCATTTGGGCTGCTACATGTTTGGAGTCCCCAAACGTCCGTAATAGACCCAGAAGTATACTGAAGACACAGTTGACGAGTACACTCCTCACATCCCAGCAAAGCGCGATGTCATTGACGCCACTTTCCGAGGTAACCAAGCTCGTTACCTAAACCATTCGTGCGATGTACCTTTAATGATACTCAGCCAAACTGCGCCTCCCGTATTTAGGACCACAACGGCCAGCCAAGAATCCTGATATACGCAATCCGGGACATCCGAGCCTTTGAGTAGCTCACCTACGACTACCAATTCAAGGTGAGTGCCGACTAGAAGATAATCTGCACATGCGGTGCTAAAAACTGCCAGGGCCGGCTAAACTGATATACAATAGCAGCTTAAATACGGTCATAGTTAGGAATCGAAGGCGAATTCCAGCAGCGAACGAATGTCCGTTGCCTGACTCTCTTCGATTCGACGAATGTTTTCACGGGAGCGTAGTAGTTCCAGTTTAATCTCCTGAAGTCTCAGCTCCTCTGATTCAATGAGTGATTGGTTGTAGTGATGCTGGTCGCTATCGAACCATCTTTCACTAGGGAGTTGCACCTCCTCACTGTGGTACTGCCCGCGATTAAAGAACTAGTGTGTGCAGTCCGATAGCTTACGGTGAGACTGGCAAGGGTTATGGTTGGGTCTGGCTTCACGTAAAGCTTCCATGCTAGGCACCACCTAATACTCTTCGCTCGTCCGATTGGAAGTTGGTTGGGAGCTTCGCTCTGTAATCCTGAGCTTTAAGGTTCCTGATCGTCCACTGCTCTGGCTTTTAGTCAGCAGTTGCTGCAACTGTTGATCGTTATCGATTAGTATTTCGCTGTCGCTGAGTGCCAAGCAATAGCCGTGCTCGCTCCCCTAGCCGATTAGCTTCATCGTACGGAAGGGTTGAAGCAGTTGATCGAAGGTTGCCGGGCTCTCTACACGAAGTTTCTTGATCGTTTGCCCACGCTGCACCTTCACGAACATCCTTATAGTTATAAGCTCAGTGTCGAGGAAGGTCGCTGCCTTTAACCGTCCAATCAATTCCGGCCGGGTGCTACAAATTACCGTTTGGCGGGCCAACACGAGAATTATTGGTGAATGAAGTTGTAGTTGTTGGCACGATCAGTTATGCTCTAGCTGCGGATTAATAAATATAAGTGTGGGGGAGCATTGCATGCAGCTTGACCAATTCCAGCACTACCCACTTTCACCACAGCATATGAAGGTGAGTCCTAAGTCTCTATCCCATAACCGAGTGCCCATGTGGTTGTTCACAGGCCAGTTTACGCAGGAAGTGAAGTAGGAAATTATCGCAGGTCGACTGCCCATAAACCACGAAGAGGAGGTCTATTTAGTCCGTTATCTGATGGAAGCACAGAAAGAGCGGCACGATCGCACATAGAAACTACTGCTGAAGAAGCTTTTAATGTCGGGAGACGTATGCTAGCATCTGAAATACCTGCCATTTGAGTTGGTGCTGCATTTCTTGGAGGTTGAAGTGTATCCGAAGAATCATACCCTCCTGAAAGCTGGAGAGTTCTGTGACAAAGTGCTGCTGCTCATCTAGGGTACCCTGGAAGTTATTTCTTCTCTGAACGAAGTAAGCACAGTTGAGGGTTCGGGTTCGTTTGGCGAGAAGGAAGTGCATAACAACGTCAAGTCAGATATCGGGCTGCGAGCTCGCACCGAATGCTGCTTCTTGGTAATTCGGCGTCCGAATTATAACACTGCCGTGCGCAAATATCGATTCATCGAGTTGAAGGAGATCGAAGCGTTCCTAATGATGGTAAGGGAGTGAGTTACTCAGGTCCCCATCGTTCGAACGTTCGGAGAGGATGTGATCAAGAAGCTAGCGCAAGTCTTTGATCGGGTCGAACTTACGTCCAAAGAAGTTATCGTAAAGCAAAACGAGCAGCCACAGCACATTTGGATAGTAGTTGAAGGTCAGCTCAAGTCAACCTTCACCAACTACTACGACCAGTAATGCAACCTGGTGTACTTTGGGCAATACGACATGATCGGCCTTGAGAGTATCCTCAAACAGCTTTCCCCTCTGAACATCAGCTGCTCGTCAGAGATTGTGATATGCTATCGAGTCTCAACAGAGAAGCTTCTGAGGGTGCTAAAGGACTGCACACCGACCGGCTACGAGGAGTCTCCGCATACCAAGTAGCTTAAGGAGTTAATGCACTCTAAACTCCAGAATTACAAGGAAATGATTGCCAAGTATAACGGGAGGATCGGAATAGTGAGGCTGGCAAGGGTTCGCCGAAATCGATAAAACAGAGATAATTCTAAAAACTCTGAGGGCAAGAATTACTCGCAGGAATCAAGCAAGTAAAGCCACAACGGTGAAGACCTCCGGCTCAAGACAAAGTACTTCAGTAAGAATCTGGCCAGCACTACCGCCAGGCAGGTAACCAACAGTGCTGGCCTGGTCAGCTGGACTATTCGCTCTAAAAAGGATCAACCCAAAAACTTGTATGACCTGTACCAATCTCCTGAGGATTGCCCGACCAACACAACAGAGCCAGTCAATCCCATGATGGAAGCTTACAAAGAAAAGCTAAAGCGTACAACCACTGTTGATGTAGGCAGCAACGTACAACTGGATATAATCGATAAACTATACCGGAGGTCGCGCCGCAGCAAGGATGCTGAGTCCCCCCAGCATTATCCCTCAGCAGCTCCCCGCAGTCGACAAAAACAGACAGAAATCCTGATGAAGCGCATCCAAATGACGAGCTGCAGAAAACGCCGCAATAAGCAGGTGTGCCTATTCAATCCTCAGCAGGTGATTGACTTCGCTCGCACCACTACCTTTTCCTGATAATTTTAACAATAATTATATGCTAGCTTCCAGCAAGGTACAACCCACCTCCGACGGTGCCGCCAAGCTCAAACAAACACGCCAGAAGCTGATGAACATTTTCATCTTTTACGCTTCTTTCGGAGACCGCAACAACTACCGGCTGCTTAAGATCCAGAACTTCCGGAGGATGCTGCTGGACAGCCAGATCTGTCGTACCGAGTAGCAGGGTAAGCATTATGACATCATGTACTACCAGAACAAGAACAAGACGGGGCTCACTTTCAACGAGTTCGTGGATATGCTACCCAAACTGGCACATAGCTACTACGCCAACAGCAAACTTCCGAAACGCGACCTATTAATAAAGCTGATGGTGGAGCACATGTTGGTCTTGGAAGAGTATATCATTACCAAAACCGAACTCGCCGAGGATATGCGTCACCTACACGAACCGTTTGAATCGCGGTCGTTTGAGATATTGCTGCGCGTCAAACCCATTCTCGAGAAAATCTACCGGGAGTACTTTCCTAATGAGAACATCCAGGACCGTAACATCCACGAGAAGTCGTTCCTATCGCTGCTGGAGTTTCTCAGAGAGTTTGAGCTGTGTCCGGGGCTCATCACGAAGAGTGTGGCATTCCTCACATACGAGCATCTGACTGCCACGTAGGCTGAACATGCCAGTGAACAGAAGTTCGAGTTGCTGGAGTACGCAACTGCAGGCAAGTAATTCACGTTTAAGAGGTTCATCAAGACACTTATTACAGTTGCGCTGATCGGCAACAAAAAGATATCTTTGGAGGAGGAGTCGCAACCGAGGAAAGTCGTGAGGCTGCTAGAACGAATGGAGATTTCTGCGGGTTACTCCAAAATTGAAAGGAATATACAGACTTCCCAACTTTCTCGGACAAGCTTGCTGATTCCAGAAGAGGTCATCCTCGATATCGAGGGTGGTCGGCAGCCAGCAGCAAAATACTTTAGCTCCAAGAAACAACTTCAACGCTTTGCTACCGAGGGTTACAACTCAGAGGAGAAGAAAGGTCATCGTGGGAGCAGGAGTCCAAGCCCTGAGAGGGAGCCCAACGATATGCTATTCATTCCAGAAGAGGAAACAGTCATCAAGAAATTTCATGCTGAACTTCGAGCCAAGTTTTAGCTTTACTGCTCCTATGGCGACACCCTAAACACTCACACACTGAAGTCGATAAAGATCAGCAAGATACTCAAGGAAGTGGGTGTGCTTAGTGTCATCAACCAGGCCCAGCTGGACCTCATCATTTCCAACCTGACGAGGTTCAGCCCCACTGGCAAGATAGAGTATCCACAGTTCGTCAAATTGTTGTGCGAGCTCTCCAAGAAAGCAAACATTGACCTTAGCAATCTCATTGAGTGTGTGATAGCCCATGAAGGCACCAATCAGGAGTATGCAAGGAAGGTTGAGGATAAGATCCAGCGAACAAGCATTGGTCAGCAAAATCCCAATGTGTACACTCTACTACACGAAATAGAACGACCCCTGCGTATGTACTACGACTACTACA
>ERZ724508.2250-NODE-2250-length-10320-cov-37.489138_pt1 | contig 10320 bp, 9 predicted proteins | sample MGYA00376041_ERZ724508 | MGnify/ENA primary metagenome ERZ724508 (study PRJEB28724, sample SAMN07190887) | wastewater metagenome | isolation source: effluent of sewage treatment plant in Hong Hong | place: USA: Christiansburg, Virginia | collected 2016-03-01 ... | reverse complement strand
TAGCAGAGCTAGATAAATTGAAGGGTGCCCAAGCAATGCAAGGGTATGCTTCAGCTATTGATGACGTACTAGAGAAATTATCTGCTGAAAATACCAGATTAACAGAGCTTATGGAAAAGCGTAAGAAAGCTTATAAGCTAACTGACATCATAGCATATAGTGATGCTATTGAAGACCAACAGAAGAAAGTCGAAGAGTTAGCTAATAAGTATGGTATTCTAGCTCAGCGTCAGGCTGATGTAAATTCTGGTGAAGCTCTTAAAAAAGTCTCTGCAATAGTTAAAGAACTTCAAGACGAAGGTAAGTGGCTGGATTATCAAATCTCTCAAGGTAAGAAGTTACACGAGATTGACAAGAAAATATTTGACACTGAAACTCAGATTGCTACAGCTAAAGATGGTTTCTTTAAGACTGGCTTAGAAAACCAATTAAAAGAGTTGAAAAATAATAAGGCTAAACTAGATACTCTTGATGAGCTAGAAAAAGCTTCTAAAAAGTCTGTAAAAGAAGAAGAGTCTATGGCAAAACGCCTAGAGAAATCTTATTTGTCTGCTCTTAATTCAGCTCAAGCATTTGTTGATGGGCAGGAAGAAGAGCTGGGACTTAAGCGCAAGCTTACTGAGTCTGAAAAAGAGTACGAGAAAGTTATGCGTACTATCTCAGACTTAAAGACTAAATTCCGTGGAGCGGATGTTGGTGAACTAGAAAATATTGCTAAGCGTATTAAGTTTCTTGGTGAAGAAAAACGTATCAGAGATGAGCTTAATAAGTTTCTAGATAAAGAGCAAGAGCTAAAATTGCAAGCAATTGCATTGGAAGCTCAGTATGCAGATAGCCAATTTAAATCTGTTCAAGGATTAAAAGAAAAGATTAAATTGCAGCAGATGGCTTTTTCAGATATTCAGCAAACTCCTTTAGGTGCTCAGCAAGATAGCATGCAAGTTGATAGAGATAGGATTACTTTCTTACAGCAACAAATATCACTAACAGCAGAACTTATTGACTTGCAAGTTCAGAAGGCATATTGGGAAGCTTACATGGCTAACGATAGTGCTGGAATGGCTAGAGCTGAAAAAGCTGGAGAGGAACTACAGAAACGTATTGATGGTTATGAAAATGAGGTTAAAGTACTACAGGCTTTAATTCCATTGCAAAACCAGTACACTGATCAACTAGCTCTGAGCGCCAAGAAAAATATGCTAGATATTGGCCGCTCTCCGGGCCAAATCTTAGCAGAAGGCTTCGGAGAAGCTGGAGCAGCTATTGCTAAAATGGCTGAAGCCTATAAGTCTTATGGCGATGACGCAGCTAAGATTGATAAATATGTTGCAGATCAACGTGCATTGTTGGATTCCAAAGGTTTAGGTACTAAAGATAATTATGCTAAGATTGACAAAGAAGTAGCAGATAAGCGTATTCAGATCAATGCTCAAATGTACGGTTCACTAGCTAGTGCAGCTAAAGGATTCTTCTCAGAGAACTCCAAAGGCTACCAAGCTATGGCTAAAGCCGAGAAAGCATTCCGTGTTATTGAACTAGCTATGGCTGCCAAGACAGCTCTAACTAAGATGGCGCTAATGGGCGAAACATTAGCTACCTACTTATTTGGTGTTACAGCAGCTACAGCAGCAACTGAGGCTAGTGTACCTGTTGTCGTAGCAGCAGAGCAAACTAAAGCCTTAGCAGCAGGTCAAGCAGCAGTTCCAATGGCAGCACAAATGCCCGGACCATTAGCCTTTGTTGGAGCAGCAGCAATGATTGCGTTATTGGCTGGTATTGGCGTTAGTTTAGGTGGAAGCAGTTCAACTCCTAATCTATCAGCTCAGCGTCAAGAGTCTCAAGGAGCCGGAACAGTGTTTGGAGACAGTGGCGCTAAGTCTGAGTCTACAACTAAAGCCCTAGAAATGCTAGTAGATAACTCAGAAATCTCTCTGAGTTACAATGCTGGTATGTTAGCTTCACTGAAGAATATTGAATCAGCTTTAGTTGGAGTAGCCAAATTAGTAGTAAGAGGTGGCGTACAAGGGCAGGTGGGTTTTGCTGATGGAATGGGTACTATTAAATCTGAAGGGATAACAAAATTTGCTAAAGCTGGTGAAATTGCACTATTGCTACCAGCCGTGTTCGCACCATTAAAAGCTATTGTAGGTGCTCTATTCTCAGTTAAGAAATCTGTAGTGGATAGTGGTCTTATCCAGAATGCTCAATCACTAGCAGAAGTAATGGATGGTGGCTTAGATGTTACGGGCTATACAGATATTGAAACTAAGAAGAAGAAGTTTGGTAGGACTAAGACCTCTACTGAAACTAATCTCAGTGACGTATCAACTGAATTACAAGATCAGCTAACTAAAGTTGTATTGGGTCTTGGTGATAGTATTACTCAAGCAGCTAAAGCATTAAAACTTGATGGCGATAGTTTCACCTCTACTCTGGATAGTTTTGTTGTAGACATTGGACGTATTAGTATTCAAGGGATGGATGCAAAACAAATTCAAGAAACCCTGACTAATGTATTCTCAAAACTTGGTGATGAAATGGCTTCAGCAGTAATGCCGGGGTTGATTGAATTCCAAGGTATTGGTGAAGGCTACTTAGAAACTCTAATTCGTGTCGCTTCTACAGTGGCTACAGTGGATGGAATCTTTGCTGAAGTTGGTACTACATTCGGTACAACAGGTATGGATGCTATTAAAGCTAAGATGGATTTAGTTGAATTAGCTGGAGGCATTCAAGAGCTAAGTAGTATGGTTGGTAATTTCTTTGATAAATTCTACACAGAAGCAGAAAAGAAAGCTGTAGCTGTAACTAACATTACAACTAAAATGGCTGACTTAGGCGTACAAGGATTTGACCCACTAGCTGAAAATGCCAGAGTTGTATTCCGCTCAATGGTAGAGAATGCCAAAGAAACTAATCCTAAGCTGATGGTCGAATTGCTTAAGTTATCTGATGCTGTAGATAGTGTTGCTCCTGCATTTAAGAAAGCTGCATCTGCAGCAGAGATTGCAGAGAAAGCTTTAAGTCAACAAGATGAATACAATAAGTTGACAATGAGCAGCAGTGAATACTTAGCTTATGCTAGAGGTAAAGAACTTGAAGCTATGGATGAATCTTTACGTCCTATGCAGAAAAGGATTTATGCTCTGCAAGATGAAGCTAAGATTACTGAGCAAAAAACTACCCTTGAAGACACGTACAATAAGCTTGCATTATCTGGCACTGCACTACTCACTTACAACAGAAATCTAGAACTAGCTAAGATGGATGAATCACTACGCCCATTACAGATGCGAATCTATGCGTTGCAAGATGAAAAGACAGCTCTTGAAGACATGAAAAAAGGAGCCTCTGGTGCATTGGCAATCTTAGACAAATCTGTAGTAGCTCAGAAGAAAATCCTTAAGGATGACTTGGACGGCAAGATACTCAACATTAACAGTGCTAAAGATGCTGAAGATACTAGATTTGAAGCCGAAAAAGCTAAGTTAGAGGCAACTAAGACAATCTCTGACGAGTACTATGCCACTCAGCAAGAAGCAGCAGCTAATGCAGTAACTAGTATCAAAGAGTACAGAGATGAACTTAAAACTCTATTCGATGATATTTCTGGAGCAGTTGATAAGCTAACTAATAACAACAAGCAGCTTCAAGCTATCAGTTATAGTGCAGCCAAAGCTCAGCTAGATAGTGTCATAGCAACAGCTAAATCTTCAGGTCAATTACCAGATAGTAAGTCTTTCAAAGATGTCCTAGACAGCCTTACTAGCCTAAGTGAGAGTGACTTCAGTACTATGCTCGATTTCCAAAGAGAGCAATTAGTTAGTGCTGGTAAGTTATCTCAATTAGGTGGTGTAGCAGGGGGTAAACTATCTGCTGCAGAGTCTGCTGTACTTGCTGCTGAAGCTAATGTTAAAGCAACTAAGGATGCTGCTAAAGAAGCTGCAGATCGTTACACTGAGGAAACTAAGTCACTAGAAGACAAACATAAGCTTGCCATTGGTTACTACGACAGCAGTATCAAGGCATTGCAAACTCAGTATGACCTTGATGTTGAATTCTATGATAACTTACTTCAGAATGCTAAGGATCAGCTTGATATTGCTAATGGTACTTACATTGCAACTATTGGTGTTAGAGATGCAGTAGACTACTTTGGCACAGCTTTAGGTATGTACGTTGCAGCTAAAGATGCAGATCAAGCTAGGCTAGTAGATCAAGTAAACCAAATGGGATTAAAAACCACCGGTTATGAAGATGCTCTAGCAAAGCAAGAGTCTGATAAGCAAGCTCTTGTAACTGAGATGGCAGGACTGAGAGAAGATTTAGCAGCTCAGAATAAAGCTATTGCAACAAACACACTAGCGACAGCTAAAGTGTTACAGCGTTGGGATGGTGATGGTCAACCAGAAGTTAGAAACGTAGCATAAGGAGAAATAAGTGGCAGCATTAAAAGTGATCCCGCCACTCTCCATTACTGATAGTAACCTGACTTCAAGCACTGTGCCGGAAACGGATTACTCTGCTTGGAGTTCGGGCACTACTTACACTATTGGACAGAGAGTAATATTAACGAGTACGCATAAGATTTATGAATCTTTGCAAAATAGCAATTTAAATAAGAATCCGGCAACAGATACTTCTAGCCCGCCATATTGGATTGAAGTAAGTCCAACTAATCGTTGGAAGATGTTCGATACCAATAATAGTACACAGACAGCTCAAGCTAATAGTATTGTTGTAGTTATTACGCCGGGAAGAGTAATTAACTCTGTAGCTTTGCTAGGCGTTGAAGGTACAAGTGTACGTATCAAACAAACAGACCCCACAGATGGTGTTGTATATGATACTACATTTAACCTAAACAATAATGGCAATATTAATAACTGGTACAACTATTTCTTTGACCCGATATCAAGAAAAACCAGTGTTATTGCTACAGACCTTAAAGCCTATGGCTCAGCAGCAATTGAGATCACTATAACATACACTGGTTTCACTGCCAAGTGTGGGGTTTGTGTTCTAGGCAGTACACAGCTTATTGGCGAAGGTATTAACCTTGGAGCCTCTGTTGGTATCCAGGATTACTCTAGAAAAGAGAAAGATACTTTTGGTAATTATATTCTAGTCCAAAGAAGCTATAGCAAACGGGCTAAGTTTAGCATGGCTGTTCTAAATGAGCGAATAGATGCTTTACAAGATTTGCTAGTTACATTACGTACTGCACCATGCGTATGGATTGGTGATGATAGATACAATTGTACAATTATTTACGGCTACTACAAAGATTTTGACATAGTAATTGCATATCACTTAGTTAGTGACTGCAACATTGAAATAGAAGGGTTAACATAATGACAGCACCAGTAATTCCTACATTACCTACGGCTCCAAGTCGTAGTAATGATCCAGATACATTCGTATCAAGGGCTGATGCCCACGTAGCAGCCCTCACTCCTTGGACTACAGCAGCAAACTCTCTTGGTACATACTTAGATGCTTTAGGTGTAGCTGCTGATACAGATGCTGCCACAGCCACAACACAAGCAGGTATCGCCACAACACAAGCTACATTGGCCGCCGACTGGGCAACTAAAACTTCAGGAACAGTAGATGGTGTAGAGTATTCAGCTAAGAAATATGCAAATGACTCAGCGACTAGTGCCACATTGGCAGTTAATAGCCCGGGTACTCAAGCTACAAGTGCATCCAGCATTACTTTAGGTACAGGAAGTAAAAACTTTACATTAGATCAAACAGGGAAAAACTTTGTTATTGGTCAATGGGTAGCTGTAACAAAAACTTCATCCCCTAGTGTATATAGATTTACAGGCCCAATCACAGCATTTAATAGTGGTGCTGGAACAATTACAGTAGATGTTCAGAGCTATGTAGGTTCAGGCAGCCAGTCCGGCTGGACTGTAGTTCCTACAAACCCACTTAATTCCTCGTTTGTTGAACTTGGTGGGATTAAATTAGCACTAGACTCTGGTACTGTTTTAAACTCTCTCCCCGGGGACTCATCCACATATTTGCGTAGCGGTACAATTGCTGCTTCAAGCTCTTACCCTATTGTAGCTACACTCCCAGATTTAAAAGTATACGGAACATCGTCTGGCACAGCCCCTAGTACAATTATTGATGTGGCAACAGACGGTGCAAACCTGATTGTTGCCACATATGGGCATGCTACTAATGTACTATATTCCACTAATGCAGGGGCGAGCTGGAGCACTGTAAGTGCTGCATTGGCTGGAGGATCAGGCCCACAAGCTGTCATTTGGAACGGAAGTAGGTTCATTGTTGCAGGTTTTACAAATAACACAATATACTTCTCATATTCCACGAATGCATCTTCATGGACTGCTGGAGTAACACAAGCGTGTTCTGGCATCAGTTCTACCGGGCTACTGCAAATGCGTTGGGACGGTACGAGAGCAATGGCAATTGCCTCTTCAGCAGGTACTTATAACGGTTGCACTACTACTGATGGCACAAGTGCGACTAATTTCTCTATTAGTGGAAGCATTAGTCAAGCGAGATTAGCCGTAATGCCTGCAAATGGTGTCAATAGGTGGCTAATTGTCAATGCTTCCTCTGCTTGGAGGTCAACTGCAGCAGACGGTTCAACATGGGCGACGGTGACCCCGCCAATTAATAATATAACATCTTTGACCGCGACAGCAGATAAATTTGTTTGCACCAATGGCGCAAGCGGCGGTGTCGGTGCTGGTACAGTGTATTACTCATCTACAGGAGCAACAGGCTCTTGGACACAGCTTACATTGCCAGACAATAAATTTGCGGGAGCAATGCTAAATAGTAATCAAAATTGCCTACGTTGGGATGGTACTAGACTTTGGTTCGGTACAGTGATGGCTGTTGGTACAAACTATTGTGCTAACTCCATAATGTATACAACAGATTTAGTAAACTTTTCTCAGTTGCAGACTCAAACATTTACAGGGCAAGTAACATATGAGTCAGGTATTTTAGCTGTTCCTTGTGGCACAAGTTTATCCATGTTTAGATCAGATGGTAGATTTAATTCAGCGAGTTCTGTGGCCACACATCCAATCTACACTCAAACAAATTGGACAACTACTTCTGATTGGGTTGGGCTCTCATATCCAATCACAAGCAATTTAGATGGAACTAAGTGGACAACTCGGTTTGTAGCATATGTAAGGGTAGCATAAAATGAGTGAATATATAACTTTTGAACCAGTGTTAAATCCTGTGCCACAAGAAGTAACAATGCGGCAAGCCCGCTTGGCCCTCCTTGAGAACGGCCTTCTAGCTAATGTACAACCAGCTATCAACTCTCTTCCAGAGCCTGATAAAACTAAAGCTCAAATTGAATGGGACTACTCTAATGCGCTACAACGTGGTAACCCATTCGTTGCAACACTAGGAGCAGCTCTTGGTCTTAATGAGCAAGCTTTAGATAACCTGTTTATCACGGCAGCTAAATTATGAGCGTAGCCCTAGCATTATACAAAGGAAAGGGGGAATTGGCAAACTCCCTCATTCGCTGGAAGAGTAAAAGTATCTACTCCCATTGTGAGCTAGTTGTAGATGGCTGGATGTATTCTTCAACAGTAAGGGATGGTGGGGTAAGATGCAAGCTCGCCTCTCTTCCAGAAGATCATTGGGATATCATTCAAATCAATTGGACAAATGGGGAAGAGATTCTTTCCTACTATTCAGAAACTAAAGATAATCCTTATGGCTGGAGAGATTTAATTCAAAGCCAAATCTTTAATCGTCCAACAGGAGATGACAGAGGGGATTTCTGTTCAGAGTGGTGTGCTAAAGCATTAGGTATCCCGGACGCTCAACACTATGATCCAGCTAGATTAGGGGAGCTTGTAACATGGGCAAACTCACATCTAACGAAATGAAAGCTAAAATGTACTCAGCCCTGTCAAAAGTTAATGATAGGGCTTTCTCTCTCATCACTATTTTCTCAGTTAGTATCTGTATTACAGCCCTAAGTGTAATGTTGAAGCTCTCCGACAAAGTTAGTATTCCTTATGCCTTTGCAGCATTAGTGGCATTGGTAGTTTCTACAATATTGTCATCAGCATTTCATGCTAAGAAGTGGCTAAGAGAAGTATCTGCAACATTGTGTATGTTCTTATGGCTATTCGTGGCTAATTTGAGTGGAGTATTACAAAATAGTAATGCTGTATATTCTGCTGCATTTTATGCTGTTCTGTTTTGGTCTAATATAAACTTATTAGGAGTGTTTCTAAATGGACGGAAGTAATGTAGCAGCTTACGCTGGCGTAGGTGCATTAGGACTATTCACATTAATCAAAGGTATTTCATTAGCTATTCGTGGTTGGAATGGAGATCGTAAAGATGACAAAGTTGATAAATCTGCTGGAAATCAGCTTGATGTTCTTGAAAAAGAGAACAAAGGGTTGCGAGATGAGAACGCAAGATTACGCGATGATTGGCAGAAGCTTGCACGAGAAGAAGCCGCTTTGTCGGCTCGTATCCAAGGGCTAGAAGCCCAAGTTAAAGAACAAAATGAACGCATTAGTAATTTATCTAGGCTTATAGTGCATCTAGTTAAAGTGCAAGGTAAAGACCTTCCTCCTGATGTTGTTCTATCTATTATAGCACCAATGGCTGAAGGAAAAGACGATGCAACTAAAACCTAAGAAACAAATTAGTAATGACTGCCTTATATTAGTTAAAACATTTGAAGGATTTGAAGCTAAAGCTTATAAATGTCCAGCGGGTGTATGGACTATTGGATATGGGCATACATTGAATGTAAAGCCAACAGATGTAATTACAGAAGTGGCAGCTTCGATGTTGCTAAAAGAAGAGCTACAAAATTATGCTGACAAAGTTGATAAGCTTGTTGCTGTTGCCAGTCAGAGTCAGTTTGATGCTCTTGTTAGCTTTGCTTACAACCTCGGTGTTTCTACACTTGCTTCTAGCACACTGCTTAAGAAGCATATTGCAGGCGACTATGTTGCAGCCCAAGCAGAGTTCTCAAGATGGAACAAGGCAAAAGTAGAAGGTAAGCTGACAGTGTTGAATGGCCTGACTAAACGTCGTAACCATGAAGCAGCTCTATACGGGAGCTAATCATGAAATTACTTGACAGATTTGGTGGCCTTATTTTAGACGAGAGAACAGGGAAGGTTGTTGGTAGCAAATTAGCATCAGCATCTGGACATTTGCTAATGTCAATCTTCTTTGCTTGGCACAATTACAAGACAGGTTTCAATGCAGAACAGTGGATGATATATGGAACTGTTGTAGCAGGACATAAGACAGCAGAGAAACTAATTGGTCTAAAGTGGGGGAATTCAAATGCTCCTTCTAAGTAACCTATTTGGTGACATTAATTGGTTGTCAGCCGAAAGGCTGTTGACTATTGCTAAAATAGCTGCTATAATTTCTCTCATGGGAGCTACAAGTTATATCACTTGGAATCTAGCTCAACGAGATATGGATAAAGAGCGTGTTCACGCAATTCAGCAGCAATTAGATACTGAGAGAGCTACTACAGCAACATGGCTTGCTAGAGTAGATGAGGCAACTAAGATTGCATCCAAAGCTGCTGAAGTAGATAGAAAGCTTGATATCCAAGTAAGTGCAATTCTAAAGGAGCATAAAAATGCGCCACCTTTACCTGCTGATTGTGTCCTTGACACTAGCGGGTTGTTGTCTCTTCAAGCCGCAAGAGCTGCAGCCATTGCCACAGCAAATCCCTCCGCCACAAGTAAGCCTAACAATTGATTGTATCATACCTCCTACACTTCCACAAGCAGGCAGTAGCTACAGAGAGTTAGAAGATTGGGGTATTAATACATTAACTATTTGGGCTAAATGTGCAAAAGACAAACGGGCCTTAGTTGAAAGCTGGCCCAAATAATTTTACTAAATAAGGAATAAAAATGGCTTCAGCTAATTTTACTAATTTAACAGATCATCTTGCAAAAGCTGCTGTTAATTTCTCAACAGACACATTCAAAGCAATTCTAGTTACAGCAGTTCCTAGCGAGAGCGACTTAGACACATTTATCAATCGTTCAAGCATTACGACAGAGCATGCAGCCACAGGTGGATACACTGCAGGTGGCTTCTCTGTAACAGCTTCAGTTGGTACTGTAGACACAACTAACAACCGTGTTGCTGTGACTTACACATGTGCTAGTCCTACTTATTCAAGTGCTACTCTGTCTGCTGTTGGCTGTATCATCTATAAATCAACAGGTTCAAGCGCAACTGACAAGCTACTACACTTTGTAGACTTTGGTGGCACTGTAACATCAACTGCTGGTAATTACACTG
>ERZ724508.2249-NODE-2249-length-10322-cov-15.480764_pt1 | contig 10322 bp, 8 predicted proteins | sample MGYA00376041_ERZ724508 | MGnify/ENA primary metagenome ERZ724508 (study PRJEB28724, sample SAMN07190887) | wastewater metagenome | isolation source: effluent of sewage treatment plant in Hong Hong | place: USA: Christiansburg, Virginia | collected 2016-03-01 ... | reverse complement strand
CTCAAGGCTAACCCCACGTTTCGGGCGAAGGTTCTCATTCCGGCACCGGGTGAGACTTTCGCGGTCGAATTTGAGTTCAAGCATTTCACCCGGAAGGCTTACGGTGAATGGCTGACAGGTGAACGGTCGAAGGATCGGACCTACACGGACGCGGTCATGGAGATCGCGGTCAACTGGTTCGATGTCGATGCCGAGTTCTCGCGTGATGCGGTGGACGAGTTGCTCCAGAACTATCACTCGGCAGGACAGGCCATCCTCGAAGCCCATGCAACCGAGTTGACCGGGGCGAAGTTGGGAAACTGAAGGCGGCGGCGTGTGACCTCTACACGCCGCCCCCGCAGGCCGATGCAAGTCTCGGCCTGACTAACGAGGACTTTCCTACTGTCGTGGTCGAGGTATGGCCTGACAACTGGGAGTCGGTGCAAGTCTTTGCCTCCCTCTCGACACAGTGGAACGTCGGACCCGGCGGGGTTGTTGGGCTGCGGTATGAGTCCATGCCGGTTGTCCGTGAGTGCTTCGGCATCGGCGCGGACGAATGGCCGGAAGTCTTCCACAACCTGCGGGTGATGGAAGCGGCGGCGGTGGAATTGCTCAGGAAAAAAGATGGCTGACACAACCATATCTCTAGGCGTCGATAGTTCCGGCGTCAGGTCGGCTACTGAAGACCTGGGAAAGTTCGCTCGCGCAGGCGACAAGGCCGAGACATCGACCAACAAGATAGAAGCCGCGTTCAAGAAACAGCAGGCCGCAGCGGAGGAGTTCGGGCGCTCAGTCGGTAAGGCCGTCGTCGCAGTCGGTGCCATCGCAGTCGGAAGCGCCATTGCTCTAGATCGGCTCATCAAGTCTGTGGGGGACTTTCAAGACCTCGCAGATCAGACCGGCTCCGATCCTGCGGGGCTTGCTTCGTTCAAGACGGCTGCGGACATCGCTGGCATTGGCATCGAGTCCATCGCCACGGCAAGCGTGCGTCTTTCTTCAAGACTTGCCAAGGTAGGCGACGACAGCAAAGGCGCAGGCCGAGCACTCGCAGCCATCGGCATCGAAGTTGAGAAGTTCAAGACGCTGCGACCTGATGAGCAATATCGAGCAATCGCTGTTGCCTTGGATGGCTACGCGGATGGCGCTGGGAAAGTCGCGGTTGCCACCGAGCTATTCGGACAAGGCGGGGCAAAGCAACTCAAGGCGCTCAAGGAAATTGCCGGGCAGACCGAGCAGAACAACGGGCTGACGAACGAACAGATTGCGCTCGCTGATGAGTACGCGGACGCATCTGCTCGGCTTCAGTCTCAACTCGGGCTGTTGGCACAGAAAGCAGCCATCGAAGCGGCTCCGGCGTTGCTTGCGCTACAGACCGCGCTGATTGAGTCCATCTCTGAAGTCATCGGGCTGGACAAGGCAACCGGCAACCTTGCAACGAATAGCGGTGTTGCTGATTTCGCAGAAGCGGCGGTCCGTGCTCTCGGCTTCGTGGTCGATGCGGGTGACGGTGTCGCTCGTGTGTTCCGTGTCGTCGGGACCACCATCGGCGGGGTTGCAGCGGCTGCGGCTGCTCTTGCGTCCGGCAACCTTCGCCAGGCTCAGTCGATCTCCGCTGATCTGTCCAGACAAGTGGACAGCATCCTCAGTGCCGAGCAGTTCAGCGCACGACTCGACCGAGCCATAGCAGCTGGGAAGAAGAACAAACCATCGGCAGCGGTCAAGCCTGCCGTCGATACATCGAAGTTCGTCAACACACCACGCGGCAGAACGGCAAAGGCGGGTCGCGCAGACAATACGGAAGCGGCACAACTCGCAGCCGATGTCGATGCAATCAAGTCGGCTTACGAACAGCAGGCGAACGCATTCAAGAATGCGGAATCTGTGCTTGAGGCGCTTCGTTCGTCTGGACTGGTTCAGGACCGCGAATACTTCGCAGCCAAGCGGCAATTCATCGAGCGCAATGCCGATGCTCAGATCGCTGAACTGGACGCAGAAAACCAGCGGTTTGCGGCTTCAACTGCGACCGGCTCGGAACGCATCCGCCTGGACAAGCAGATTGCCGATAACAAGTCGAAGATCGCCATCATCGAGGCGGACACGTCTGCCAAGGTGACCGTCCTGACGATTCAGCAGGCCGACGCACTGACGAAGGTTGCCCGCGCATATGAGCAGGCGGAAGCGGCGGCACAGGGTTACCTCGACAGCCTGAAGCAAGCGCAGGAGCGCGAACTGTCCGGGTTCGGTCAAGGCAACAAAGAGCGCGAGCGGCAAGCCGGGTTGCAGCAGATTCAAGACAAGTATCAGCAGCAGCGGCAGGACCTCGAAGCGCAACGCCGGGCGGGTCAAGTCAGTGACGAGCAGTACACGCAGGAACTCGACCGCATTCAGCGATTCCAGTCTGAGGCGCTCGGTTCGTATGACTCGTTCTATCAGCGGCGCGAGGAACTGAGAAAGCGTGCCGACCTCGGGGCAAATGAGGCGCTCAAAAACTACTTCGATTCGACGCAGGACACCTACGGGCAGATTCAGGATGTCGTGACGAACGCTTTCCAAGGCGCAGAAGATGCGCTTGTTAAGTTCGCGCAGACCGGCAAGCTCTCATTCAGCGACCTTGCTAATTCCATTCTGTCCGACCTCGCACGCATCGCCATCCGTCAGTCGATCACCGGGCCTCTATCGAATGCGCTGTTTGGTGGTGGCGGGTTCAGTTCGATCCTCGGCAGCGTGTTCGGAGCAGGCAAGGCAAGCGGCGGAACGGTCTCTGCGGGTGGCCTGTACCCGATCAACGAACGCGGCGCTGAAATCCTTTCTATCGGAAGCAAGGATTACCTGACAGTTGGCAGTCAAGGCGGGAAGGTCACGCCAATCACCAATAGCAGCGGCGGGCAGGCAATGAACGTCTACAACAACTTCACGATTGCCGGAACGGTTGACCGCAGCACACAGGCGCAGATTTCAGCGCGTGCTGGCGAAGGTGTTCAACGTGCAATGTCGAGGAACACCTGATGGCCTTTCTTGAGCAACGATTAGACGCTCGCATCGAGCAGGGCGCATCGGGCGGGCCTACCGTTCCGGGACGAACCAAGACCTATCTTCCCAACGGCAAATTGATGCAGGGGTTTTCTGCCTCGGCCCCAATCCATCGATTCGACATATCGCATGGCATGAGGGGCAATGCGGATCACCAGCTTGTTCTCGACACGTTCTACGTTGTGATGTTCACGCCGTATGCCGGGTTTCGGTTCAGGTATTGGGCCGACTACCGGGCAACGCAGACAAACAGCACGCTCACGCTCATCACCGGCAGCGACTACCAACTACAGCGCATCCACACGTTCGGCGGCGTGAACGTGCTGCGGAACATCTACAAGCCCGTATCGGGAACGGTCATCGTGTATCGGACGCGGGCATCTGTCGTGACCACGGCCACGGCGACCATCGACCACACAACCGGCATTGCAACGATCTCGGGTCACGTCGGTGGAGACACCTACACATGGGAAGGTCAATTCGACATCCCTGTGACGTTCTCCGATGATGAATGGATCAGCCAGCTACAGGCCACGATGACGAACATTGCCGTCATCCCTCCGTCAATCCGCCTTGAGGAAATCCGGCTTTGAAGACGATCCCGGTTGACCTCGCAGCGCATTACGCCGGGACTGCTCATACGGTCGCGTTCGGTCTTCGCATCGAGAGAACAGACGGCGAAATATTCGGGTTCACGAGTCACGACCGCAGCGTCACCATATCGGCGCAGGTCTATGACGCGGACCCCGGCGTGGCTGTCAGTCAGTTGGTCACTTCAGCAGGCTTTGCGGTTGACAACCTCGAACTGACAACGCTTGATGATGGGTCCGTGTTCACTCGTGACGATGTCCTGTCAAAGCGATGGGACAACGCAGCGTTCTATCTGTTCAAGTTCAACTGGGCAGACGTTACCGATGGCATCGAGCCTTGCATGTCGGGCACGTTCGGCATGGTCACGCTCAAGAAGCAATCCGTAGTCGTTGAGCTTCGAGGGCTTCAACAGTATTTCCAGCAGCCGGTAGGAAACCCCTCCACCAAGACTTGCCGCGCTCACTTCGCAGACTTCCCGACGCAGAACGGAAACAACCGCTGCGGGCTGGTGGCAGCGACGTTCACGACGACCGGGACCATCACGAGTGTCGTGAGCAATCAGGACTTCACTGCATCGGCACTGGCAGGCGCGACGGACTACTACACAGAAGGCGTGCTGACATGGACGGCTGGCAACAACATTGGGCTGCGTCAGAAGATCAAGACGCACACGACAGGAGGAGTTCTTTCCCTGTCGCTTCCGATGGTGCTGACCGTTCAGGTGGGCGACACGTTCTCGATCATCGCCGGATGCCGCAAGCGCATGAATGAGGACTGTTCGACCAAGTTCTCGAATCAGTTGAACTTTCAGGGCGAACCACATCGCCCAACGACTGACGACCTTACCAAGAACCCGCAGACCAGCGTATGAAGACACGCATGGATGTGGTCACGCAGGCGCGTGAATGGATCGGCACGCCGTTTCAACACCAGCAGAGAACCAAGGGTGTCGCCGTCGATTGCGCTGGGCTGGTCATCGGCGTTGCGCGTGAATTGGGCTTAGTCGCTCCCGAGTTCGACGTGTCGGGTTATGCAAGACAACCCGATGGCGTCAGCCTGCTTCGCTGGTGCGATGAGTACATGGACCGCGTGAAACAAGACGACATGCAACCCGGCCATGTGGTTGTGGTTGCTTATGACAAGGCACCGGGGCACATGGGCATTCTGGGCAACTACGCACACGGGGGGTTGTCGATCATTCACGCACTCATCAAACCGGCCAACGAAGTGATCGAGACGCGGCTGATGTTCTCCCGCGCCATGCGGTTCGTCGGGGCGTACAACTTGCGCGGGGTTGACTGATGGCACAGCTAGTCATTGCCGCTGCGGGGGCTGCGATTGGCTTCGCTATTGGCGGACCAACAGGCGCACAGATCGGGTTCACGATTGGTTCGGCCATCGGTGCGCCGACTCAGAAGACCAAAGGCCCTCGTCTCGAAGACCTGAAAGTTTCGGGCACAGAGTACGGGCAGACGATCCCGTACTGCGAGGGGGTCATCAGGACTGCCGGACAGGTCGTGTGGGCATCCGACCGGCGCGAGATTGCGACCACTACCGAGCAGGGCGGCAAGGGTGGCGGCGTTGAGTCCACGACGTACACCTACGAGGTGGACCTTCTCTATCTGCTGACGGACAACACGATCAGCGGCGTGCTGCGCGTGTGGAACAACGGCAAGCTGATCTTCACGAACCTCGACGGGGCCGACTTCGACTCGGTCGAGGCCAGCAACGATTCGGAGTTGTGGACCCGCTTCACGGTCTACACCGGCGACGTCACGCAGATGCCGGACCCGACCTATGAGGCGGCTGTCACGACGGCCTACGCCAGCGCGTATCGCGGGCGCGGCTCGGTGTTCATCGAGTCCTTCCAACTCGGCGGCAACGGGCAGATCCCGAACTTGACCTTCGAGGTTGCGAACGGTGATGGGACTGTGTCCTACGTGATGCAGGCCGATGAAACTGCGCTGTGGGAAGTGGACAACCCGAGCGCAGCGGGCTATGCGCCTTCCTACGGTGAAGGCGAGTTCACGATCATCTTCAACTCGGGGGTCACCGCCAATACGTACATCGCAGATGGCGACACGCTGATTCTTCAATCGTCAGGCCCTTTACCAACGGCAGAAAGCCCGGCTGCAATCGTGTCACTGGGCAACAGCGATCAATCGTGCCTGTGCGTGACGCAGCCGATTGGAAGTCTGTCAAATGTTCTACGGTTCAGCGATCCGACGCAGTCGATCTCATACACCTACGCCAGCACCGCAGCGCGTCCGTATTGCTATGCCGTGCGCGGAAGCAACGTCGTGTTCAGCAACCGCGTCACGTTCAATCTGGATCGGTTTGCCAGAACCGGCGGCTACCCATTGGCGACGACGGTAGCTGGCACCTACATCATCAAGCAGATCGCACTGACCGACACGAAGTGCTACGCGCTCGCGGCCGACGACACCATCGTTTACGAGTTCCTGCTGTCGGATATGTCGCTGGTCGATTCATTCCCCGGCCCGGATGCAGCGCAGGGCGGCAATGACCTGATCCAATCCATCGTCACCAACGAGGACGGCGAGTTGTGGGGGGTCAACAACGACCGGATGTATCAGTACGACGGCACGGAATTCATCTTCGTTGCCGACATGACGGCGGCGATGGAAGTGCAGGGCGGCGGATCGTTCCCGCTGCCTTCGATGGTCGGGCGCTCCTACTACAACATGGACGCCAGCGGCGCGACGGACACACTCTACAAGGCCGACTTCCGCAACGTGGCGACGGCGGCAGTCCCGACATTGCAGGCGGTGGTCGAGCGGCTGCTGATCCGCTGCGGCCTCGATGCTTCGCAGTACGACGCGAGTGATCTGGCGTCCATCACGACGCCGGTTCGCTCGATGGCGATCAGCCAGGTCACGACGATTCGCAACGTGCTGGAAACGCTGGCGTCGGCGTACTTCTTCTCGTGCGTGCTGTCCGACAAACTCTACTTTTACCCGGACGGCGGAACGTCTGTTGCAACGCTGGCTTATGCGGATTTAGGCGCGGGCGAGAACCAAGCCAAGGAAGAACCGCTAGAACTTCGGCTGGCGAATGAATTGGAGATTCCCGCACAGGTGGCGCTGAGTTACTCCAACGTGACGAACGATTACAACATCGCCACGGAGTACAGCGACCGGCTGCTGACCGCTCAAGGCAGCACATCGACGGTCGGCGTTCCGTTGGGGTTCCAGCCGTCCGAAGCGAAAGCGATTGCAGAGAAGTCGATTCAGAAAGCGGCGGCGGAAATATTCACGACGACGCTCGATCTGCTTGGTCAATACGCGAAGCTGGAACCGACCGACATCGTCACCGTCACCGACGACGACGGATCGACCTATCGCCTGCGACTGGTCAAGAAGACAGAGGCGGCGGGCGTGCTGTCATTCGACGCGGTGGTGGACAACGCCAGCGTTCTCGTGGCGACAGGAACGACGACCGACTACACCGAATCGAACACGGTGCTCGGGCTTCCGGACACTGACATCGAGATCATCGATGGCCCGATCCTGCGGGACGCGGACAACAACTCCCCCGGCGTTTATGTCTCGGCAAAGGGGAAGAAAGCAGGCTGGCCTGGGTGTCTGATTCAGCGCAGCTATGACGGCGTGTTGTATGACGACCAGGGCAACATTTCTGCCAGCGGTGTGATTGGCAGATGCACAACGACTCTTGCTGATTGGGCGGGTGGAAATCGCTTTGATGAGACGAGCACGGTCACGGTGAGCGTCGGGCTCGGCGTGTTGTCCAGCGTCACCCGCGATCAAGTCCTCGACAGTGACGCGAATGCCTGCAAGATCGGTGACGAGGTTTTGCAGTTCAAGACGGCAACCTTCGTCTCGACGGGCATCTACACGCTGTCGGGCTTGCTTCGTGGGCGCAGAGGTACCGAGTGGGCGATGACGGGCCACGCGGCAGCGGAGCGGTTCGTCCTGCTTTCTCCCGACAGTCTGCGGCGCGTCAACTTCACGGTGAGCGATCTTGATGCAACGCGGTATTTCCGAGGCATCACTCTAGGACGAAGGGCATCGACGGCCACGGCGGAATCACTGACATACACCGGGGTTGACTTGAAACCGTTCGCCCCGGTCGATGTCCGCATCGTGAAGACAGGCGAGAGCGATCCGCTATATGCGTCGGTGGCTTTGCTGGTGCGCGGCAATGGCGCGAACGGATCAACGACGTTCTATGACATCAGTCCGCTCGCACATACGGTCACGGCTGCGGGCAATGCGGCGGTCAGCACGTTGCAGGCTCAATACAACGGCTCGTCCATCCTGCTCGATGGAACTGGCGACTATCTGACCGTGACTCGGCAGGCTGGGGACTTCGATTTCGGCTCATCGGATTTCTGCGTCGAAGCATGGGTCTACAAGTCGGAGGCGGGCAGGCAACAGACCGTCATGACAACCCGCGCATCGGTGGGCGCTGATCCGGGCTTTCTGCTTGCCGTCACATCGACGAACTTTCTCTCCGCTCAGTGCTGGGGACCATCTACAGGCACGTCTCTCGGCTCCATCACCGGGGCAACGACAGTCACCCTAAGCACTTGGCATCACGTTGCATACACGCGCAACGGATCGACGTTCACGCTGTGGCTCGATGGCGTGTCTCAAGGAACCGCATCAAGTGCTAGCGCGGTGGTCGCATCGACAAACAACCTGCGGATCGGGCGTGATAACTCGGTCACGACACGCGACTGGAATGGACACATTCAAGAGTGTCGAATCACGAAGGGGTCAGGAACCTACCGTTATTCGGCAGGCTTCACTCCGTCAGGTCCGTGGCCGACCACATCGAGCACAGACGGCGTTTCGTTCACATGGTCGCGGCGCACGAGGCTGGATAAGAACTTCACGACTGGCGTGACCCCATTGGGTGAATCGACCGAGTCTTACGAAATCGACGTGTATGACGACGGCACGTTCACGACTGTCGTTCGGACGCTGACCAGCACTACAGAAACGGTCAACTACAGCGAAGCGCAACAGGTCATCGACTTCGGTGCTGTTCAGTCTTCATTCTTTATCGACGTGTATCAAGTGTCTGCGACGCTTGGACGCGGTTACCCGGCGCGAGGATCGTTCTAATGGCTGACTCAACTACACCGCTGTTCACGCTTTCGGCGTCACAGAACAACCAAGAGGCACGCATCAATGAACTGTTCGATGCCGCTTCACCGGGCACCTACTTCGGTCGAAATGCGGACACATCGACTGGACTAACCTGGGGCTACTTTGCGGCGAAGGTGCTGATCAACGGCACGCCGACCAACGTAGCAAGCGGCACGAAGACGCTGACGGCCAGCGCGACGAACTACATCAGCGTGAGTCAAGCGGGTGTCGTGTCGGTCGGCACCACGCGCCTGGCGAACGAGTGCCCGCTGTACTCCATCGTCACCGGAACAGCCACGGTCACGACGTACACCGACGAGCGCGAACCAAAGGCGATGGCGCGATTCTTCGCAGGGTCGGCAACGCAGGCGATGGCCGACGCGAACCAGACCATCACCCAAGCCATGAGCCTGTGCGAAACGCTGGTGACGACGGGCGCACTGACGGCAACGCGCAACCTCGTGGTTCCGCTCAGACGTGCGACATGGATCGTGCGAAACGACTGCACGGGCGGATCGATTCAGGTGATCGGCGCAACGGGAACGGGCATCACGATTGCCACCATCAAGACGGCCATTGTCAGTTGCGACGGCACAAACGTTGTGCGAGTTACGGCAGACGCCTAATGCGCTCCAACTGCCTCGCGTTCGCGCTGGCGCTGTATCGGCGCAGACGGCGGAAAGGACGCGAAGGCTACCTACTCATGAGGCGCTCTAGGTGGGGTCCGTTCCCCCACATTCTTTACGCGGAAAAGAGAGCAAACGGGACGCTGCGTGTCATCAGCTACACCCCCAACTCCCCGCGTCGCAAACCTATCCCGCCTGTCGTGTTCCGTGGGCACAGTCATTGGGGTGACCTTTGAAGGACGGTATGAATCTCGAACAGGCTTTCCTCGTGTTGTTGGGCGTTGTCTGTACCGGCCTCGGCTGGTTTGCCAATCAACTCTTTCATGCCGTTGAATCGCTCAAACAGGACTTGAACGATCTGGAAGTGAGGATCGTTTCCGACTTCGTCAGATATGACCGCTTGCAGGAAATGTTGAAGCCCATTGCATCGGGCATCGAGGAAATCAAAGAGTCGCTCAAGCACAAGGCCGACAAATGACACGCGACGACTTACGCGCAGCACTCAAGTCCGAGAACGTCAAAGCGTTTCTCCATGTCATCCGCGTCGGCGAAGGCACACCCGATCCCGAAGGCTATCGGCGCATGTTCGGCGGCAAGTTGTTCTTCGGATATGCCGACCATCCGCGCGATCCGCAGACGGCGAAGTCGGGATCGAAAGAGATCACCAGCAGCGCAGCGGGCGCGTATCAATTCCTGAGCAAGACATGGGACGGACTCGTTAAGACGTGGGGCTTCGGTGACTTCTCGCCTACATCTCAAGACGAAGCCGCCGTTGCCTTGATCGTCGGACGCAAAGCACTGGATGACGTGATTGCAGGACGCATTCAGTCCGCCATCAGGAAGTGCGCGGCTGAGTGGGCATCGCTCCCCGGCTCGAAGTACGGACAACCTACCAAGACTCTGCAACAAGCCCTGTCCACCTACAAGGCGGCGGGCGGCATCCTCGAAGGAGAACCCGTGA
>ERZ724508.2247-NODE-2247-length-10324-cov-4.937384_pt1 | contig 10324 bp, 18 predicted proteins | sample MGYA00376041_ERZ724508 | MGnify/ENA primary metagenome ERZ724508 (study PRJEB28724, sample SAMN07190887) | wastewater metagenome | isolation source: effluent of sewage treatment plant in Hong Hong | place: USA: Christiansburg, Virginia | collected 2016-03-01 ... | reverse complement strand
TCTGCTAGAGTAGAACGATTCACGTTCGAGTTGGTTGAGTTTGTCCCTTGTTTACCTCAGGTCATTCTTGAGTTTGGTATTTTCACCTTCCACCTTTGTCTTCTGAATTTTCATAGCTTAGAGGTCTGTAGTTATTTTAGAGAGCTGCTGCTTCGTAGCTGACAGTTATGTCTTCGTCTCGGTGAGCTATCTCTGCAGCTGTTCATTGGCAGCCTTGATCTGGGCTGACTATCTTTCTAAAGGTTCGTGCTGTGTGGACAGCTCTGCTATCCTCTACTACAGCAATGTTGTCTTTTCTGATAGTGCAGTACCCTCTACAATCTTCTCCTCAAGTTTTCTTTTGAGCTCAGTGCAGGTGTCTTATGCCTTCACCCCATTTCTTTGGGATAGCTCCAGTTCTTTCCCAACAGCTTCCAATCGATCAGTGATCAGGTTGATCGTTGCCTGAGACTGCTCAAGCTTCTTCCGATCCTGCTAAGTTTGTAGCGCCATCTACTTGGCTTGCTGTTAGATCTTCTTGGTAAGTTCAGAGACCTTCTTCTGCGTCTCGCCTTCCATACCATTCAACTTTTGTTTTAACTAGTCCAGCTCAGCTGTTAATGCCTTCTGCTGCTTGACACCCTTTTTGATATGCTACTACTTCTTTCTGAGCTCGCTCTGTGTCTTCTCGTGTTCGATCTGCACCTTGCTTAGCTTGTTCAGCTAGTCCAGAGTATTCTTCAGTTACTCCGTTTTCATGTGAAAGGCTCTCTCCAGCTTTTCAAACTCAGCCTGCTGCCCCTAGATTAATGTGAGGGATTAGTGTTTGAGCTCCTCATATTCCTTTGTCTTGGCACGCACAGTCTCCTCGAGCTCGTTTATCTTGGTTTTAAGATTCTGCTCGATCTCACCGTTTCGCTTCTGCAGCAGTACATTCATTCTGCTTGTCGTGGCCGATTATTCCTTTAGACGTGTATTCTCCTCCTTGGTCTTCCGCAGCTCTTCATTGGCCTTCCGTAGCTCTTCCATTGAATCGTTGATCGTAGTGGACTGAAGTTTGTACTTCATGTACTCTTGCTCGGAGGCGGTTAGGAGATCGTACAGACGACTTATCTGCTCCTCGTACTTCTTCTGGAGGTCACTGTTGAATGTACTCTTTTGATGCTCTCGGTGGATATTCGAGCATACCGTAGAAATCTGACGATGTGATTACAGTGCTTCTCGTGACATTGGATGCTAGTGTTGGTCGAGCTTAGCAATAGAGAGTAGATCGTTGCAACTTCTCTTCATTATCCTTATGAGTTCCTCTCTGGCATGCTGCTGGGGATGGCACAACATCTCCAGTTTCTCAATGTATTATCGGGACCTTGTAAACTCAAGTATGGTGTTAGCGTCTTTCGTCTCCTCCGTCAGCTTTTTCCGCAAGTCTTCAAGCTTCTGTTCGTCGGGAAGCATTCTCATCATAGTGGACACAACTTGATCGATGCTGGCTTTGAAGTGGTTGGCCATTTCCTGTAGTTACTGCAGTTGCATGTTCTCCCTGATGAAATTCTTCAGCCTGTGTTCCTGCTCCCTGAGTGTGCAAACCCTTTCAGGAACTATATCAACCAAACAGTTTTTGCAGGCCAGTTGCCACTATCCTCTGTATTCGGTAATGAAGCTTAGCGGTTGGAAGGAGTGGCGCCGACAGTTGCTGTCTGCTACGACCCAACTCATGATTTATTATACTATTATCCATAGTTATCGCCAAACTCTGATCAGTCCATTGATACCCGATTGGTACTCAATGCTCATCACACTAAATTAGATCTTGGCGGCTTATAGTTAATGAACTGAATTGGTACTGACATCACTTCTTGGTTTAGGATGTCTGTGCTCGAGGCTGAGCCCACTATCTTTTCCCAGTTCCAGATTCTTGTGGAGTTGGGCTCGTTATCTTAGGGATCGTGATGTTGTTCGAAGAAGCATTGTTGGATGAGGCAATATTGTAGTACTTTGAATATGGATTTGTTTAGTAGTTGCGACCCAAGGGACGTTCCTAATTTATCTGAGGCGGACGGTATGTATAGTTGCTAGGGCCGGTAGGCTGTCGAGGATGGTATGGTTCAGGGTTCGGTTGCTTCTTCGGAGCATCTTCGTTCGAATTCTTAGCAGTTGAAGGCTTGACTTCAGTCCTGGCAGTCAACTATTCCTCATTGTTTGTTTAATTTTTACTGCTGTTTGGCTTTTTTTCAGTATGCCATTCAAACTTACTTTTGACGGGCTCCACTTCCACTTCCTCCACAACAATCTCCAACTTGGGAATCGGAAGAGGATTGGTGGGTTGCTGTTAACTCCTTTCCTTCAGCACCTTGAGTTATTGCTGGAGCTTGCTAATTTCAGCTTTGAGTTTAGTATTGTCAGTGTTTAGCTGAGTATTGTTAGCTGCCAGCTGAGCCTTATCGCTTTCAAGTTTGGCTTTGTCCTCTTTTAGTTTAGTGTTATCGGAATCCAACCTCAGTCTTTCTTATTTCAAGGTGTTTAGCTCTCTGGTGGTCCGTTCAAGGTTCGGTAAGAGATTGTCTAACTTCAATTTGTGATCGTTAAGCTCTTTGTTGATCGTATTGTTGTTGCCTCTAGCTTCTGTGAGCTACCTTTCCAGCCCAGCTATTCTTTGAGAAAGTACACCCGTTTCCTTCTTCTTCTCCTCAAACTGGTTGCTGGTGGTTTGCAGTTGATTGCGCTGATTTTGTAATTCGATGTTTAGACCTGACTCGGCTCGATTTTTCTCTTGGTATAGTCTACTAAGTTGTGTAACTTCATTATCAAGCCTCCGATTGGTAGTCTCAAGCTCAGCAATCTTTGTGTTGGCATTTTGTAGCGACTTTTTAGTCTCACCTTCCGCTTTGCCGATCGTGATTCGTTCCTGCTGGAGCCTCTAGTAGTCCATGCTCTTTTGTTTGAACTACTTATTAACCCTCGTAAGTTATGCGTTGAGTTAGTTGGCTTCCTTCCTTAACTTCTCAACTGCCCTCGATGACTCGCCTCTCAATTTGTCGAATTGCTGTTGTGCGTTTTAACCTGCTTGCTGTATTCTTCGATCGTAGTCAGCGATGATTCGTCTCGAGTCTACCAAGCTCCGACTCTCCTGCTCCAGACGAAGAGACTGGTTTTGTAGTTGGCTGCGTGTTTCTGCAAGTTCCAATCGCATTTCATCATTTTTCTTCTTACATTTCGCATAGTTGTTTTCAGAATCCGTCAGTAGTGTGTACATTCGCTCGACTTATGGCTGGTGAGCCAGTGGCAGGTTGTACTGCTGGTTGCCATGTTGTTGCTGCGCAACTTGGCTCTGACTTGCACTGAAATTACGTAGTGCATGATGTCTTTCCACTGTCTCCGATGATGATGTGTGTTCGTGGAGCGATAGGCGTGCAACCTGTCGCAATGAATTGCAATCCCTCTCCATCAACCTCAGCAGGTCTTCCCTAGCACGGTCAGTTGGGAAACACTTTTCTTTTAATCGTGTGATGATCTACTTGCTCTTGACATATTCAATCAAAACGCTGGAAGGTCCCAAACTGCCGTTCGTGAACCTTCTCACAATGCCTTCAAGTTCCCTCTCGTCATTCGTAATCTCTGAGCATTTCTCGACAACCTCATCAATACTATCCTTGAAGTGGGTTGCAATCCGGCGAATTTAGCCGAGCTGCGTATTCTCCCTGGTCAATGCAGTCACCATTGCGGATACGTCTTCTCCGGCAAGGACCCTGTCGGGGCTGAACTCAGCGATACAGCTTGAGCATGCAAACTAAACACTTGATTCATGAACGGCAATGTATTTAGCAGGCTTGTAGGCATGTTTACGGCAATCGTCGCCAGCAGCAGGCAGCATTTGCACTAATACTATTAAATAAAATTGATTGGGCTTGACGGCAATCGTAAAAATATATGAAGCACTGTTTGGAAATGAATTGGTTGAGCTTACCAAGGATCCGATCGTGAACTTAACTTTGAGAGAAAATTGTGGCGAAGGATGTGACTTTGGCTATTGTAGATTTAGTTCCTGTCACTGAAACTTTCGGCTTGTGGATTGGCTGCCATCCAGGATATAACATAATTTATGTCGCTAAGTTCGGACAGCCTTGAGCCTTTAATCACCCAGAGCAAGCACATCGTGAGAAGCCACAAGCCACTGTTGCAGCGGTTACGCGAGATCCTATGTCCATGTTATCCAATGGATAAGTCTAATGCCTCTGAGCAGCCAAACCTAAATGTTCCAGCTGAAAGCAATCGACCAACAGTGCTGCGAACGGACATTCAGTCGTTCTCGTCGGAGGATGGTTCGCCCACGAAGCTCGAGTCTTCAACAGACCCAGAAGAACAAGTCAAACACAAGCCGGTGGTACCAGTATACAAGTCGGCTATGGAGAGAAGGAAGGTACACACAGCCGACTAAATGTCTGAAAGACGAAAGTCACACGACTTCAAGATGCATTGCCCGGTGCTTCACTTGCAGGAAAACTCCTTGACAGTTGCTGGAGATGTTGCGCGAATGCTGCTGATGGTTACCAGTGTTAAAACAACTCCGGAGGAGAAGATTCTCGAACGCACTCTGAACCTCATTGAAAGTAGTGCCGGCAATCGTTCTCTATTTCGAAACAGCAAGCTTGACTACTTCTGGCATAGGAGGTACTTGCTCTTTGAAAGATTTGACTATGGGGTGCAGCTGGATGAAGATTCATGGTTTTCGGCGCTTCCAGAAGCAGTGGCACAGTACCTGGCGAGGCGGGTGAGCTGCCCGACCGTGCTTGTCGGATACTGCGGAGTTGGGTATGAAGCTTTGCGATTCGCCAGCTACTGCACCAAGGTCTTAGCAGTGGATGCTGACTCTACGAAATTGGAGCATCTGCAGACCAATGCTGCAATCTACGGGGTAGATAACCTCCAGATTCTCAACCACGAGTTCCTATAGCTGCCGGAACTGAAGGCAGATATAATCTACTTGTCACTATCGAAGTACATCTCACTGGAGGGTGGTGACGGAGTGATGGATTTAGAAGAAGATATGCGCCCGAAGCTTTCACAGCTTCTCGCGAAGGCGTTGTCATTTGCCTCGAATATTGTGCTGCTCTTGCCAACCAATATCGACGAACAACAGCTTGCCACACTCTTCAGTGAAGCTCTACAGAAGCATCTACCCAAAACCACTTCCTGTTGTCTGGAAGTGTAGAAACTATACTTCATCAATACCCTTAAATATGTGGTGGTGTACTACGGGCCATTGGTAAACCGAAGGGTCAAACTTTCGGATGAACTCAACTTCCTGTATACACTGGCCAACCCTTAAGGGCAAGAGCTTATGGCTGAGGTTCGAAGCGTCATCAAAGAATTACGGGAGCGGCTGGGAATGGTTGTGGTTCTACAGTGCCTCATCGAATGCCAAAGGTTCTATAAGAGTGCTAGGCTCACGGAACGGCTGTGTGAGTATATACGCGACCGTAGACTACTCTCTATACCGGTTATCGATGGCATTCTTAAAAAGAATCGCAATCAACTTCCAGTTGATTCTTACGAATAGGAGAAGTTCGATCCCGAAGGAAGTGGCTTTACCGAGTCTACTGTAACAGAAGACGTGGAATCTTACCGGAGCAGCTCGATTGTGAACAACTTACGCCGCACTGTGAATTATCGGCTGTCAGACCGGTTGGAATGATGGATGAAAAGAGCACCGGCTCAACGGCAGTTGACTGTCGGCTCTGAGGTGAACCAGCTTAGAGTGCCACAGCAACTGCCACTACTGATATACGTATTTCTTTGCACGAAATTATAAATATCGGCTAGAACCAAGCCTATTATAATTATGATGGCCAGGAAGAACCTTTGGATAGGAGTGACGCTGTTGATTGTAAATGTCATCGGCCAGACAATAGTACAGACAGGCGATCAGAAACAACCATCCGCGACTACGATACAATTTAGACCATACGATAGCTACACCGCCGCCAAGAACAACGGTAACTGTGTTGTTTCTCAAAACACCGCACCCCTACCTAAGGTGGCACTCCCAATACCCGGTTGCATCCGTATGGACCCCAAAAACGAGTCATGTTAACGTTGTCGAGATAGTCTCGCTTTAAATGACGATGGAAGCTCCTGTTCGGCCCCCTACTAACCTCACCCTAAAATGCGGGCAAGCTGTAACTCAACTGAATTCATAAATGCGACTGGTGGCTGTGAGGCTGTGCTCCCCAACTGCATCACGTACAACCCTTGCGGTGAGTGTTTGAGGTGTCCACCAGGCACAGAAAACATTAATGGACTTTGTCGACCATATCCAATAACATCCCTCTGTGAGGAGTTTAATGGCGTCAAGTATGAGCAGGGTAGTAATACGAGATGCAAGAAATGTGTGAGAAACGCATTTCCCACTACCCAGACTACTACCGGCTGCCAACAAATTGAGACTTCTTGCTCTAGGTTTGGAATTTCTGGAGTGTGTGAATTGTGCAACTCAGGCTACAGTCTCAAGTACTTTTCATGCGTGAGTAATGATGGGTTGGAGTACAAACAGAATGACTTGGGATGTCGGGTTTGGGCGGCCGGGATATGTGCGGAGTGCCTCGATGGATTTGGAATCGGTGCTGAGTCGAAGTGTGTTAAGGGCGGCTTCGTTTCGACTGGAAATGATAGCGTAAAGCGACTGTTAAGGAAGGATGCTGGGATTGGAGCTAACGTCTACGATACTTCCCAGGTTGAGGTTAAGTCACTTGACTCACTGAGACCGCCATCACATACTCAAACGATAAAGGCCACCCAAAGCTCCAACATCCTTGCCGACTTATCCAGGGACTTAGCAATGAGCCACACCAATAACCAGCCAGTACCTTCAGCAAAAATGCAACAAACTCCTCAACCGACGGCGCCACCTAAATCAACTGTCCCAAAGACCTCCCTAACCAATGCAATAACATACGGTTCATCAAAGCCATCGGCACCCTCCTCACTAACAGCACGAGGAGTAGAGCAGCTTAAATCACCCTTCATATCGAGCGATCAATTTATTGTGGGAGCACCAGGCTTCTGACCGTGCAAACTGTAGCATTGCTGGTGCACAATCAGCTATGTTGAGGGCTCAAGCCTGCCGACCAACTGATGCACTGCCTACTCCCGAATATAATTAATAATAAAGGGTTATGGAGGGAAGGTCGAGGGAGAACACCATTATTGTTATTCTGTGTCTGTTCCTGATCTACGTGTGGTTCAGCTATCATAGTCCCACCCTGCTCAAGCTGGCGGCCTAACAGAGCGATCTTTTGAAAGAGCTTGAAGAGTTACGCAATGGAAGCAGAGGAAGCGAATGTGTGGATACCTGCTAAAGTTAGATTAAGAACTTCAAGCTCACGACCATAGAGTACAGCGACAACGCACATCTCAAGCAACGGATTGCAGAGCTTGAAAGGATAAAGCCAGGAAGCAGCTGTCAACCTCAGCCATGCATCACTGACAATATCAAAAAGGCCTACAGCCAGATTGAAAAGGAGTTCCACGAGAGAATTTCAGCGGTACGTCACGTCCTGGAAAATTGGCAGAACCGTATCAAGGATTTCATCTCCAAGCCTAAGCCCGCACCGGTGATGAAAGAGGAAGAGGAGATTGAAAGATAGTTGAACAGAATCAGCACCTTCGTCAAGAGCTGATTTGTTTTTTGAACCGATTATCACAGGTCTTTGCCAAGTATAATAAAGGGATGCTGTGGCGAGTGGTTGTTGCTCTCCAACTTTTGCTATGGGTCACCTGCGACTACGAAGAGTCTGGTGGAGGCACACCAGGTGACCTTGAGGATTAATAAACGGCCTACTTCGAGGATTACTCTAAGTACATGACTGCCTTTCAACCTGACGAGGCCTTTCACATGCAGCTCAAGCCCTTCGAGTTTCAGTAGTTCATGGTCGTTGCACCAAAGCGCGGTTCACGGCTCCGTGGACTTTTCTACATTGACTCGGAGGAAACAGTTCAGCGTATATTGATCACCGCTCTGCAGAACCGTCCGCTATTTCGGGTTGTCAACCGTCGAATGCACATCTTCAGCACCAACGAGACTGAGCAAGGCTCAATAACCTTCCAACTCAAGAACACAGTACCAGCAAAAGTTGATATAGGATAGCAGCGCTAAGACCCTCTACTTTAGTTACTAGATGACCCCACCGGACAAGCCAGCGACTGCCACGGCAACCAATGAAAACTTTAAACCACTTTTCGACCTTTATAGAACTCTCTCGGAGCGGGTACAGCGCAGAGAGTTCATGATCCGCACAATGATCACTTCCAACGAGAGACACACCCAAGATCTCGTGGAAAGCCGCAGGAAGGCCTTACATTACGCCATTTTCGAGACGTTAGTACTGGCAGTTACCTTTACGCTAACTTTGGTGTTCCTGTACCGCAACGTCCGTCGAAGGAAGTATTCGGTAGTTTGATCTGTGATTATTGTCCGATTGTGAAACTGCATGGAAGTTGGTCGTTTAGATGAGCATTTGCAGGAAGCCAACGTGTTGGGATACACACTGAACATTGACGAGAGGTACCCACAAGTGCTATGAAGGCTAAAATTGGAAATGGCAGTGCTCAAGCTTGCTTAGGCCAATGCCAGTATCGACGAGTTCAAATTTTGGGGGAGAGTCGATACCATTGGCAAGCCCTACTACATCGTTGTGGGACTGCAATATCAAGGACACTACGAGTTTCCGCATAAACGGTTCTTCTGGACGTAACTTGTTGAGTTAGGCAGATCGGCTAAGTTTGAGTTTGCGGAGCTACCAGAACTGTTCCAACAGCACAAGGAGCTAGCAGCAAAGTTTAAGACCATGTTTACGGGTGACGCAGCTAAGATGCTGGCATAGTTGGAGGTACCGGTCGAGGGTTAACCACCTGCCGATGAACCAAAGGAGGGAGAATAGGGTGGTAAGAAATAAGTGAAGGAGCTTGATGATGACGAGCCGGTGGTGCTTCCCAAGAAGAACTTTACCTAGTTGCACCGCCTAGCCATTATCGTGAGGGCTATCGAAAATGATTGTCAAGCAGCCCCAGCTGGTGGCTATAAAATGCAGCCAAACCACGAGCTGCGTCCAAACCATCATTTCTATGGTCTGGACTTGAAGGCAGCGACTGCTTTCTCTAACTGGCAACATTTCCGAGCCCCACAGACTCCCTTAAAGCGGCACGAAATCGAACTAGAATCTGTGATCTTTTCGAACAGCTTCCTTGACAGCATCGAAGGCGATCTGCCAAAGGGCAGTTGGAGCATACAAGCGGACTGCACAAAGCAACACGTGACTGTTCGAAGCATTCAATGGCCAGGCTACTTCGCCTACCATCGTCTGAACACCAGCCTATTTGGCGGATGCTACTTCGGCGATGGTCTCAAGAACATTGATTTGGCATTCATGCTGTGACCAACCCACCATCATCAATTCTTGGGAATGCTGAAAAGGCTGCTCACTGAGGTTCGTGTTTGGATTCGGAAGATTGCTTCGGCCAAGATTGGCGCAACCGATAGCCGAACGATCTTATCGCCGAGTTCCTCCTCTCCAGATTGTGCGGGAATGGAGTTCGTAATGATGATCTTGTTGATATCGCTTCGTCGGATGTTATCGAAGGCTTTGCCCGAGAAAAGTCCGTGAGTGGCGAAACATTGAACCGATAGTGCTCCATGCTCTTTCAAAGATTTTGCCGCTTCAGTTAGGGTCCCTGCAGTGTCGATGATGTCGTCAATGATAATAGCGTGTTTGCCCTCGACGGAACCTACAAGATGCATGCTGCCAATTTTGCCAGCCCCCTATCGCTGTTTAATGATCATGGCCAGGCTACAATCCTTTACTCCAACCGATCCCATCAATCCAAGGAACTTTTTTGCTCGTGCTACACCACCGGCATCGGGTGAAACCACCACGATATTGCGCATATGGATATCCTGTTGTTCCACGAAATAGTTCATCGCCACCATTTGAGCTTCCAAGTTGTCAACTGGCACTCGAGGACCAAAGAATCTGAATTGAGGATCAATCTTACCCCTGGATCTGGCCTGAATGGACGTCCACTAACACCACTCGATCCACTCCTACGGTTTCCAGCAATCTAGCAACATCAGCCGCTGAGATGGGAACTCTCGGTGCTGTCTTCCTATCCTGCCGGGCATACCCATAATATGGGATGATAACATTGATCTTCTTCGCTGAGGCTCTTCTCATCGTCGAGACCATGAGGAGAAGCTCCACAAGGTTTTCGTTTACTGGCGGACACGTTGATTGGATGATATAAATATTCTTCGACCTTACGTTCTCCTTGACTTCGATACTCACCTCACCAT
>ERZ724508.2245-NODE-2245-length-10330-cov-5.128467_pt1 | contig 10330 bp, 15 predicted proteins | sample MGYA00376041_ERZ724508 | MGnify/ENA primary metagenome ERZ724508 (study PRJEB28724, sample SAMN07190887) | wastewater metagenome | isolation source: effluent of sewage treatment plant in Hong Hong | place: USA: Christiansburg, Virginia | collected 2016-03-01 ... | reverse complement strand
TCAGGCATTAACAACCATGGCAGTGAGCAAGTCGGCAGGAAAGCGCTAAGCGATTGAAATAAACATATACCATTCGAAGTATGTAGTCACAATATACATCATCATCGCCAATCACACAGAGGAATGCGACTTCCTCCCGAACACGTGCTTGTGGTACTTGGCGTTCCAGATCACAGCGCCAACCATGCCGATTCCGCATATCCAACTCTCCAACACGAGTTGCAAACACATCGATATCAGATACACCCAGAACGGCAGGTAGCTGAACCTCTTGACACTGAACAGGCTGACGAGCCCAACACTCTGAAGCAACAGCGATACAATAGTCAGGAACGGAAGCAGAACAGTCATAGGCAGCGAAAAAGAACTGAAAAGTGAAGTTAGGGTGGACATGTAGATTGAATTGCAAGCGCCTCCCGAGCAGAAGGTGATTGGCGTTGAGAGTAGTGACATGATTGTGGAAATGACACTCTTCGAGCTCCCTGTGGAGGTCGATGGCATGTTCACTTGGCAGCTCCTCCTTCGAATTCTTAACGCAAGCAGGAACACATAGCAAACAACAGCCAGCAGCAGCAGCCAGAACGGTTTGCGGTGCCGAACGATGAACTTGTTGTCGTCCAGCCCTCCATGCATTCCGTTTTCATCACGGAGTACCTTGTCGAACACGGATGTGAAGATGACAAAGATGGCAACGGGCAGGAGGTAGTTTGCTCTGCTGATTCCGTGTTTGTGCTTGATTTTTGAGTAGGCCCATCGACCGATTCCGAAGTAGGTGAAGATGAAGACCAGCAGCACTGGCAGCTGTAACTATTCCTTAACATAGGCGTATATCAGCAGGATCGTTGTGGTGTGCAGTACTATCTGGAGCAGCTAGGGGTTGCTGTGGATCACCGAATCAGCCCGAAGCTCCTGCATTAATTTGAATGGTTAGCTCGAAGCAAATTATAATGGATCGCACATATCGAAGAGTAGGCAGCTTATTTGTGGGTCATACGCATGCACTCATCCTATGCACTTCACGAAGTTGCCTAACAATTCAGGCAGAAAGTTCAATGAAGAGGATGCACACATCAGATCCATTGCCTCGAGGTCTTCGACTTTCAAGGAAACTGTTTGACATCAGTACTCATCAACTTCGATTGTCTTAAATATCCCTTCAGTTTGCGCATTCGCATCCATAGTTCAATAATAATTAGATGGCAGAAGTAAACAGGTGCACGTTTATCGAGGCCGTTGGAATCTACTACCGCATTCTGTTCCTCAGCAATAGTGACAATAAGATCATCGTTGGCGAGAACTTCTCTCAGTTTCTGGCTGAAGTCGTCGTCAAGCCAGTGCCATTGAATCTAGTCAGTCAGGTTCTGCACCGTATCGAAGACCTCACCATGGGGGTTCGCACCCGAGACTACTTCGCGAAGTGCCTTGCTGAACAACTCAAATCCAGCGCTCCGTGCAGCTACCTTGAAATGGTGGGCCTGCATGAAAAGATAATGAACTTTCTTCGAGGGAACATACCAGAGGCGACACTTGAAGTTCACGAGAGACTGAATATCCGCTTTGGTAGCCTTGAGGAATCGTAGACGTACTTTAACAGTGTTGCGGATCGGCTCAAGATTCCCACGACGCTCGCGAACATCACACTATTTGAAGGCAGGCTTCTGCTTGGATGCGTGTTCATGTAGTCTAAGCTTACCAGAGAGAAAGTAGAAACAGCTTTTTATGCGACCATGCAGAGCAAGCTCCATGGATTAATACTGGAAGGGATGAAAAGTGGTGACAGCTTCGTACTCGATTCTTTAGACTGCCTCGCAAGCATCTACTTCGCTTGTAGACGGCCCTACTTCCTGCAGTACATTCCCCAAGACATATTTCTGAATCCTGAACTATGGATTCAAGTGCTTGGCTTGGTGCCGAGGTTCGCACTTTAGAGTTGTCGCGTTCTGGCGTTACTTGCGTGCCATGTTCCACAGTTCAGTCGCTACTTGCTTTTTAACCACACCGCCTATCTCAAGGCACTCGTCGATATCTTCAGAGAGTCCACTGACCTGACAGGAAGATCAGAACTGCTCATCTTGTTCAAGGTATTCCTGATAGAGTGCAATCGTCTCTCTCAAGAAATACGAAACAATCTTCAGCTGGTGCATCTCCTGGATAACCTTTGTGTGTAGGTGCTAAACATTATCTTTCATATGCTGCAAAACATGGGAACACCCGAGGCGAAGCTTGCTCTAGAAGTGACAGCACATGGACTGTGCTTTATTCCCAACCTGCAGTCGGGGCAGCGAAGCAACATATTCAATATCATCAACGTGACCTCCAGCGACAGTTCGGGTGCTTACTGGAAGGAATTAGTTGCCATCATTCTCAAAGCTATAGACAGCAGAAACAGCGAAATTGTCCGAACTGCCTTCAGCAGCAGCGAATTTCAACATTTCGCCATGCTGAATCTCCGGAATACAGACAGCCCTGTGCATTTGCTGATACTTGAGCTTCTGTATGCAGTCTCAAAAGAACCTGAGTTCGTGCAGCTTGTGGTAACTTCTCCTGGCCTGATGCTCGACCTGAAAGGGATCTCGTCGTTCAAGCTCAGCTGCACCTCTGGTATCCTTTCCGAAATTCTTCTGAACCTCATCGATGCAAGTTTGAAAACACCAGGCAGTAACTACTCATGGATTTACGACGGAAGCACCCTCAACTGTATCGTAATGCTGCTGGAAAGTGCGGGAAACAGTATAGTGTATCACAGTTACTACCCAACTGAGCGTCCCTACCCTAACTTCTTCATTCTGCAGAACTGTATGTTGATGCTTGCACTGATCACTGAAAGGACTGAGAAGGGCGATATCGCACTCCAAAACGCTGAAAACTTCAGAAAGTCCTTTACAATCGATATGTGCAATGCTTTGAAGCCGGCGATGAATGCGTTGCTGTACCGAGTCGAAACTAGATTCCTGGAGTCACAGCTCCGCGAGGAAGTGCAGTTGCCAAATTCAGGCTTCAAGATGAAACTATACGCAGTCATTGCATCAGTCTTCCAAAGGATTCGCGTGCTCATGCAAAGCTCGGATGCGCGTAATCCAGCATACACCCTCCGAAGTAACTTCAGTACTATGTAGATAATGTCTTCGAAATGATCTATCGACTGATTCCCAAGCCCGATCTTGACAAGGACAATATCTCCGTCTTCATTACAGTGTAACTCAAGAAAACGTATGAACCCTTAGAGGAAGTCATTAGGCTATACACCAGTCTGACAACATTCTCAAACCTCACCAAAGAAATAGCCTTGAAGGTGCGGGCTCGTGCAGAGGATATCATACTTAAAAGCATTGTGAACATCACTATTGGCGACGATTCAACCCTCCAAAATTTACTTGCCGAGGTATTTGATAACTTTCGGGTTTAACCTCATTTCGTCCTGAAGCTTAACGTGGATTGGAATGGACCTTAGCGAGGGGCCCCTGCTCAATACCGTCAAGTCGAACCAGAGTATAGCGCGAGCATGCGTCCCCAGTATTTAACATATATTCCTCCCACGAACTTCATACGGGACGAACGGGAGAGAAGCCCTTTTGGCGGTCACGCCCAAGGTAGTCCCACTCGTTGCCGCAACTGCAAAGCTGCAAACTGCCTACCCAGCGGTTACTGCCATAAATGCCAATACACTTCGGCACGCAACTGATTTCCTTTAGAATTAATTATACGGCAAATCAAGGGGTGGGTGTGTGCTTAATTCCCTTTTTGAGGATGATGAGGATCGCTGCCATGTTGTCGCAGTTAGCTTTGATGACCTTACACTGCTCGATTATTCCGTTGACGATCTTGTTGGGATTCTACTCCATCTCCAGCTTATCGTAGCGGTTGCGAATGTAGTCGGTCTGCATAGTACTTTGCTTACGATATCGCAGATGTTCATGGCTTCGAGTATGCCGTCAGTCGTCAAGAAAATGAATTAGTCGGTGTCGCAGTTGAGGTCAAAGGCAACTACATCGGGAATGCAGGAGAGATACGACTTAATCTGTCCTTTCATCTGGTTCTCGTAGTCCTCGAGATTCTTGTATTAGAATTGTCCGATACAGCGAGAAAGCAGGCACTTTCCCATCAGGCGATCGTACTGCACGAAACCGCCAGCCTTTTCAATACGGATACGTTCGTCTCCTCGAGTTGGTTTGTGCTCGATATTGAGCTGGTAGAGGCTCTCCTTGCGAAATACGTACCCCTTGCAGTCTCCAAGGCTGAACACGAAGACTCTGCAACCTATGATTATCATCGTCAGGATCGTTGCCCCACAAGTTATCGACAGTTAAGGATACTTCTTCTGAAACTACCAGTCCAACTCGAAGTAAGTCTTCGTCATCAGAATCTTCAACACTTCATTGATGTCTGCCACCGAGTCGAGCATCTTGCTCCATCCTTGGATCTTTGCTTTCAGATTTTATTTCATAAAATCAGCAGCTTCTGGACCGCCATGTCCGTCGATTACGCAAAACACACTGATCAGTTTCCACTCACTACCTCCCAGGTCCTCTTCTATCACCAACGCATCTTCCATAGTCTTCCTGAACCCGATATCCTGCCCCCAACCACTATTGAACCGAGTCATCTCAAAAGAAAGATCTCCTATCTTAACCTGGCTATGAAGGGCTAAAGGGTAAGCTACTTTTCCAGGCAACTTCGAGAAGACCATAGTTTGTGGCACAATTCTGTAGTTCTTGACATAGGCGATGGGATTCTTCCCGACGAAGACTTGATCAGGATCACCGCTAATATCGAACTGCTCCCACCCGATTTCAATCTCAAGATCTTTGAGTGGTTCCTTGTGGTACTTAATATTGAGCCTACGGTACTCCTTATCCTCCTGATACCAACTCTTTGTGTCCTCACAAATACGTTTTAGCTTCTCTCTTTCCTTCTTGTCTAAAGGATACGATTCATAGTTGTTGGCATTGGCCTGATAGAGTTGCTTAAGAGTACGGATTCCGTTGTACTGTAAAACATCACTCAGGTAGTGAAGGTGGTACATTTGGCATATCTCCTCGATTTCGTCAATCCTTTCCGCATAGTTAAATGTTACGTAAAGACTTCCTATTGTGAAGGAACCTCCCTCAAGGATCTCCACTCCCTCTTATGGAATGTTCATCCAGGTGCCACTTTGGCTGCCGTAGTCGACTACATGAAAGCCTTTGAAACCGTCGAATTTTAGCTGAGCATGTTTGGTGTCCAACCCTGCTCCCTCGATCTGTAACGTCAGTCCGTAGGTCTTGGCATCCCCTGAGCCAAATATTTCTCCGTCTGGAGTTGTGTTTATGAAGAGAAAGCGATTCTTGTAAACGCCTTCAATGCACTTGAGAACAAACTTCAGAGGCAGTTCCTCGATCTCCGTGATGTTACTCTTGAACTGCAGGATGTCAAAGTTTTCCTTGTGGATTGCTAATATTGGGTACTTGGTCTTTTTGGGACCAGTTTCTTTTTGGACTTCTTTGGGCGGGTTGTCGACTGGCTTGGTTGGCGATTTTCGACCACTTTGGCGCTGAACGGTCGTATCCTGCTTTTCTGTGTTTTTCTTAGGAACAGAGCCGTGCTGTTTAGCCTCACCACTGCTACGCATGTATAATTGTTATGTAAGAGGTGTTAAGCAAGGAGGAACTGCGCAAGCTAGCAGTGATGTACCCAGATAAAGTCCAGGTGAGGCTGGTTAAGTCCAAGACCTCTAAGCTCCCAGCTATGGAGAAGAGCAGGTAGACACCCCCACTAATGCAGTATACTCATACCGAAGAATTACAATATCGCGACCCTCCAAAACATCATCAAGAAGCGACTCCAGTTACGAGAAACAGACGCAATATTCCTGTTCGCCTATCGCAACCTCACCCATTTTTATCAGACCATCGGAGATCTAGCGACGAAGTTCAGCGAGGAGACGAAAGCAGCTCCACTGACTATCGAGTATACCGAGTACTCAGTGTTCGGAGAGCAGTGATTGTCTATACCACTTCCGTAGTGCCAAAGCTTTCAGGATCCTTGTGCTATCCTATAACAATGCTGGTCGTTTCCGACGATTAGATGCATAATAGAGAGTATTTGGTTTGACCATGTATCATTTTCAAACATAGAAGAATGCGCCGGAGGAAAGCAAAGACCGATGAGAAACCCATAGTGGTGGACATAAGTAATGACATGGCCGACTCGCCAAAGAAGGAAATCGAAGCTGCAGACTGCCTGATAGATAGGTTGAAGGATGAACTTGAGGCACTGTCTGTCAAGCTGACTGTAGACATGAAGAAGTTCATCGACAGATTAGATTTCAGCAAGGAGGTACTGATGAAATTCACGCCAAAGTTGAGAAAGCAGGACGTGTACACCAGTGTGATTGTACTTGCATTTCACCACATGCAGCCAAAGGAGTTATCTGTGAGGCTAGATATACGTTCTGACCTCGCAAGACTAAACTTGGCTGAATCAGTTGAAGAACGCGCTCAATCCTTTACCAACTTGGAGAGTGTTCAGATCAGCGAGGACGTTTAGAAGATGGAGGAAGGGAAAATATACCAAACAAAGTTTGCGTTAGAATTCTTCAACACTGTGGTGAGCCCATCAAAGTAGAAGCTGCGTAAGCTGCAGATATCATCCAACAACGATGAAACAGTGCATGGAATACTCGAAAGGCTAAAAGGATACACCCTGGAGTCGCTAAGCATCGCAATCTGCAAAGATGACTTCGGAAGGTTTAATTCGGCAATGCATGAACTCAACCTCACCTCCCTTCGATAACTGAACATTGGCTCCAATATTCCCGCGTTTCAAACCAGTGAGTTCATAGATGTGTTCTTCAAGACAATAGAATTAATGACCAACCTATAGAGACTTCGAGTGTACTACCGATGCACAGGCAGGGAACCACAGATTGTCGACTCGGTTGTCAAGCTGGCCAACCTCGAGTAGTTAGTCTTCGAAAACGATTTTCATTTGACGAAGGAGCAAGCCCTTCGAATTTACAACGAGAACATCTTCTTGTGTTCGCTCATTATCAAAAACAGAGCATTTTTCAACACCTTGGATGCTGAAGTTCGCGGCATCGTCTACCTCTACACAGCGAGGAAATACAATTACAACCGAATTTGCAAGCTCATCAATGAGTTTGATAACTCTGATATCAAGGATCTCCGAAGCGAGAACCTCATGAACATCAGCGACTATCTAAAGATAGTCGTGATGTGATATTCGTCATCGAAGACGTTGCAATAGCAGTTGTACATACCATACCTTAAACACTTTAAATACTTGTTATACTGCCAGTCTCAGCCAGAGTCACTCTTGTAATTGTAATTCATTAAAGTCATGCACAGGAAGGGTCGCTAGACTGGCATCAAGGATGACGGGGGCTCGGATAACCGAGATCTCGTTGAAATGAGGCGAAGGAAGTTCGGGTTGGACATTCCCGCTGTCCGACCGATCTGGCCTGAGACCATGAACTACCCGAAGAAGGAGCTGAAGAGGGTGAGAGAGGAGGTACCCAAGGCAGCTCGAAACCAGTCTACAACCTTCGACTACTATAAGGATATAGAAGAACGAAAGAGGAGTCATACATTTAAGGAGGCACTCAGCAAAGCGTTCGGAATGAAGTCGGAGGATAACTTCGTGCCTCGTAAAGAGCCTGACTATCTCGATCCTCTGATCGACATCTACAAGCACATCGTACAAATCGTTCTTACGCTAGATTCATCTCTATGGGGTCGACTTTATGGACACTGGAGCTATCAACACCTACTTCTCCCACTTCCAACCGAAAGAGATCGCCTGGGTTGATGCTTCATCGGCAAACGTTTCGTTTGACGACGAGGAGACTGCGAAAAGAGCATTTTTCGCTAATCTCCGACACCAACCACCGACCAAATATGAAAAATATATCAGAGGGGAGACTAATCCAAGGTTCGACCCGTTTGAGCCTCGTGATCCTCTCATTGAAAGCGAATGGATGGAGATGCTTCCAACCTATGCCTTCGGAGTGGAGCGAAGGCTGTTCGCGAGGTTCGCTACTAGTGAGGACACCAACAGTATGGATCCAGCAGAGGAGATTCGCTCGGAGAAAGCCATGATGCTCATCAGGTGCATGAACCTTATTCATGTCGATCGAGCCCCACCCAAGAGGTAATGAAAAATTAATTCAGGTCGCCAGAACGAGAAAGATTTTCAAACGATAGGAGGTACCCCAGGCACGAGAGTCGGTCAATTTCACGAAACAGTTCCAAGGACAGCACATGGTCTAGGTCATCAACAGCATCAACCTAAGAGGCATTCCTAAGGTATGTCGAGGAAGGCCGCAAGCGCCAGCACAAAGGTTGATATCGAAGTGCAAATGAATAATCTTGCTCTCAGTATTATTTATATCAACCCAATGCAAGAGTAGAATCCCAGCCGGTGGATATGGGTTGCAGGTACGATAGCAGTGTTCGGCGTCTTGTACCTTGTGAACAGGAAGCGGGTGGAGAAGGGGGTAACAGAAGCGAAAGCAGAACCTGCCGCACCAGTCGCAGCCATCAAGCGAGATATGACATTGGCCGAACTGAAGCCTTACAACGGGGAAACTAACGAAATTGTTCTAGTCGCTCTCAAGGGAACCATTTTTGACGTCAGCTCCTCAGGTACTTGGCTAGTCAAACGCAGAGTTCTACCGAAAGCCATCGGGTTACGCAGTGTTCGCTGGCCACGATGCTTCAATCAACCTTGCCAAGATGGTGCATGACGAGGACCTCCTCAATACATACTGGGAGAAGGGTGAAACCCTAAACGCGGAGGAACGATCGACCCTCGATGACTGGTTCGGGCGCTTCAGTATGAAATATCCAGTAGTTGGGCAAGTGATACGTAGCTGAGAAGAAGTTAAGTATTTAGCATATTCACATACTCCGCATACGTTCAAGGTCGGCGCTAATTTCCTCAGGTCGCAGTTTCCAAAAGAACCCTAAGTCAATATTAGCCTGTACCGTAGCTGTTCAATATGAGGTCGTTTCGCTTATGTTTTAGCTTTTCCTTGGCTAGTGCCTGAGAAGTGGTCCGCTTTTCGTATCGCGACTTCGGCCGACAGTTGGGACATTCGAATGGAAATTCAGCTGCTTGGCTCATTTGTTGCTTGATGTTCTTGTAGTCGCCCTTTGACTCTTCGCAATCAGCATGTGTCCACTTGTTGCACTTATCACACTCGATCCAGCACTCGCCATCGTCCTCCCCGAAGTAAATTTGCTTACAATAGTAGCAGAAGTGGTTGTCCTTGTACTGTTTGTAGCAATGATGACACAGGTATTGATAGGCTCCTTCATACCACTGAATTAGTACCTTTTTCAACCTGAACCACCTCAGTTTGGCCGCTGGTTGGGCACATTTCATTCATGCACTTGCGGGTGTTATCCGGGATGTCAGGGTTGCTCATATTACTGTTTCCTTGATCCAGCAGAAGAAGCTGGGAGTTGTTGTTTTGAATATGGATGAGCGGTTCATTTTTCGCCTCCTCCTCTTCCTACGACATACCGTTGGCGTCCCTTTCGCTAATTTCAGCTTCATTGGACTCGGCTCCACCAATTTCCTCATGATAGTTGTCCTCGTTGTCCATGTCGTCGTTTATCATTTGATAAGTGTTGGCACTCTCAAAACATTATAATACTTATCGATGGAAGCCACAGCAAAAGCCACTAAAAGACACTGTGCCTTCTGTTTCGAGACTCTTGTTGCCCATCTCGAAGGGAAACCGCTTCCACCCTACCCAAGCAATCTGCCTAACGCCAAGCTTCCTCTATTCGTTACCTGGAAGAAGTAAGGTGATCTTCGAGGATGCATTGGTACCTTCCAACCTGATAACCTGAATAGCCTGCTGTCGAAATACGCATTGATTGCGGCTGTCAAGGACAGCAGGTTCCCACCAATCAACAAGCCGTAGCTCATTAAGCTCAGCGTTGCAGTGTCATTCCTTGTGAACTTTGAAAAAGGGAAAAAGTGGAATGAATGGGTTGTGGGAAAACACGGCATCGTGATTGATATTCAGGACACGTACTCAGCAACTTTCTTGCCAGAGGTCGCAGCTGAACAAGAGTGGGATCAGGAAGAAACACTGAAGCATCTGATTAGAAAAGCCGGATACCGAGGTACTTTGGAGCAAGCAAAGCCGTTGATAGAGCTGACAACGTACGAGAGTTCCAAGGAGTACATGACTTACGACGAATTCAAAAAATGGAGCGAAAATTGAATTGATGATAGTTCAAATGAACTTCTGGTGTTTAGTCATATTGGTTAAGAGTAGTTAAGGCTCAAGAAAGTTAAAGTTTTTGTTTTTCGTTTT
>ERZ724508.2243-NODE-2243-length-10357-cov-4.497282_pt1 | contig 10357 bp, 18 predicted proteins | sample MGYA00376041_ERZ724508 | MGnify/ENA primary metagenome ERZ724508 (study PRJEB28724, sample SAMN07190887) | wastewater metagenome | isolation source: effluent of sewage treatment plant in Hong Hong | place: USA: Christiansburg, Virginia | collected 2016-03-01 ... | reverse complement strand
TGGATGCTGCTTTCATGGGCTTCGAAGGTGTTTTAGTTCGAGATTTAGATTTGGTAGGTTGCCGGTGGTCGATGTCTGTTTCTCACTGCAGCCAATCTGAACCGAATGACCAACCCATCATTTGGCCTGATAGCAAGCTCTTGAGGTTAGGAAGCAGCATCTGCGAGTGTTTGCTTGTCGATTTGCCAAACCTCAACCATGCCGTCGTACAGCGAGGTCTGTAAGGACAGACTATCCTGTTGCAGATCTACACAGAGGTACCGAGGTTGGTTAGTTTGAACCTTGGCATAGTGAATTCCATTCACAAGCACGTCCAGCTGGGCGTGATCTGGCTTGACCTGCAGAACTGTGAGTTTAAGTGGAAGCATTAGTGCCTGCGACAATATAATTTTTAGTAGTAAAGAATGGCAGTTTTGTGCGGAGTTATCGATGAAAATGTTCTTATAGAATCGAATCAGGATTTTTCGATGCGCCATTGCATGAGGGTGTGGTCTGCACCGCCGGAGCTTATGATGTATTTGTCTTCTGGAGTAAACCGGACGCTAGTTACGTGGCTGGAGTGACCCTTTCCCACAATGCTTCGAGAGTCTACGTCAATCAGGATTGTACCTTTGGAAATGCATGGGTATTCGAACACTCGGACCTATCCGTGGTCATTACCAGTTGCAACGAATCTTAAGTTATCTTCGTAAGCGAGCCTGGACCGATCCACAGCATTGATGTCGGTTCCATCCATAAACTTGGACCATACTCCTTGGACTGGCCAGCCCAGAGTTGCTGTCCATGTGTACCAACCCTCGTCTCTGAGCATGGTCGCTCCGCTAGTACACTGTTGTCCCTTGTTAGCATCCCAGAACAACAGCTCATAAGCACCGCAGGTTGAGTGTAAGTAATTACCATCACAGGAAAAGTCGAGATGCGTGATGTAAGATGAATGCTTTTTCATTCGATACTTAACCTTGAGCGATGGAGCCTTCCAGCTACAGAGGTAGATAAACGCATCGTGCGAACCAATTGCCACCAAATCATCCTCCCTACTGATCTTGATATTGCTGATTTCCTTTTTGGAGATGGCAGTAGAAGACAGTGGTTTGAGATTATCATCGAAGATCTTGATGCTACCATCCTTACAGCCAACAATGATATAGCCATCTCTTGAGACTGCTAAGCATCGACCCTTCGCTTCATCAGCCCAATCCCCAGTTGTGGCGTTCTTCTTGATCTTCTTGAGATTTTGGTCGAAGTCAAGTCGAGCACTTGCTATTTCTTCCTTATTCTGGAGATCCCACAGTCGCAGAGTAGCATCATCACTGCAGGTTATGAAGTGAGATGTGTTTTAGAGTGGTACAGTGAGTCCCCAAACTTCGTTCGTGAACTTCGGGTTGCTGCTGAAATGTGCACTCAACAATCTCTCGGCCTTAGAGAAGTCGGTGTCTTCTGTCGCCTCGTCGATCCTTGCGTCGCAGGTTATTTGGTATATTTAGCTGCCAAGTGTGCCAATCAAAAGCTTGTTGTCAAGAGCATCCACAGATCGGACAGAAACACACTTGGAATCCTTCAAAACTTCTTCACATTTCACGGATGCTATGGTGGCAAGAGTATCGATTGCTACAATGTTAACGATCCCATCTTTTCCACCAGTCAGCAACACCCGCTGCAAACACTTCACAGCATCCATTGGCTTTCCTCCATGCAGTTTCACAGACTTTTGACAGGAGGTACCTGTCCAGACCTGCAGCGAACCGTCACCTGCACCAACATACGCTTTTTACTCGTGAGAATCCACACAGACAAGGAAGTTGCAGTTCTTTCCGAACAGCCCCTTCTTTCCAGTGACCGTTGCTCCCTTAATCTCCCACATCTTGAAGTGTTTAACGCCAACAGTAACGAACCTCTCCTCGGCAACAAACTTCATAGCCAGAATTACTTCAGGTCCGCCCTTATCTTTGGCTATATTTTTGCAGCTTTTCCGATCAAACACACATACAGTATGGTCATCGTCCATAGAGGCAGCTACAAGGTATTTATCGTTACAGTCAAGCGCCATTACTCCTTTTTTTATGCCTTTATAAGACCTTTCGCTTTTTCCTTCCGTGTTCCATTCGTAAATTGGTGGGTTCGGACCTATCTATCCAGTATACATTGTCTTACGATCTTCGCTCCAAGCAATCGACAGGATGTCATCACCATGTCGATCAAAGAAAGATTGTCGGCGAGGTGCACCTTCCACCTTCATCATTACTCCCAATGCAGCAGTATGGTAGACAACGGTATCTGCGTCGATATAACGCAAGTTGTTTCGACAGTCCTTTGCCCGGTAGCCGTGAGCATATTCTAAAACAAGCCGTATTGGTGGTTCGTCCCCATTACTCTTATAGTATTCCTTTGTGGGCTCTTTAATCGCACCGACCCAAGGCTTCACAGCCATAAACTGTGTCCCTATATCTTCATCAACTTCAATCTCGTCAGGATCTTTTTCTTTTTTGTTAGCTTCTGCATTTGCTTCCATAGCCGAACGGTCGACCGGAATGTCAATTTCGTTTTGATCAAATTCATCTTCTTCTCCCTCTTCTCCGGCTTCCTCTTTTTCCTCCTCTTCAGGTGGTTCAATGAGCTGCTTGGAGATTGCTTCCTTATCAAGACCTTCGACAATCCATAACATCGTCGTCCGATCATTGCCTCCAGTGGACAGTAAATTTTCTTAGTCGTGGCTAAATCGAACTCTTGTCACATGAGAGGCGTGTCCGGTATATTACCGATTTTTTTGCTTGGGGATAACCACGGGATATTGGAAAAGTCGAATCTTTTGATCATCTCCACCAGTCGCCAGCAACCTCCTCGATGGACTAGCACACACTGTGTTTATATCGGTATAGTCACTTCCCTGCCAAATCCCTTGCACAGGGAATCCAAGTTTGCATGTCCAAGTAGCCCACTTCTCATCCTTCATGGAAGTTGCGCTCGCATCGGCATTCTTACTACCAGCTTTTGCGACAGTAGCAAACTTCAGCTCGTATGCTTGGGAGGCTGCTATAATAAACTCGCCATCTCTACTCCAATCCAAATGCAATAATGCCGAGCTGAAGCCCACTCCAAGTGTAAACGACTCGCCAAACTTACCTTATTCCACCTTAAAGACCTCAATGTGGGATCGACCACCGTGTGCACCGAAGGCAACCTGCTTTCCATCAGGTGAGAATTTGATATCTTCGATCCAAAACGGTTCCTGCCTTGGTTTCATGCGACTGAAGAGTGTTCTGGCTGTATCGAGTTTGGTGAGTTTACTGTCGAAGAGATGTATCTTGCCCTTATAATCTCCGCACACAATATACTCGCCTGTTGATGACTACCAGTCTACACCTCGAATCTTGGTTTCCAGTTTCGCGTGATATAACATCTTCTTGGATTCCACATCGTATACACGCAAAGTGCTATCGTCTCCAGCCGACACAAACTCCTTGCTGTCAGGCGAGAAGCAGCAAGCCCACAACTCTCCAGCAAAGTGGCTCTTCATGAGACAGTTCTCTTCAGCTGGTTTCTTCAAATTAACCTAAAAGATTTCACTGCCCTTCGTACACACCAGTATTCTATCCTCAGTTTTATTAAGGTCGAGCGAAAGTACGCCAGGTTCAAGGGATGAAAGGGTTGCCATATTGACCACTTCTGCTTGTTTATTGAGATTGTTGCCCTGAACCTTCCAGTATATTATGCTTCCATCATCACCCCCGGAGTACAGGTTCTTTCGGCTGTCAACAATGAGGGTGTGCACCTTGCCTTTCTTGTGTGCTTACACTCGAGTTCCGTTCCCTCCTGCCCATAAATATATGCCCCCACTTCCTCCACCAGAGAAATATTTACCGTCCACTTGAGTGACGCAGAACATTGGGTCCCATTTCCCGCCGTTTATCTTACCCATTGAACCTTTCCCTTCCGACCAGAATTTGATGTGGTCAAGCCCTACAGTAGCATACTCACGATTGTCTTTCCAGCATGCGCCTGTTGCTTTGGCCCTTGATGTCGGTTGTTCAGGCCATTGTAGCTTACCACTACGCCAGTTAAATACTTTAAGCGAGTTTTTATCATCTTGGCCAATCGTAAGCAGCAACTGCCCGTTAGGTGAGAACTCTACAACAACTACTGCCCTCTTATGGCAGCACCTGAGTATTGCCTGAGTCTTTTTGTCTTCAGTCGTCCAAACGTGAACGTCAACCTTAGCTATTGACCGTTTATCCTTGTTCTATTCCGCCATCTGCCCAGTTGCAGCAAGCTTCCGATCATTTGAAACAGACAGGCAAATCAGATCGTTGGTCTGGACATTATAGAAAGTTTGGCTGAGGGATTTTGTGTCCATTTCAACTCCTACCGAAGCTGTAATGAAGATGCAAGTGTTCCCCTTTTCACCGTATTTTAGTTGGTTTCGAACTTCGTCATTGATGTATTGGTTGCGGATACCCCAGGCATATTTCAGACGGAGTCTCTCTTTTGGAAGCACATCTTGTAGTGCTTTGTTCATCACAAAGCCTGAAGGGAACTTTATCTGGCCAAGGAATGGCTTTATCGCTCCAATTTCGTCGCCATCTGCATCGTCCACTGCGAAATCGCCTTCTTCCTTTATCGATTTCTTCGAAGTTGGCTATTCCACATATTCAGCCTCCACATCGTAGTCACCGTCGTCTTCCACTTTTTCCTCTTCAGACTACTTTTCCTCTTCGTATTCGTAGATAATGTCCTGCTTGCTCTCAATGACCTTCCACTGGATTACACTTTTCTCCAACCCACCAATTGACACTAAGTACCTATCGTCGTACGACCATTTGACTCCGGTGATATGAGAACTATGTCCCTTGAACTGGTTAAAGAACTGTTTGGGTTGGCATGCCGGGTACCTGAATAGCTTGATTTTGGAGAAGTCATCACCTGAAGCCAGTAACTGCTTACTGTGAGATCGTTCAACGACGTTGATATTACTGCCATCGGCATACAGATGTGGCCAAACTCCTTGACACTGCCAGGAAAATTTACAGCTCATCGTCGCCCATTGTTCATCCTGAAACTGCGTTGCTCGGGTCACTTGATTGCCGTTCTGTGCATTGTAGAACAGTATCTCGTAGCTGGTGTTATTCGCTATAAGGAAATCGCCGGCCATGGAGAAATCGATGCAAGTGATTCTGCTGGGAGAGCCTCTACATTCACCGATCTTCTTTCTATTGCTGGTTTGGTAGATGTATATCTTGGATATAGGTGGACAGTAGGCGATGGCGAGCAGTTCGCCGCTGGGTGAGAATTTGACCAAGCTAAGCACCTCTTTATCCGGGTTCTTGTGGTTGCTGATCTTGCTCAATGATTTGAGGCTGGTGCAATCCAGGAGTACTACCAATCCGTTGCGATAGCCAACTGCCAACAAGTTCTCCCTTGGGTTCAAATCAATTGACATGACCTGGGCCTCCAGCTGTTTCTTTTAGGTGGCGCGACGTTTGGCGATATCCCATTTAATGAGCAAACGGTCCTGTCCTGCCGTAAAGAATTCGTTTTTATTTGGATGGCAAGTCAACCCCCATAGCTACTTGTCGTAATGTCCCTCCATGACAACTGTCGCCTTGCCGCTGGCCAGTATCACCTCAATGATCTCACCGCCTCGAGTGCCTATCAGCAACGCCCCTTCACGCTGCACCAATGCAATTACCTTCGGTTGAAAACTCACTTTTGGAGATATTAACTTTTGGACAGACATTTTTTTATCTGCTGATAGGTTGCTGTTCCAAATGACAATGTTTCCCTCAGCATCACCTGAAACCAGGCCACCATTGTGCGTTTAGGTCAGTGCTGTTACGGCAACATTATGTTCCTTCAGTGGCTTTGTACAGGAATTTCCCTTCCAAAGGAGGATGTTTCCGTTTCCCATTGCACTCACCATGTAACCACCAACCCTTGCTAATGAATAAGTGGGAATGATTGGAACTTTGCCGAAGATTCCACGTTCAAGCTTTAATCCTTTTCCGCTAGAAAAGTTCGCGAAGACAATTTCCTTGGCACATCCGCAAACTACCTTATCCTCTTCTTGGGTGAACTTAAGAGCAAAAATCGGGGAACGAGGTCCATTTCCAGTCGCCACGAGTTCCTTCTTGATTACATCGTAGATAGCTATCTCGTGGTTGTCACTCATTGATGTTGCAGCGATGTACTTGCCACTTGGTGAGAATGCGACATTGGATATGCTCTTCTCAAGAGGCTTGCTGAAGCTAACAATAACTTCCATCGTATCAGTATCCCAGACTGCAATAAGAGGACGTCGACCCATCTCTCCTGTCACCACCAGGTTTTTCCAAGAGTCTAAGCAGGTAATGTCGTCGTTATGAACTGTGGTGGTTCGCATCGTATTCTTGGCTTGATTCAGAACGATTCCTGTTCCAGCAGTATGGTAAACGGCCTCCCCCTTGGTGCTGTATCGGAGATTGTTTCGTGTATCGTAAGATCGATAACCGTACACGTACTCAATCTCGATGTTAGTTGATGGCACGGTATTGAGGTTCGGAGGTGCAACGTAACCCTTGGGCTTCATATAGTCGATAGTCTTGATCCAAGAGGGTGTGCTTCCTGCTTGATCTCCTTCCTCGGCGTCCACTTCGAAATCTCCTCTTTCGTTTCTCTGTTCCTGTTCTTCCTCTTTTGCGTCCTTCGCTCTCACTTCATCTGTTTACTTGGCAAAACCTAGCACTTGCATCCAAGTGCGACACTCTGAATCGTTCTTGAGGATGTCACGAAACTCTTGGAGACTGATGCTACCGTTTCCGTTGTAGTCATACTTCGTAAACTTCTTTTCGCCGAGCTCCTGACTGTACTCCACCTTGCTGACTCCCACATACTGTAGGTATTTGTACACTGTCTTGAAGAACTGTTCAAAGTGCTATTTGCTCATCTCTGAACCGTCAGTGTACACACCGAATATCATCTACTAGGCTTATTCGTCGTTCTGGTGGATCGATGCCGCTGCACATTTGAACTCATAGAAGTCCACCTGCCCTTCACCCTCGAAATCGATGTACCGAAGGATTCTGCCTGCTTCATCGGGATCGCACTGATAGGCTTCCACCAGTTTCGTGGCATCGACAAAGCCGCTTTAGTTCGAAATGAGCTCAAACTTCTCGGCGAGGTAGAGCAGCTGCTGCTCATCGAACCCTCTCATCGGGTCATCCTCGCTCGGCCTGAGCTATTTGTTTCCCATGGAATTATAATATGAAACTGCGGACGGATTGCTCACTTCGTGAATCATCCATGTTGATACTGCCTGCTACGACATTCTGCTTCATTGTTCCACAATTGCGACTGTTCCATTAGCTAACGTTATGCTATGGCGCTTTAATGATATTTAATTCAAACCTAGCAATGAATAGCCAACAGCAAGTGATCTCCTTGCTGGAAATGACTCTGCAGGCTAGGACTATACAGGAAGCGGAAACACTGGTAATGAACGCGCGCACTAGCGAAGGGTTCACGACTCAGCTGTTGCTCATAGCCGACAATCATCAAATACCTTAAGTGCTACGGCTGGCAGCGCTAGTGAACCTTAAGACCACCATAGATCAGTGCTACAGGGCTATTGTTCCATCTCAGTTCCAACTTTCGGAGCAGGACAAATCGGTGCTTCGTGATAGCATCCTCGAGGGTACAAAATGCTGCTAACTTAGCCTTAATAAGAAGCTGCGACCAGCAGAAGCTGGTACCGCTATTCTCCGAGGTCATCTATAGCATAGCCCGACACGACTACTCAGTGCAATGGCAGTCGCTGCTGCAGAAGATAGCAACTAATTTGAAGTGTAGCGAGAACTATTCCACCATCTATGGCAGTTTGATAGCTCTGAAGGCCTTGGTGAGCATCTACTCGTCCCTCATGCTCGAGGAGAAAGCGGGACTCTTCAATATTGTTGCAGTAACCTTCCCTTGCCTACAACAGCTCACCCAAAAGCTTTTTCACAACTTCAACGACCAAACTGCAGTGGTGTTGCTGCTTGTGCTTAAGATCTTCTCGACTTCAACGTTCGGAGACCTCCCTCCCAACCTCAAAGCCAGCGACTCCCTCCACCTTTGGTTTATATTCTTCAAAAAGATAATGGACTTTGAGGCAGGACCAACTCCCTCTGAACAGTTGCTGAAGCTGAAGCACCGAGCTAGCAAAATTGTGTATCGTTTCGTACAACACCACGCCAATCCCAAGTACGATAAAGCCTATGCTGAGTTTTTCCTGGGGAGATATGCTGTGGCCTTTTTAGAAAGCTTTGTGTTAATTCTTGTTTCTCCTCTTACCGGAACGTGGAAATCCAAGATGGACAAGCTCGCTATGCTATCGTTCCCTTATCTTTATAAGTGGAGACCTTGCCAAGAACGGTTGGACGTGCATCGTACAGCAATCGTGCCGATAGTAATGCAACGTAGCAAACTAACTAACAAGGATTTGGAAACTTGGGTGTAGGATCCTGTCGAGTTCATCCACGGAGAACGCGAAAACCGCAAATAGCCAATCGAAGTGCTCAGGATGTATGCTGATTCTCCTCGGCTTATTCTCGAGGGATTGGTCAATGTGCTTAAACAGCCCAGCAGTTCAGATGTTGACAAGGAGATCTACATGTTCATGTTCGGTGAACTCCCAAACTAAATCTGCGAAAAGGTTGACCAGCCTATCCTCATCGATATAATCACCAGCTACATTGTGCCGATGATGAGCCATCAATCCGAGTTGCTGAGGGCTCGCGCTTGTGAGGTCTTTACCAGCTACATCGATCTACCTCTGGCTGAAACTACACTGGAAAAAGCAGCTGCATCGATTTACCAATGCTTCCAATCAGGCAGCCTGCCAATCAGAACCCACGCTGCTAGAGCTCTGAGCGACCTGTTGGTCAAGTATGACCATTTGGCTGCGTTTATACACCCATACCTCGCAGATATCCTAGCAAGCTATCTGAAGCTGATCGATTCGATCGATGCCGACGATGTTATCTACAGCTTCGAAAGCCTTATCAGTAAGCTGGCTGACCGCATTCAACCTTACGCCGTTGGAATCATGAGGAGCCTACAAGATGTTTTCTATAAATTCTGCGAGAAAGAAAGTGTGGCGCAAAATGGAGGGTACGCAGATTAAGAAGAATAAGAGTACGAGCAGAATGCTGGGACTGGTTGCCTCGCCGCGATTCGCCAAGTCCTCAGCAGCAACCTCCATCAAGAATCATACAGCCAGTTATCTGCTGATATTCACAGCCTGGTCAGTTTCATCCTATCTGACCCAACATACTCATACTTGGAGGAAGGTTTAAATATCTTGAACTTATTCGTGTTCAAGGTCACCGTAATTCCAGACAGCTTCTTGGAGTTCTATCCAATTCTCATCTATATGATCATTGGAGTACCTCTAGAAGTAATCACTCTCCCCAACAAGTCACCAACCCTAACGAAAATTGTTAATATCATCGCCGAAGAGCGTGATAAGCAAATTCTGAGTGAAGTGATAGGCAGCCTACGCAACTACATTGCCAAACTCAAGCAAAAACTCTTCGTGGCAGTGGATGTAGTTGGAGTAACATTTATTCGGCGAATGTGGCAAACCATTGAATACTCGAGAAATGCTCTGAATGTTAATCCAAATGCCGAAAAGGATCAACTGGCTGTGTGCGAAACTCTATTAATTACACTCATCGAAAACAATATCGGTACCATCGATGATGAGCTGCAAACTGTCTTATCCTTTGTACTTGTCCAACTCAAGGCTTCCATGGAAAATGCGAGGCTGCGATTGATCAATCTGGAGGTCGTAGTTATGTGTTTCTTTTACAACGCAGGTATTACTCTTCAGCTGCTGGACAGCCAGAAGTACACTGAATCTGTCCTGACGGTGCTGTTGCAGAACGCTTACCTATTCAAAACAGACTTCGAGAAGCAACGACTGATGCTAGGGCTTATTCGCCTCTTGGGAGTCATCGAAGTCGTCGGGACGGCCACAACTGCCGCGAGATTTGCACAACCGATCATCAAGTACTTGGTCGAACTCGCTGTCGAGATCGTCAAGATGCGCATGGAAGATGGGAAGAGCGAGAGCGAGTGCAGCGAGGCAGAGGAAGACAATAGCCACATCTTTAGCGCTGCCAACCAGCATCACGGATCCAAAGAGCAGGAGGACGAGGATGGAGAGGTCGAGTGGGAGGACGAGTTCAACAAGCTCTACTCCTCCCCGTTGGAGCAGGAGGACGAGGTACTGTGCCTACGTAACTTTCTGCAGGGAAGTGGTAGTCCATACGTTACTCTGCTGAGTGTCCAGGAACAGTAGCTACTGAGTCAAGCCGTTAACAAGGCTCAGGAACTCGCCAAGGCC
>ERZ724508.2241-NODE-2241-length-10364-cov-4.437288_pt1 | contig 10364 bp, 7 predicted proteins | sample MGYA00376041_ERZ724508 | MGnify/ENA primary metagenome ERZ724508 (study PRJEB28724, sample SAMN07190887) | wastewater metagenome | isolation source: effluent of sewage treatment plant in Hong Hong | place: USA: Christiansburg, Virginia | collected 2016-03-01 ... | reverse complement strand
CGATGCGCCACTCGTCGTTGAACGCCAGACAGTCAATAATGCGGGGACCATCATCGAGACAGAAGACGTCATCTGCGATCAGGTCGCCGTGCCCGTCCCGCACGAATCCGTCGGCGGCACGTCGCTGCATCAGCGGACCTCGGCCGGCCAGGTATCGCCGGGCCAACTCCTTGACCCGGTCGATGTCCTCGGTGGGCACTCCGGCTCCGACCAGCGCATCGGTGACAGCAAAGTTGTCGGTCCAGTTGTCGCCCAGCGCGCCGGCCAGCGCCGCCTCGTGGTCAAACACCGGCGCCTGCGCCGCGTGGAACGCTGCCACCGTTCGTGCAACGGAGCGAAGCTGATCCTCGAAGCCCGGGGTACCGGCCAACTGCGACAGCCGACGGTCGGCGGGCAGACGACGCATCACGATCATCCGGTCGGTCAACGCTGCACCCTCCGCTCCGCCCCCCTCGCGGACGTCTGCCAAACCCAGATACACGTCAGGGGCGATGCGGGCATTGAGTTCAAACTCACGCTCGGCGGCGGCGATTCGCACCTCGGTCTCAGATCGGTCGATAAACGGCAGGGTGACCGGCTTGAGCAGCTTGAATGCACGGTCGCCGGCCATGAACACCCACGACATGTGTGTCTCGACGGCCTGGGTGCCACCGGCGGTCTCCGCTCCGCCTGGCGCTCCGCTCCGCTGATCGGTGCCGCTCATCGTGCTCCCTTCTCCGGCCACCGCAACGACGGGAGCCGCACACCCCATGTTGCCCGCTGACGCACCCGTCTGCCTCGTTCAGGAACTCCAGCCCAGTTGGGCCAAGGTGGCCGCGACGCGCTCGTGCACGCCCGGGTGGCAGATCAAGATGTCCGGCAGCCAGGGGTCCGGGCGGTTGTAGCGCAGCGGCGACCCGTTCAGCCGGGAGCACCACAGCCCGGCGGCGCGGGCCACCGCCACCGGTGCGCAACTGTCCCACTCGTATTGCCCTCCGGCATGGGGGTAGCAGTCCACCAGTCCGGTGGCCACCGCCATGGCCTTCGCACCCGCCGACCCCATGGGCACCAGTTCGGCATCCAAGGCTTCGGCCAACGCCATCGCCTCCAACAGTGGGCGGCTGCGTGAGACCGCCAGCCGGGGTGGAGCGTTGGGCGCATCGAGTATCACGGGCGGTTCCGCCGTGGAATACGTGACACCCAATGCCGGGAGCGCGACGGCCCCGGCGGTTGGCTCGCCGTCCTCCACCAGTGCCACGTGCACCGCCCAGTCGCTGCGGGGCACCTGGGAAAACTCCCGGGTTCCGTCGAGCGGGTCGACGATCCACACCCGGTCTGCACTCAGCCGCCCCAGGTGATCGCGGCCCTCCTCGGACAGCACGGCGTCGTCGGGGCGGGCCTCGGCCAATGCCCTCACGAGCAGCACGTGCGCCGCCCGGTCGCCCTGCGCCTTCAGCACGCTCGGCGGGGCACCCTCGGAAGCGAGTTTCGCCCGAAGTTCCACCAGCATCGAGCCGGCGTCCGTGGCCAGCTGGTGGGCCAGTCGATGGTCATCCAAGTGGGCCATGATCCAGGCACTGTAGAGGCCCGCTCGCCACGGGCCACGCTCTCGGGGGATCATGGACCATGGCTCGCCCCGCCCAACCGCCCGCAGCATCGCCCACCCAACCACCCGCAACCTCGCCGGGTACCGCCCCGGACACCGACCGGTTCGCCTTCACCGACGCCGCCCCATGGGTGGTGGATCGAGACCACTTGGACTGGGACGTCGGGCTCGGGGTCATTCGAGCCGCACTGGCCCGTGAGGTACCGCGGCTGACCGCACCCAAGCGCATCCCGCCGCTTGGCCGCCTGGCCCGGGTATCGGGCCGTCTGGCGTGGGCGGTGGCGCCATGGCTGTTACGGGAGCGCCGTTTGTCGGACTCAACCCGACGTATCGATGGCCTGTCCCGCCGCCTACGCGAGGCGGCCGAGGACCTGGGACCCACCTACATCAAGCTGGGTCAGATCATCAGCTCGGGTGCCGGCATCTTCCCCGACGAATTGGTGGCGCAGTTCTCCCTGCTCCGGGACAAGGTGCCTGCCGAGAGCTTCGAGGTGGTGCGCGAGGTGGTCGAATCCGACCTGGGCCGACCGCTGGAGGATGTGTTCGCCACGTTCGACCGAAAGCCACTTGCCGCTGCCTCGATCGCCCAGGTGCACGTTGCCACGCTGCACACCGGCGAGGAGGTGGTGGTCAAAGTGCAGCGACCGACCATCCGCACCCAGGTCTATCGAGACCTCGAGGTGATGGCCTGGCTGGCGCCGTTTCTCATCGGTCGCATCCCGGTCTCGGCGTTGGCCAATCCGCCCGCGCTCGTCGAGCTGTTTACCGAAACGATCACCGAGGAGCTCGACTTTCGCCTCGAGGCCGAGAACATGCTGGACGTCGCCGAGGCGTTCGCTCAGCTGGACCAGCGCGGCTTCGTCGTGGCCCGCCCCCACCCCACGCTGGTGACCCGGCGGGTGCTGGTGATGGAACGCCTGTCCGGCTACGGCTGGGAGGACATCGACGGCATGATCGCCGCCGGGATCAGTGGCCACGATGTGGTGCGCACCGGCATGGTCGGCTTCACCGAGGGCGCCATGGTGCAGGGCATCTTCCACGGCGATCTGCATGGCGGCAACCTGTTTGTGCTCGAGGACGGGCGCATCGCATTGTTGGACTTCGGCATCACCGCCCGCATGACCGAGAAGGAGCGCCTGGCGTTCCTTCGCATGATGATCACCGGGGCAACGGGCGACATCAGAGGCCAGTTGGCTGCGTTCCGCGACCTGGGAGCGTTGCCCGACGACGTCGATCTCGACTGGGTGATGTCCGAGCTCCGCCTGGACGGCGATGTGATCGACCCCACTCAGCTCAGCCAGGACGAAATGATGGCCGAGCTGCAGCGGATCACCAAGGCGCTCCTGGGCATGGGCGCCCGGCTACCGAAGATCCTCATGCTCTATGTGAAGAACCTGGTGTTTCTCGACGGTGCCATCGCCACCTTGGCGCCCGATCTGGACATCATGGCCGAGATCATGAACCTGTGGATGTCGATGGCCGGCCGTCACGGCGAAGTATTGGCCGCCCAGTTGGGTATCGCCGCCGACGACATGATCGGGGTGGACGAAACCTCCGTTCGAGCCGCTTTCGGTATCACCGAGCAGGACGCCAGCCCGCTGACCCACGAGGAGTTACGACGCCGCAGGGACCTGATCCGCGCCCGCATGCGCAAGCGGTAGGACGTTCGCCACAACGCCTGGTTTCGGCCGGACGATTGGCACGTCGTCGCCCGATGGTGTCTCAGCCAAGAAGCTGGCCGATGGTGTAGATCACCACACCGGCGAGGGCGCCGACCACGGTGCCGTTGATTCGCACGAACTGAAGGTCGCGGCCCACCTGCAACTCGATGCGCTGGGCGGCTTCGGCGGTGTCCCAACCCTGAACGGTGGTGGCGATGTAGTTGCCGATCTCGTCGCGAGACTGGTCGGCCAGCGACACGGCCGTGGTGGTCAACCAGCCGTTTGCTTTGGCACTCAGCGCCGGGTCGTCCACCAGCCCGCGGCCGAACCCGGCGATGGCCGCGGCAATGCGGGCCAACGTGGCCTCGTCGGGGTCCGCAGCGGTTGCCTTGATTCGTTCCTTGAGGTCGACCCAGATCGAGCCGGTCCATTCGCGCAACTGCGGATGATCCAGCAACTCGTCGCGCAGTTCGTCGGCGCGCCGACCGGTCGCCGGATCGCGAGCAAGATCGATCACCAACTGCTCCATCTGGAGGTCGATCGATTGCCGCAACTGGTGGTCAGGATCGGCCGCCAGGTCGAACAGGTAGCGGGTGGCCACATCGTGAAGCCGGTCGAACACCACGTCGTCGACCGTGTTGGGCACCCACCACGGCGATTCGGTGTACATGCGGGTGCGCAGCGTCTCCCGGTTGACCTCCAGCACCTCACCCAGGCGCTTCAGGATGACCGAGAGCAGCTTCTGATGACGGCCCTCGTCAACAACCAACTCCAGAACCCTGGCTGCGGCGGGCCCGGTTGGGGTGGTGCGCAATCGCCGCACCACCGCATCCTCGATAGCTTCGCGCACTTCGTCCTCGCGCACGGCGTCCAGCATGCTCCCGCCCACCGTCAGCAACTGGCGGGCAAACCTGTCGGCGTTGGCGGGCTCTGCCATCCAGGCACCAAGACGCTCGGCAACGTGAGCCTCACCGAGGCGCTCGGTGATCCCCTCCGGGGTGAGGAAGTAGTCGGAAACAAACGAGCCGAGACCGGACCCGATGTCGTCCTTGCGCTTCTGGATGATGGCGGTGTGCGGAATGGGGATCCCCAGCGGGTGCTTGAACAGCGCGGTGACGGCAAACCAGTCGGCCAAGCCGCCCACCATGCCCGCTTCGGCCGCAGCCCTCACATAGGCCACCCAACCGGGCGCATCCTCACCAGCCAGTGCGCTTGCCACGAACACCGCCGTGGCCACCAGCAGGAGGCCGACGGCGGTCGCCTTCATCCGCCGCAGTTCCGCCCGACGACTGGCCTCGTCTCCTGTAAGCGGCATCGGAACCGCTGGTGGCGACGTCACGGCACGAAACCGTAGCGGCGCCGCGGCGCATCCAAGTCAACGCGTCACCGTCCGCCACCCAATCGGCCACCCAATCGGCCACCAGATCAAACTTGACCGCGCGGTCTAGTCCCAGCCGACGCCCGGCGGTAGCATCAACGTCCATGAGCGACGCCACCACGAGCACCGACAAGCCCAGCGAACCCTCGGATCGCGACAACTCAGAGCTACGCGCCGAGGTGTCGTCGTGGGTGACCGCCAACTGGGACCCGGATCTCACCGTCGGCGAATGGTGGACGATGTTGCGCGACGCCCACTGGTCGGTGCCCGCGTGGCCGTCAGAGTGGTTCGGCCGCGACCTCTCCCGGGGCGAGGCCGTCGTGGTGGCCGAGGAGATCGCCAAGGCCGGCGCCATCGGCCCTCCCGGCGGTCTTGGCCTGCTGCTCGCCGGACCCACGATCATCGCCCAAGGTACCGACGAACAGAAGCAGCGCTACATCCCCTCGATCGTCGACGGCTCCGAGGCGTGGTGCCAGCTGTTCTCCGAGCCCGAGGCCGGTTCCGACCTGGCGTCGATCCGTACCTCGGCGCTCCGAGACGGCGACGAGTGGATCATCAACGGTCAGAAGGTGTGGACCTCGGCCGGGCACATCGCCGACCTGGGCATGTTGATGGCCCGCACCGACCCCACCGTGCCCAAGCACGCCGGCATCAGCTACTTCGCGCTGCCCATGCATCAGGACGGCATCGACATTCGCCCCCTCAAGGAGATGACCGGCCGGGCGCTGTTCAACGAGGTGTTCATTTCGGACGCCCGAGTGGCCCACGATGCGCTGATCGGCGGCGAGGGCAAAGGTTGGGCGGTGGCCAACACCACGCTGATGTTCGAGCGCTCCGGCCTGGGCGCCGGCGGCACGGGCGCCACCAGCTCGGCGGTGCCCGGCACCGTGCACGGCCACCTCGACAAGCGGGTGGGTGACTTCGTCCGTGGCGACACCTCCGGGTCCGGCGCGGCGATGGCCGGAGGGGGCGCCTCCGCCATCCTCAAGCTGGCAACGTCCAGCGGAGCCGCCATGAGTGATCCCGTGCTGCTCGACGACATCATGAAGCTGCACACGCTGGTGGAGCTGGCCAAGATGACCAACAAGCGGGCCAAGGCCGCCAAGGCGATCGGCCTGGAGATCCCCGGCCTGGCCAACCTGTCCAAGTTGATGATGAGCGACATGATGCGGGCCATCGTCGACCTCGGCCCGCGCATCCTGGGTCCCGCCGGTCAGCTCGCCGGGGCGTCGGCCCCTCACGATGGTGCGGTCACCGAGATGGTGCTGTTCGCCCCCGGCCCGTCCATTTACGGCGGCACTGACCAGATCCAACGCAACATCATCGGCGAGCGCGTCCTGGGCCTGCCCTCCGAGCCTCGCAATGACAAGACGCTGCCCTTCAACGAGCTGCGCACCTCCAAGGGCGCCGAGTAGCAATCCGGCTGTCGGTGGCGCCGCGGCGCCTTGTTTGGTCGGCTGAAGGTGGTTGAGCACCGCCAACGAAGCGCGTACGATGGACAGCGCCAACGGCACTAGCCAGCGGAAGTGAACCCGGCCCATCTCCGGACGGTGAGCGGCCGGGTTTTGCGCGTGGGGCGGGCGGGCGCCTCGGCGCCGTTCATCGCGTTCACCGCGTTCATCGCGCGCAATCCCGTCACGTTGGGCGTTCCAACGCGCATTGTCACAGCGGTGCGTCATGATGTTCACGAAGCTTCACGACGGCGGGTCGAGTCGCTCCGCCTCGACCGCCGGTCGAGGTTCACCCAGGAGACCAACCCCATGACCTCGCCATCCGCACCACCCCGGCTGAGCCGATCAGTGCCCGCGAAGTTGCTGCCACCTCAGAGCGACCTCTGCCATCCCCCAAACGGCCCTCAGCAAGATCAGCCCGACGCCTGCGGCCCCGAAGCGAGTGTTTGGCGAGGTTTTTGGAATGAAGGAACACCCCAATGAATGACATCTCGTCCGAGTTCGAGCGCATCACGGGCTTGCCCCCCTACCGATGGCAGCGACGCCTGGTCGAATCTGGGCTGCCCGAGACGCTGGAGATTCCAACGGGATGCGGCAAGACCGAGGCGGTGCTCATGGCCTGGGCTTACCGCCGCCGTGGCCGGGGCTCCATTGCGGCGTGCTGTGCTTCGGCGACCATCTGCTCCCGTGTCAGCTTCCCCCGGCCATCAGGCCGGGGCTCCATTGCGGCAACGTCGTCGCCGTCCTTCATGGTCATGGCCTGCGCACTTCCCCCGGCCATCAGGCCGGGGCTCCATTGCGGCTCGAGGTCGCGGACCTTGCCGGGGTCGTCGCCGTCAGCTTCCCCCGGCCATCAGGCCGGGGCTCCATTGCGGCGCCGCGGCGAACGGCGAGGACAGCATCTACGGCGGCTTCCCCCGGCCATCAGGCCGGGGCTCCATTGCGGCGACGACGGCGAGGACGACTACACGCTGGGGGGTGAGTGCTTCCCCCGGCCATCAGGCCGGGGCTCCATTGCGGCACCCGTCCGCCGGCCAGTCGTCCAGCACCCCAACCCACTTCCCCCGGCCATCAGGCCGGGGCTCCATTGCGGCGCCGGGGTTCCGCCCGAAACCGGCAGGCTCTCGGCGCTTCCCCCGGCCATCAGGCCGGGGCTCCATTGCGGTATGACGGACGGCTCGTGCCAGGTGTGGGGCTGGCTCCTTCCCCCGGCCATCAGACCGGGGCTCCATTGCGGCCGCTGGACAACCCGGTGGCGGTGCAGTTCCTGCACCGTTGGTTGGCGATGGTCGTTGTCGTCGGCGCGTTGGTAGAGGCAGCCAGGTTGTACCGGGCGGGGGCACGGCCCCACGCGTTGGCGCTCAAGGTCGCCGTGGTGGCGCAGTTCCTACTCGGCGTATTCACGTTGGTGTACGCGGTGCCCGTCGCGTTGGGCTTCGCCCACCAGGCGGGGGCGGTAGTGCTCCTGGTCGTCACCGTCGTGGCCGCGCACTGGTCGATGGGTGGCGCCCGCGGCACTGCCGGGCAGCGTCGGGAGGCTGCTCGCTAATCCGTTCCGTGGCACCGCGGCGCCGTTCTCTTCACGGTGAGTAGCGGCACGAACGCGCTCCGAAGTACTTTCAGAAATAGGTTGACGACGGCCTGCTTTTCCGTCATACTCGAACACATGTACGACTTGGAGATCCCGGGCGAACCAACCCCGATCGACCCAACTTCAACCGGAGGCCCATCCGCCAATCCGGTCGGCGCCGAACCATCCGCGACCCAGTTCACCAACTGGGCAACCGGTGGGGCCGACGAGACAATCGGCTGGGCCGCCCCGCCGACCGGATTGCATGCCGAGATCGTGGCGCAGCTTCATGACGATTGCGCTTACAAGACTGATGGGCCGACCGGTGAAATCACCGAGGCCGAGGGTGCCCAGCTGAACGAGACTGTGCGAGCGCTCGCCGGCGTGGTGAACGCCACCCACGGCCGCATGGTGCTCGCCATGAGCCGAATCCTCGAAACCGGCTGGTGGAACAGCGACGGCATCCTCTCCGCCAAACACTGGCTGTCGATCCACTGGTCCACCACCTCCGCCAACATCACCCGGGTCATCGCCGTCGCCAAGAAGGCCAACACCTACCCCGAGGTGATCGACGCCCTCGTCGCCGGAGAGATCAGCCTCGAAGCCGCCCAACTGATCTGTCGTCGGGTCCCCACCGAATTCCAAACCGATTTCGTCGGCTATGCCCGCAACATGACCATGACTCAGCTTCGGTCATGCACGCCGGCGGTTCCGGCCCCAAACGACGAGGCGGAACCCGAGCCAGGGCTGGACCCAACCGGTGAAGCCGGCGACGAGACCGAGCAGGCCACCGACGCGGCCAACGAAGGTGACGCCCCCCAGAACGAGTCGGCCACCGCCGACCCGCCCAACCGGGTGTCGTTCGGGCTCCACGGCGATGGCCGCTGGTCGCTCAACGCCAACCTGTCAGCCGAGGACGGCGCTCTGTTCGAAACCGCCCTCCAACAGGTCAGGGACTTGGCGTTCAACGCTGCCGAGGACCCCGACGAGAAACTCCGACTCACCTGGGCCGACGCGTTCATCGGTCTGGCCCGACGGTCGCTCGACCACGCCGATGCCGACACGGCCGACGGCCGTCCCACCGACCGCTCCCTCGTCCACTTCCACTACCAACTCGGGCGCCTCTACCTCGACGGATCGAGCGAACCGCTCCCCCACGCCATCGCCCGCCAGATCCTCTGTGACACCAACCTGGTCGCCATCGGGTTTCGCAACGGCCGCCCGGTCGACCTGGGCCGCAAGACCAGAACGATCCCCGACCGGCTCCGCCGTATCGTGCTCCGACGCGACGGCGGCTGTGTCGTACCAGGCTGCGGCGCCACCCGCGGCTTGGAGATCCACCACCGCATCCACTGGGAGGACGGCGGCCCCACCGATGCCTCCAACCTCATCGCAGCCTGCAAAGCCCACCACCGAGCCCACCACCACGGCCTCCTCCACATCCATGGCGACCCCTACTCCGGGCTGACGTTCACCAACGCCAATGGCAAACCGATCTGCGCCCAACCACCGATCACACCGTCGGAATCCAGCCCCGAACGGCTCACCGACGACGCCCAAACCCACGGCATGACCGACCCCGAGCAGCAACGACTCGGACCTGTCGGCGGCAAGCTTCAACGCTGGGCGATCCTCCCCTGGCCGAAGCCCATTCCACCACGATCACCCAACCTCACCCCGATCACACCCGTTCCCTCCGAAACTGGCGTCAACATCCCACCAACGCTCGTCCGCCGGGAATAGCCCAGCAGTCTTGGTCGGCATCAAAGACACCGCTCACGCCCGGTCCACCAACGGTGGACCGGGACCCGGCGCGCAATTGGCTCGGTTCAGCCGGAGGCTACCCGGAGGTAGACCGACGTCATTGAGGACGAGCGGGGTGCCGACATCGAGCACGCCTCCGCTGGTCACCCGCAATGGGCGGACGTTAAACGGTCATTCGCAGTCCGCCATCCACCCGGATGAGATCATCGTCGTCCCCGCCACGCACTTCAGTGCTCGATCGGTGACCGTCACAGCCGATCGGCGACGAGGGCGGCGATCTTGCGGTTGGCGGTTCGCGGCAACACGGTCGTGATCGCTGCGGAGACCCGATTGGCCATGCCCGTGACCCGAACCGTCTTGCCGGAGGCGGTGGCGACCAGCGCCTCGGTGGCCACTTGATCCGCGCTCTGCCAGAGAAACCCTGGTAGATCATCGCCGGTGGCGCCGCCGGTCTCGCCGAACTCGGTATGCGTGGCGCCGGGACAGATCGCCGTGACAACGACGTGAGAGGAATTGAGTTCTTCATGTAGCGATTCGCTGAAGCTCGTGACGAACGCCTTGGTGGCGGAGTAGACCGCGAAACCCGGCCCCGGTGCGTGCCCGCCGAGTGACGAGATGTTCATGATCCAGCCGCGTTCCCGCTCACGCATGGGCGTCACGGCCGCGTGCGAGAGCTCGACCAGCGCCGTGACGTTCAGGTCGATGACCTGACGGTAGGCATCGAAGTCACCCTCCGCGAACGGACCGCTCGCTCCCACGCCGGCGCAGTTCACGAGGAGGTCCACCGGCCGGTCGGGGTCGGTGAGACGGGCGACGACCTCAGCCATCGAGGCCGGGTTGGTCAGATCGGCGACGAGGGTGTCAACCTGACCCCGACCTGGTCCGGCGAGCCCGGTGACCAGTTCGTCGAGTCGGTCTCGGCGGCGAGCCACGACCGTCAGGTCGACGCCGGCGA
>ERZ724508.2239-NODE-2239-length-10373-cov-5.761776_pt1 | contig 10373 bp, 14 predicted proteins | sample MGYA00376041_ERZ724508 | MGnify/ENA primary metagenome ERZ724508 (study PRJEB28724, sample SAMN07190887) | wastewater metagenome | isolation source: effluent of sewage treatment plant in Hong Hong | place: USA: Christiansburg, Virginia | collected 2016-03-01 ... | reverse complement strand
ATAAAGTTACGGTCCGGTTCAATGTTAATAACTCACCTTCACCTGATTTAGTACCTCAGGCCAATTTCAGCACTCTGGACATACAGTCCTTCAAGTATCTCAGAAACACCAATAGCGAACAACCCCTGCGGCAACCAAAGTACCAATAAGTAGGAGTAGAAGTTTATGCATTCGTGAAAGCTATTATCTTCCCTTCGAAGATATTGCCCACCTCTTCGCCAACATTTAAAGTGAGTATGAAACTTATACCCTATCTATCTATCTGTAATCACTGAAATACTGGCGCAGCCAGCCCTGAACATCCCGAATTGGCTGGCCAACCAAAGTCGTCAATGTAGATGTGCTGTCCACTTGGATTGAGTAAGAAGGCGTTAATTGCCTTTGCTAAGCTGATCCCCGTACCGCTTGGAATCAGATACTTCTCACTATAGTAAGACAGTTCAGCAGTAAAACCGTGCTGGATGCAACTAGGCGACCATATTCCGACAGTCTTGAGAGTTGTTAGGTTTCGAAGAGCCACCATTGTTGTCTTTCTGTAGTCTTCCAGCACGGCAATCTCAGAGGCATTGCAGTCGGTCATAGTGCCTGGTCTTGTTTTTGTGCAATTGAGCCCAAGAATGTTCTCGACTGACCAAGCATCGTATTGAGAAGCGATTATGAAGAATGGTGCTTTCAGATATTGTGCGAGATGACCTGCCGAAAAGCATATCGCAGGATTGTCAGCAAAGTCATCGCTGCACTGTGGAATAGGAAACTTGACTTCTGTATTGACGAGTTTGATGAGATTGCTGATACGATCAATTTCATCAGCCCGACCTGTGACCGGATTGATGTACTCAGGAACGAACAGCCCACTATCTGGAACTGCGAAGACTTGTTTGTTCAAAGACCGTTCATACAGGTAATTTGACCATTCGAAGGTGGCGATTGCTCCAGCCGATGTGCCTGACAGTGCGATAATGTCTGCTGCATACAAGCCAAGTGTTGAGTTAAGATATGCGAACTGTTGGATGGAGTTATTCATTCCTCGAAAGTACAGGTCTCGACCTTTATATGGCACTGGCTCCCTTCGGCTTCCCTGATGTTCGCTACCGTCGCAATAGGGAACCAATACTTTTGTCCAGTCATGGAATGCGGGGTTGATTACGGCATCTTCGGAAAGCATGCTTTCATTAGGGATCTCAGTCGTTGGGGGATAATTGAGAGAGCTCCCTAAACCACCGAAGCTGCGTTTATAGCAGTCTTCGAGAGTATCTGCGAGGGTGAGTCCCTTACACAATCCACCGCCACTGAAGTAAATGAGAAACTTTGTACGGTTGGCAGGTGATCCTAAAGCGTAGTAAAGTGCAGCTTCTGAACCGTCGAGGCACCTGGCTCCGGTTTCGATGGGGTGCTTTACTAAGGTAAGTGCACAGTTGCCGAGGGAGAGTAGGAAAGCAATAGCAAGGATTGATTTCATCAACTAATATTAAGCAGACTGGGCTGAACTTTGGCTTGAATTCAATTTTGATCAGCAGAGGTATTCCTCCAAAGCTGATGGCTTGAATAAAAGCCGTCGTACAGTAATAGAAAACAGATATTAACATGTCTAGCGAGTTCGAAGAGAGAGACTAAGTTATGAAGTAATGGTGGGGCCTCCCTGTTGCATAGGCTGGAGAAGAGACGACAATTCTGATTAAGATAAAGATCGTGGTTTGCTTGATGCTCGAAGTTTAAAAATATTTTGAAGTATATGGAGGTCGAGCACACTGAGCAACCGTGCAGCCATCTATCCAGCGATAAGAACTTTACCAAGTCAGTGCAGGGAAAATCAGTCTATAAGGATCAGTGCGCCAGATGCTTCTGCGACCCGAAGCACAAAGGAGGCATCCTCCTCTGCCTGACATGCTTCAACTCCTTCTGTCAGGCTGACCATCTCCAGGAGCACCTCGCAAAGAGGAGTGCTCACTGCCTGTACCTGCGTATTGAGATGTTCGAAAAACCTGTTGCTACCGAAGGACATGAGATTACGAAAGTCGCTATCGGCAAAGAGGGAGGAGCCATTGGTGGACCTGAATATGACACCAAGTACACTCTGTACTGCGCCTCCTGCAAGGTGAGCCATGTCGATAAATCGACTCTCAACAACAAGGCACTTGAAGGAATCGTGGCATCTCTGATCGACTGCGATTCAGCCTACAAGAAGCAAGCACTCGTTTCTTGGGAGCTTGAAGTACATCCCTGTGAGCATACCCTGACCCTGTAGCAAAACCCTCAGAACAAGGATCTTAGTAAATGTGGAGAGTGCGAGCTATCCAGCAATTTATGGCTGTGCCTCACCTGTGGACACATTGGGTGTGCTCGAAAGAACTTTGATGGAACAGGTGGGAACGGACACGGTATGGAACACTACAACAAGTCCGGCCATCCTCTTGTTGTAAAATCGGGAACCATTACTGCCGAGGGTTCTGCATCGATTCATTGCTACAAATGCGACGAAGAAGTGACAGATAACGACTTAGCAATGCACCTTGGAATCTTGGGAATCAACATTAGCGAGCAGAGAAAGACTGAAAAGACTGTACAGGAGCTGACATTAGATATGAACTTGAACATCAGCCTGAGCAGGTTAGTCGAAGAAGGCAAGAAGATGACCGAAATGTACGGGCCGGGCTACACCGGTATGGACAACATCGGTAACAGCTGCTATTTGAATTCGACTGTCCAGGTGCTCTTCAGCCTGGAAGAGTACCGTGAGCAGTATTACATTAAGGGACTTGAACACACAAAAGGTTGCAACAACCTACCGAACTAGTGTTTCTACTGTCAGGCCTTCAAGGTGGTTGATGGTCTCTACTCTGGGCGATATTCTCAAAAACTTGAGCGCACCAATATAGTGAATGAGATCGCCATAACAGAAGAATACCAGGAGGCTATTCGACCCTTCGACTTCAAGATGCTCGTTGCAGGAAACCATCAGGAGTTCAAATCAAGTAGGCAGCAGGATGCCCTCGAGTACCTGCAACATTTGTTGGATAAACTCACCAAGTAGGAGAAAGAGAAGAATCTCCAAGTAATCTCCAAGCTCTTCGACTTCAAGTACGTCAATAAGCTGATCTGCACTGGATGCAATGGGTATAAGCTCGTGGAGCAAAACACTAATGAATGGAAGTTCCCAGTGCCTCTGCCGACCAAGGAACAACTCGAGTAGTACCTGAAGAAGTTGGAGGGGGAATCCTTGGCGATCAGGCAATGCAAATCCAACGAAGAACCCGAGTACGATGCTTGTTTTGAGAAGTGCCTTCAGCTCATGAAAGAAGGCGACATTGTTCAAACCCACTGCCCGAAATGCCAGAAACTGTCTGTGTTCCGCAGCCTGTTTTTGTTTGGATCTTCCCCGAAGTATCTTCTGGCTGTCAGCAATCGGTTTGTTCTCGAAAAGTGGGTTCCTAAGAAGCTTAACGCCTTGATCAAGATTAGCGAAAAGCTTGATATTACTCCTTTCTTAGTGGAAAACAATAAGGATGGTGAAGAGCTCCTGAAAGAAGGAGGAGCAAACGAAGAAAAGCCTGAGTTTTCTGAATAAAATGTAGCCGCCATCATTGACTTGGGCTTCAGCAGAAACGCAGCCATTCGAGCCTTATCGAAGAACCAAAATAACGTGGAGATAGCATGCGGATGGATCTATGAACATCTCGATGATGCCGATCTCAACGAACCTGTCCAACTTAAAGTGAAGCAAAATAAGCCTGCAGGTCCTCCCGCTGATCTGATCGACCAGGTCACCGGAATGGGCTTTAGCCGTGAGCAAGCCACCGTAACTCTAATTAAATACGTACCGCTTGTACTTAAGCTAGAACAATAATGTCGAAGCTGCTATTGGGTATCTCTTTGACAATGGAGGTGATGTCTCGGAGCTGATGTCGCTCCTCAAACCTGAGAAGATGGAAGTCGAAGCAGGTGCAATAAATCCCAATTACGAGCTCTACGCTGTGATCGTACACCTCGGGAAATCCGTGCATTCGGGACACTACGTGTGTTACATCAAGCTCCACAGTAAGTGGGTTCTCTTCAACGACAGCCACGTGTTCCAAACTGACGAACCAGTGCTCGAGAAAGGATACATTTACGTCTTCCGGCAGAGTTGATCAATAAATTGTAAAGCCCTACAGTTAATATCAATAAAATGCGCAAGTCATTCTGTTTGGATTCAGTGAGTTCATTCAAGGACATCGCTCGGTCGCCCGTGAACCGCTCGACCTCTAAACACCTCTGGAGCTTCTCGAAAGAGAGCCGATTTCCGCAGGAAAAGGTGTACTGTGACAACATCTATGAGATCGGCGGATTGCGACCTCATCGTTACGGCGTCAGCATTGGAAAGGGATCGAAAAGCGACTTCACAAAGGACTTGACTGTATCGCCCGGCTCATCCAAGTATCCAATATCCTCTTTCTTTGACTACAACAAGTCGCATAAAGCAGGTTACTCACTCGGTATTGGCAGAGAAGTAAGAGCGAATGTCAACGTAGAAAACTCCTCACGGAGGTCACATTGAGTTGGAACCCCTCAAAGTTCCTGGTCCTGGTGCATACTAAAATCTCAAAACCGACAGAGGGCAGAGATACACTCTGAGGGACCGCACCAAGATGCTAGATAAGAAGTACACTATCGACAGCCAGAACAATAATCCAGGTCCAGGCAAGTACGAAGATCCAGAAGCGCTTTCCCCTGCTGGAAAATATACCGTCTCGAAGCACGCTGGCACGGGAGCAACTTTGTTCAACCCCCGCCGATCAGTGCGGTTCTTCGAGTTTAGTACTTGCTGTTGTGATGTAGAAAACCAAAATCCTGGTCCAGGAGCTTATCAACCTCCCTCAGCAATCATGGCAACATCGCATTATGTCAGTTCAAGACACGAAGGAACAGGTCAGCGTGCCTTCTCCACTGGACGCAAGGTGTCGAAGTTCGATGAGTTCTCAAAGACCTTTGTTGCCTATCCCGGTCCGGGTAGTTACCGCTCGCCGAGCGAATTCGGCAACTATGACGGAGAGGTGTACGACCGTAATCAAATGATCAGCAAGCGAAGCAAAGTCAAGCTCTGATTCAATTAATAAGTAATCTATGCTTGCGGAGTCAGTTGAAGAACCGTCGGAAAAGACTTGTTTTCAGGGAACTTACTGATGGGAGGTCTCGCTTGAACTCGCTCCAGGTTGGTATCTACTCGGATATATTGCGGATCGATCCCATGATTGCATGCTGCTTTTCGCTACACTTATCTTTGAAGGTTAAGATTTGCTCTCTACAGCTATCAGCGATTCTCGCCGAAGACTATTTTAGCTGTTCCACCTTCTCCTCAACTCGGTGCTTGTTTATTTCGTAGTGAAGACGAACTTCCGGTCTGGCAGTTACATCGCCCAAATGCTATTTGAGCTCTTCCACTTTTCCTTCGAGGCTGGATTTTAGTTCTGTTAGTTTGCCACTTATGGCGTCAATGATGCCATTCCCTTTTGGTCTTTAAGCAGTTGTTTGCGTGCCCAGAATGCAGATTGGGTCATCTTCAAGGGTCGGTTTGTACATCATTGGAATGATATCCTTCTCAAGCAGTACTCGCAAAGGGTAGTGCAAATAGCTTTTCAGAAACCGCTCAAACTTCTAAGTGCTGCTGAGCAGCTCTTCGACTCTGACTTCGATAGTGCAGGAGGATACATCTGGTGTTGGTAGCGGCTAATGTCAAAGTGAAGGCTATCCATTGCCATGTAAAGACATGCGCAGCGATCGCAGATGAGATATTCGAGATTCTTGATGATGTAGGGAACCTGCAGGTAGCGTTCTATTTTGAATCAAAGCGTACTGCAGTGAGGACAGCGGGGTGCAGGTTTATAGTCGTTCATCGTAGCAATTGTTATATTCTGACTCTTGAGCACACATTTGTGTGGAATAATGCCGGGCAATATTCGAGATTAAGACTCCAGCCACAGTAGTAATGTTTTTCTCGAAGCTCATTGGTCCTGCGTAGTTAATGATCAAAGATCGGACCCTCTCAGCCGTCTCACAAATCAGCCACTCAGCCAAAGTAGCTTAGAGATGATGTTCGAGGCCAATTGCAATAATACTTAATTTTAGATGGCAAGCCGAAGGATTAACCTTATTCCAACTTACAAGCTGCATCAAAGCGAAGGAATACCCAAAATCATCGAGTCGGACTCGACTGCAAAACGAATGACTTTTAGTAGGAGACTCCCGCGTCAGGAGGTCTCCACCGAGAAGCCTGTTCACCGTAATAGCAACAACTTCCGCAGTGCTATACGTAACCCTCCAGAGCAGCGCACCACTGCCAAGATAGGGCAGGTGCCATCGGTGCAATTAATGGAGCTCTCTGCACCGCCGAAGCTTCGGACGGATTCTGTGCTAAGGCAGAATTCCAAAATCGAGGGATAATCAAAGATGAAAAGAGACTAGGAGGCTCGGAGAGAGGAACAGAGAAAAGAGGAGCTCCGGAGGAAAGAAGAACAGCGTCGTAGAGAGGAGTTAGAAAAAAAAATGGAGTAATAAAGGATTAGAGAAGCTGCACGAAAGCGTGAGGAGCTGAAGAAGCAGCAATAGTTTCAACAGCTGGAGCAGAGACGACAGGAAGAGCGAAGGCTTTAAGAAATTCGTAAACTTGAGCGTGATAGAATCGCAGAAGCAGAGAAACGACAGAAAGAGATTGAGCAGCGTGAGCAACTACGAAGATAGCAGATTGAAAAATAAAGGCGCTAGATGGAGGAAAAAAGACTGGAGGACGAACGCAAGAAGTACTTAGAACGCGAGAAATAGAGAGAGGAGCAGACCAGAAAATAGAAAGAAGCAAAGGACCGGTTAGAGCGGGAGAGGCTCGAAAAAGAAAGGCAATAGCAGGAAGAAAGAGATCGTCGGTTAAAGGACAAAGAAGATGAATCAACTCGAAAGTCGGCTTTGAAGATCGGGTTGATTGGGCTGAACAACATCGGCAACACTTGCTATCTGTACATTGCAGCTCATTTAGGAACTCGATTTTGCAGTGCCTATTTAACCTCCCTGCCTTCAATGGATACTTTCTTAGTGGCAAGTATCAAACCGATGGAAAGGGGTTCTATCGAGTCGCATAAGCATATGCAAAACTAATAAGCCTGATACGCAACACTGTAAGCAGAAGTGAAAACCCTTCTACTTTAAAGTCAGCTGTAGCAGGAAGAAACTATCAATTCGGAGGCTATAAGCAGCAAGATGCCAACGAATTCCTGATCTGCCTGCTGGAGTTGCTCGGAGAAGACCTTAAAACCGACTACCGCTCGACGACTTCATCAGGAAATAGCACCCTCCTTGAACGAGTAATTGATGTTGGATAAGTAGAGCCGAACAGCCTGGGAACATCACCTCGAGCGGTAGAACTCGCACATCAACAGCTTCTTCGGTGGGCAATTCGTGTCGTGCATTGCATGTACAGCTTGTAAGAAGACTGCTTAGTCATTCGACCCATTTTGGGATGTGCAGCTCGCCTTCAGCAAGCATAAGAAGGATGATGACTTGGTGGCAATGATAGACGCTTTCACAGCACGGGAGCAGCTGGACGGCTACTCTTGCGAAAACTGCAAAGGTAAGTTTAATGTTAAGATAGCCAACAGCGATTGCTACAAGCAGGTACAGTTCGTGCGACTGCCGAACATTCTGGTGGTGCACTTAAAACGTTTCGAGTACGATATCGAGGAGAAAGGAGTCAAGATCGATAACAATGTGACAGTTCCACAGCTGTTATCGATGGAAAAATACTTAGTAAGAGGAGTCAAGGAAGACGGTAACTATCAGCTGTGCGGTGTAGTCGAGCACACTGGCGAGCTCGACTATGGGCACTATACTGCGACTTGCCGCAACCCCATCAACGGGAAGTGGTATGGCTTTAATGATTCCACGGTCACAGAGAACACAAGTCTGTTCTCCGGCAGAGCTGAGTTCACCAGCTAGTAGCCCTACATTTTATTCTACAGCAGGAAGTCACTCAGCGGGAGCTGAGAAGTGAACTACGGGCAAAGCTAGTGATCATTTTCATAATTTGTATTTTTTAACGCAACTGATAACGGGCTGAGAGAGTAGGCTGTCTGTACAGCTGCTAATTAGATTTTCCAGGCCGATCAAAGCTTTTGGGCTCAAAGAACTCGAGGATAGCCGACTAGTTTTCGGGTAAACAGTGCCACGCTGTCGGAAAATCGAAATTCATTTGTTATAAATTAGAATGGGTTGCCTTTGCCCGACTCCTCCGGCTCCTCCCGCGAGGAATATTGCCCAAGTACAGCAAACAACGGCTCACCTGAAGCCAGCTCCATTGGTAGCTCATCCTGACTCTGAAAGACGTCACATAGCGTTCGAAGGCAAGCAGGAGCGGAAAAACACACACAGAAAGAAAATGGATCGTAAATAGTCAACATTCAGTAGCGGAGTCAAGAATGACAAGAATTCGGAAAGTAGTAATCTCTCCGGAGGGCGAAATGAGCAGGAGAGCTAGGTAAAGAACTCGATGTGGGGTAAAAATTTCAGTCGATCAACGACGATCATAACCAAGTGTTCGAAGCTCGAGCGGACTGTGAGCTACGTGAGCGAATCACAAGGAATTAACAGCATGCTATCAACCCCTTGCACTAACGACCGAAAGCAGTAGATGTATATTCTGGAGAAGGGATCAAACCCAAATGGTGCAGACAAATTCAGCTCAATGTTCTATAGCCTGATTAAGAATAAAGCCTACGTGAAGAAACCTAACCGCCCAGTGCTCAAAGTCACAAGCCCATCAGGTACTCTCTAGCTCCTATGCCAACCCTAGCTCGTCCGCGAAACGATTTTCCTAGCTGAAGGCATTCCACTGGAGAACATTAAGCTGCTTGAATGCTCTACAGTCGACTCTCCAACCAACTTCGTGGTCGAGCCGAAATTTGAACTCAATGTTTAGCTTTGTTTAAAATGCCTCGAGTGCAAACGTCCAGCCAATTACGAATTCTCAGTTTCCTTCATCAAGCTGAACTTTACCTGTGAGTGCTCGAGCGACAAATTTGAAATCACACGATTCGGAAGCACCAAGGAAATTCCACTTTGGATCGACGGGGTGAGACTTACCGAATCCACAAAGACTTACCAAAAGGACGGTTAAATACGGGCAATGGGATGCACCAGCTGCTGGAATTTCGTGGACTGCACTACGCTGGGTTGCGGGTGTTGGAAGTGCAAAAGATGCAGAGAACAAGCAGACCTGGACAAGTGCGTTTTTTGCGATCCTTGATTTGAATTTTCTTATATTGTGAGCATTGTGCATTATCATTGTTGCATGTTTGAGCGCCAGGTACCCTTGACGACCGTCCCGTCGGTTCTGCAGAAGCGGCCTTTTCCATCCACTTCGTCATCTTTGAATTCTCCGACGTAGTACTCACCGTTTGATAGCACAAGCTTCCCCCTGCCGCTTTTGTTGTCGTTTTCGAAGTTTCCTTAGTATTTTACCCAGTAGTCCGCCAGTTGTCCGAAGTCTCGATGGTCAAATTTTTTGTTGAGCTTGACGACTTCCTCATTGTAGAGAATGCCCTTTCCGTGCAGCTTGTCATGCCTCCATTCGCCTTCGTACGCCATTTTTCCTGAAGGATAGTAAATGGCTCCCTTGCCATGCATTTCGCCTTTCACCCACTCTCCTGTATATATTCCACCCTCGCTGTAGTAAAAGGTGCCGTAACCATGGCGTAACCCATCCTGAGTTTGACCCTCGTATCGACCTCTCTGGTCTTTTATGCTCTCAGAGAGTATTCTTGGGCTAGATTTATTTCCAGTTGATGGAGGTTAGAAGCAACTCGGAGAAGATTGACACTGCTGCTTAAAGTTTGAGTCTGCACTATAAGGCGGAGGGGTATTGTCTTTCTTGCTCTTTCTCAGGACATTAGAGGCTTTGAGTTCAATAATTTCCTCGATCCGGCTGGTGTTATGCCGTGCAGTTCCAAGATCCTCACTCTGTGTAACGATGATGCTGGCCGATGAATTCTTCATATGCAAAGGAATTCGTGACGGGACCTCATCGATTATTTGAATTTCATGTTATGGCTGGATGTTGGCAGTCTGTGGTTAGTCTTACATTTCCTCGACTAAGTTTAGAGCTGGCTGGGTGTTGTGATGAATGGTGTAGGATATATGCTGAAGGCCTTCTGAAGGCGAGGATTGTTCGCTGCCTTGAACAAATCTTACTTAAGATTTCTTCCTGTTCGTTGCTGCTACTGAGTTCACAATCACGTTTTCGAGCTCGTTCCATCGAGGGCGCTCCTCAGGCTTCTCTCTCAAAATTGCAATCAGGGTATTGATAAAGCCTTCATCGTACTTAGTGGCAGCTTTGAGTAATAACTCTCCGATAA
>ERZ724508.2237-NODE-2237-length-10380-cov-3.023051_pt1 | contig 10380 bp, 4 predicted proteins | sample MGYA00376041_ERZ724508 | MGnify/ENA primary metagenome ERZ724508 (study PRJEB28724, sample SAMN07190887) | wastewater metagenome | isolation source: effluent of sewage treatment plant in Hong Hong | place: USA: Christiansburg, Virginia | collected 2016-03-01 ... | reverse complement strand
TTCAACTACCAATAATCCTATGCTATCTCATCCAGGATCTAATCTTAGTAATGAAAGTGATGGGAATAAAAACCCAACTACTAAAACCAACCAATTAATCTATACAAAAAAAATTCTTCAATACGAATTAACATATAATGTATATAAGATCGAAAATAAAAAGATTTTATTGAAAGTAGAAAAAAAAGAAATACATGGTAACTATAGTCAAAGTATAAATGAAAAAGGAAAAATAGAAGTATTAGGTTTACGTAAAAGTAATGGAGAATTATAGTTCTATGTGTAGGTGTAGACAGATGGTGAATTGAGTAAACGAATATGGAAATCACACGAATAGATGCTTACAAACTATGCTCGATAGCTGTGCCACTTTTATTAGAAAAATATGGAATTTTAATGATTAACTTTTGTATATGTTATCTGATTCATTTTGACTCAACCAGTCTTTTTGAATTTAGAGACATTGATATCTAACATAATCCAAATAAATAAATTATTCATTTATCCATTTTCTGTTGTCTTCCATGAATTTTACCATTTCCTTTATCAATAATCAATATTATATAATTTTTATCAGATGCTAAAACAATATTATCATTAAATATATCAAGACCTGAATTTTTATAAAAAAGCTTATCTTTCTTTTCTAGAGCCTCTTTTTTGGGCTGAGCATTCGCGGTGTCAAAAAAAATTAATATGAGTTCTTTTTTTGTTTCTTCGATGGCAACATTGTTTAAGACTAAAAGTATTGAATTGTAAGGAAGGAGGTAGAAAAAAATTACCTACTATAAGAATTGTTTTATATGTCTAAAAAACATTGAAATATGTAAATATTCGGATCATTATGAACAGTAATTTAAAGAACTAGACAAATTAATATTTTCTTGGGGTAGAAGATCAAACTCAAGAAGCAAAAACGTTCATCCAAGACTCTTTCAAGATCGACTATGTAAATACATCAAAAATTTTCTTTCAGGAGTCCTCCAATTCCTCAGATGTCAAAGTAAACAACTATTTATGCTATAAATAAGGACAAAATCTGTATAAAGTTACCGAGATTATATACGAAGACAAACTTATTCGCATCGAAGACAAGTTCGAAGTTTCTATGAATGCAGCTAATTTGGGGAAATGGAGCTCAGCCATGAGCCATAAAATTTAAAGAGAAAAGAAAAAATATTCCAGAAGTAATTAAAAAGTTAGAATGTTTGATAAAAGAACAACTAAAGAGCAGAAACATTAAAAAAAAGACAAAAAGAACATTGTAAAAAATGTTGTAAAAATATTTATGTCATGGCTTGAAAAAAAATAATATGGGGTCTCCTCATTTAAATAATAATAGACATTAAATTAATTGAAAAAACTTCTACAAGTAGAAAATTATAATAATCGGTTGATTCAAAAAATCGCCCAGAATAATTAGGTGAATAAGGTATTCTTCTCTTTCCTAGAAGATGGAGCAGAAGAAGAGATAAAAAATTCTAGAATTCAAGACAAATAGTCACATTATTAAGCTTTATAAATCTACAAAAATCTACTTTTAAAAATTCTAAAATATCCTCAAGAAGTTTCTGAGGATAATCGTCTATCTATGAGCGAAGCAGACTAATCAAATCAATCCATAAACTCTATGAATATTAAAATAGAAAACCATCATCTATGTGGGGTTGAGAAATTTTAAATCAATGAAGTAGGCAAAAGGGAGAAATAAGAAGGAGCATCAAATAAAAAATCTCATGAAAATGAAGTAAGTACAAAGATTATTTAAAGGAATAATGGAAGCGAGGTAACCAAATGATCTCTATTTATTACTCATTATTTGTTAGAATATATTTTATTATAAATGTAAATAAGAATTCAAAAAATCATTTAATTTCATCAAAAGATTATGTTTTTTTCAATTTCATTTGATTTCCCGTCTCTTTTTCAGGCTTCTACTTGGTTTTCTTCATAATGGTAGGGTTTAGATCAAAAATCTCATTTCTTAAGGATTGACTGCCCATCATATTTCTTCCAGACTGACTTCCCATCATATTAACACTAAAACTTGATACCTGCGAATTAAACAAATTATCCTGGCTAGGGATATAATCATACACATTTAAACTCTGTAGCATATTTCTCGTTGTCCTTTTTGACTGTATCATGTCAATTGGCTACTACCTCTTGAAAATATTCTGATTTTCTTGACTTGGACCTATAAAATCGACAGCTTAAGGAGTGTTATTAAATCTAAAATGCCCTTATTTAGGTTTATTTCGACGATTTTATTAGATGTTGCTCTCACTCTTATCTTAATTTTAGCTTTGCAAGTCCGATTTCACTTAATTTTCATCTAAATTACTTGGGTTGTTAGTTTTCCTTTTTTTTTTGGGAGCTCCTAGTTTTTAATCCTTGGCTTAATCATGGGAAACATTATAACTTTTCGAAAGATAGAGTATTTTATCCACTAAATTATTATAGTCCATTTTATTCTTCTTATTTTGCCGACAAGTCCATTAATTAAATATTTTATTTATATCTGATAGCGATAAAGTTTTTAAGGATTTCTCAGGATTGAATTTCTTATTATAAAGGTGCTTAAAGTTAGGAATCTGCTTGAGGATGTCATTATCAATCTCAGGCTATAACTGCTCGCAAACGAACTCTTTGACATAATAGGCATTCATAAGTACGAATAACAAAACTTTTTGATCAAACTCTTCTTAGACAATTTTAGTTCTAGAATCTGTGGAAATCTTTTCGATATCGTATTTGGATTTGGCTAGCAACCAGGCTAGAAGACAGCATTCTAAAGGGTTAATTTTAACTAGATTGCATATAGATCTAATAATTTTTCGAATGAAACACTTCGATTTTACCCACCCCGGGATACTCTCCATGATGGTATTCTCTATTTATTTACTATAGTCATAAGTGGAGCCCATGCTAAATTTTTATTCACATTTTATCTATAACATTTTTCAGATGTTAATTTCTTATTAATTGCCACCAATTTTAAGAATTATATATTTCAATAATGCATGAATTAGTAAAATAAATTGCTATCAATATTTCTTTCACTTTTTATTTGATTTGTATCTTATGATTTATATTTGTTATATAAGATAAAAATAGGAAAACATCAAAAATTGGCGCTGCATTTTTGGCTAAGTTCTCTTCGTATCTTTCCAAGTTTAAGTATAGCTCATATTAGTCAGATAAACATCAACAATAAATGTTGCGCATGAACAAATCAGAAAACTTTTCTCTGAGTATCGATTCTCATAAATTGCCATAGCCTTTGCAACTAAAATGGATACCTGTGATCAATTGAGCGATAAATAAAAGAAATAGTATATCAAAGTAACCCAACCAAATATATTGTAGATATATATTACGCTTATTGATGTCTACGCCCAAGATGTTGTGCTCGAGCACTATGACAGGATTATTGATTCCATTGCCAAGAAAACTTTTGGGGTGAGTGATGTTATCGGACATCTTTGCAGGGTATCTTTCTTGTTATTAAGAGTTTGCTGAAAAGGATATATCCGACATAAAATATAGCAAATTATATCAAACATCTATTAATGGTATTCCATAAGCACATCGAGATCGGTAAAATTATGAAGCAGATTGTTTAAAGTTTTGATCCATAAATTATCTCTCCTTTTCAGGAAGAGATAGTCAGTTTGATTTCTTAAAAGATGAGCTTAAACCAAAAAAATCCAATTAAAATTTAGTTTTTGTAGGCAGTTTTGAGCTTGGTTTTAGCACTTGAGTCGAAATTTTATGAAGAGTAGAGTGTTCAAAATATAATTGTCAAAAATTTTAAAAGCGAAGATTGGAATGTCAGGAAGCTCTGTGTTGATATTACTTATGCCCTTCTTGTTATCCATAGTGAAGCCAACAAATCATTACATTAAAGTGTGTTAGAACTGAAGTATGATAAAATTAAACATGTAAGAGATTCTGTAGGGAATTATACAAATTTATATAAGCAGATTTATGGGTAAGAAAAATAAAAATAGAAAGAGAGACCCTCGATTCCCTCGTCAAAGGCAGTTACTCAAAGGAAAAATATCATTAACACTGAAGAAAAAAGACCTTTAGTCAGCAAGAGCCCCGTATTACCAACAAAGATGAGAAATAACGAATAAGAACATAAAAGCAATCCCAAGTCTTTGTAAAAATCAATCAGAAATACAGTGAGGAATTAAGGATTTTTTCAAAATGCTGGGACTAGAGATGTGATTAAGTTACCATAATCAAAGAGCTTTGTTCAATTAGAATCCAATCAAAAATAGAAAAGAACGTAAAGAATCTTATAAAATAATATTATACAAAAGGAAAAAAATTAAATTTAAGAACCAATTGAGGACAATCCTGATAATTAAAGGGCACATGAAGTCAATTTTGAGCAATTTCTCAAAAACAGACCCAAAAATGATAACTTTTTCAATTTTTCCCCAACTTAGCCACAAGAAAAGCAGATCCCTCGTCAACAATAGAAATTATCGGTAGGATCTAATCCTCTATAGAAAAATAACCAAAAAAATAGTAAAAAGAGATAAAATAAACAGATTCTACAAAGTAAAAAATAAGAGTCAGAGTTACACGAATCAAATTTGGTATAGAGCAAAATTTAGGAATAATTTTCAGCAACTTAAATTGCTAGTAATAATTTGTTGAGGAAATAAGTTCAGCTTGTGCAGCTGAAACTTGAAAAGTTTAAATTATAAATTTTCAATAGATTGAGTAATATTGAGAATAGGGTAGAGGCGCTATAATAAAAGAAAATGAAAGATGAATCCATTGATTAGATAAGTTTGTCTTCTCTACAGAAGTAAATCAAATAGATTAAAAGCCATACAAGCCAAAACAATTATTTTTAGGAATCATTTGAACAAAAATTTAATAACTCCAATGTCAATGAAGATAAAAATGGGAAATTTACTAAAAAGTAATATACTTTTCAAACTGAAATCAAGAAATAAATTCACAACCCTAATTTTCAGACATTCTCCGTCCCTATTTAATCTAATCTAAGCTAAAAGATAAAGGAAAGCGTGATACAGGGAAATTGGGATGAAGCATTCTCTTTAGCTATCGCTAATAATAGTAGAGATTCTATCATATAATTGTTGGGATATAATAAAGCCCCTCATGATAAATTAGTACTTGACTGTCTATTTGTTTAATTGCGAAGAAACTTAAATAATTGGATAGTATTGAAATGGTTGGCAACTTTCATTGAATAGAATGAAATATCTGAATAGAAAAAAAGAAAACTGATAAATGAAGTTGAAAAAGCTGAATTTCAACCAGAGGGAAATGGAAATTACGAAAATTAATTTAGAAACTATAAAATGTTAAAATCGACATTATTAAGAGAAATCAGATCTCAATTATCTGAACATGAGAGAGTTAGGAATTTCAATGAATCAATCACAAGTTCTTGATTGAACTTGATAAATAAAAATTTTATTCTTTACTAACATTTTTTTAATATAAATTATCATTTCTTTTCTTCTTTTATTCCTGTTTTTTGATTTTACTTAACACTTTTTGAAAAAGGATTCAAAAATGCTAAATCTAGACTTGCTGAGCTCTATTATTAAGCCTATTACTCTGATTTCTATTAATTTTATCTACTTTATGAGCTATCATCCTCCATTTCTGCTTTTTAGACTTCTTATTATTTTTTTTTCTCATTTTCTACCTTCATTTTAGAGTTTTATAAGTAGCTACGAACTTCCCCCAATTGTTTTTGAAGTTTTTCTAAAGGATTCTCATTGGCTTTGCAAATCTCCCTATCTTATTAATCTTACTCTTAGCACATTTTATAAACAGAACTCATTACATCTTGTAGCTTAAGTATTCTATTTTTTCTCTATAACTTTTTCTTTTATTTCTATTACTCAGTTAGCTCACTAACTTTTGTAGGAGTTGATGAACTGCTATTGCCAGGTTTCATTTCATAGACAGGTATCTTTCCATCCTCTATTTATTTCTCTCGAGTTTATCTTAATTTATCCATTTATTCTTTTCTTTTTCGATACTCGCTTTCTCTGACCAAGAGATTTTACTTATTGACTGAAAACATTTATCGAATGTTCACTGATGTAATAGTTCGGGCAGTTAAATCCTTAGCTGTAGTCTTGCCCTTAAAAACTTATTTGGAAATATACTCAGGATATCTTTCGCCTACAATCTTTTATAACTCCTGCTCAGTCATGTTTGCGGGTTTGTACTCGTCAACGAGGTCTGGATTGAGGTATTAAAGTTAATTGGTATTGGGATTATACACGGTGGCAAATAGAAAAATCATCTTAACATTTTCTACTAACTGTTCATAATTTTAAGGTATTTTGTCTGAGTATGCTTTTTACTGTTTTAGTTTGTTTATGACATTTGACATTTTGGCTTGTTTGTACATGTTTCTAACAGCTCTATTTATTCCAATACCCTTTATGGATTGGTTATAATCAGTTCCTGCTAATATTGCGCATTCCACCCGATTTACATAGTTCATGGCGAAATATTCTTTCAAAAAGTCAGAGTCGACATCTCTGGGCGACCATTTGTTAGGATCAACGTAGTCGCATTCTCCATTTTGATTCAGTTTGAATATAGTGTTGACACCATAAGCCAATAAATCTGAATCTTCACTGATGGCAAAGTCAATCAGATTTTCCCTTCGCAGCTTGGCTATCTGGCAGTCAGCTTCATATGGAGCAACGATAAATTCAATATTTTTGGTGTGCATGACATTCATGGTTGTTGAGATAATTTTTTAATCTATGAAGATACACCTTGAGAAGTATTTTCTAGATTACTAAATTTTCCCCTAATTGTAAAGCTTAATTGCTCTGGCTTTATTTTACTCTTTCTATTTAATTCTTTTCTGATTGGTTTAACTTTTCAGGTCAAAGCTTCTGCCATCGAAGATAAATATGGGTTTAATATTGTAAAAACTCAGTATTTCTATCATTTCAAGCAAATAGTAAAGGTATTTTATTGAATTTCCATGGTTTATTAGATCAAAGTTACAACTATAGCATCCTCGATATATCCATGACATTATATCAACACCTGCTTTCTGATTTTTGAAGGTTGAAATGTGCTACTTTTAAGTGATAGGCCTTAGAAATTTGAGGAGTCCGTCAATTCCCATTCCCTTTGGCGCCTAAATATAATATTTATAATTATAAAATAACAAAAAGTTTACAAAATCAGGAATTAATTTTGGGAAAATCAAATTGTTCTCTTAATCTCTTTTTTTCTAATCTTTCGTCGTTTTGTTTATCCATCTCATCCTCATTTTCTTCTATTCCTAACTCGAGTATATTTTGAGCAAATACGAAATTTTTTTGCTCTGAGTCTTCGATTACTTTTATTGTATCCTTTTCAAAATACTTTTTAAAATAGGCATCACACTTCTAATTGCTCCACTCATAGACATTTAAGTACTCATCTTATTTAAATTAATTCAAGATATCGATGTCATTGTTAGTGTATTGGGGCCTCCATTTAAACTTATATGTCAAACTGAGGATAAGCACTATAAAATTAACAATGATTGTGATTACGACTGAAGCCCAGAAGGGAGTATCATGCATATAGTCTAAAACCCAGTCTTCTCCCTCGCCGATAATAGAAATACTATGGAAAAGAGCAATAATAGCAGTAAAGGCTTCCACAAAAACTAAAATTTCCACTAAGGTTATTGTAGAAGTAGGCGGAATTTGCTCTCTCATTGTGGGAATTAATGCAACGAATGAGACCATGATTGCTGCAATGGCTGAGATTCTTTTAAATATATCGGGTTAACAAAAGAAAACTCCCAAATTAGTCAATGATAAAATCAGCAGTGGTAAAAATATAGTAAGATTGGCTACTACTGGTTTTTTATACAAAGGGATATAAAAAACTGCAACATTAAATGATAAGAGTTTCTCATCTCCATATTTTTTCTTAATCAACAAAATCTAATCATCACTTATATCGGCGACATTTACTCTTTTGTTTTTCTTTATCTCTTTATTTTTACTTTTCTTTTTGTCTTTCTTTTTCTTTTAAGATGCTTCTTCAAAGCTGGTGAAGTATTTAGCTTAAAGCATTGCAGAGGCAATTTCAAAGAGACCAAAATTTGAATCAATTGAATTTGAGACCTTGATCTAATTATTAGGATGATCCATCATATTAAAATTGTATTAAAAAATTTGTTTATCTTGTTCAACTGCTAGGATGCTTTCCTCTTACCTGATTGTTTTTCGAGTCATATAGGATACATGGGGATCAACTTCTTAAGTTTCATCTTATTCTTTAATTTTGACATTGTTAATTCTGAGAGCAATTTGACATTTAATGATTTAAAAAGGCGAAAGAAAGAGTCTTTAACACACTATTCCTGTTTTAATGAATTTTCTAATCACAAACTAGATCCGTTTTTCTGATTCATTATCATGAATAAACACATCAGGATTATCACGAGTTAACAATAACATCTAATCTTTTTAGAAACTCAATCTGATACCTCTCTACAGAATCTTATTCTTATAGTGCATGTCAATCCCTCGGTAGCTGATATCGATGAACAGCTGGCAGTTCAGATTGGCCGACATTTCTTGATATGAAATTTTAGAAATGCTTATGACCTTTGCTCGAACAAATGCCGTCAAATAATATGTGGGCCTATTCGTTCCTTGAAAATACTTGAGAGTATTGTTACTTGAAAACATAGCATTGATTTGATTAATTTATTCTACGATCAGGTCCTTCTTGTTGCTGTTTTTTTTAGGGAAATTGTTTGTACGTTGATCCAGATTGGATTTTAAGGTTGTATTCCACAGCTTCTGAGCAGATTAGCTCATTGAGAATTAAAGAATATAACTTTTAAATTATTTGATAAATCATTTATTTAATATTATTTACATGCAAGTTATTTAAAAAAGTATCATACGATCCCTGGTGGCTACTCAATAATATATTTCTAGCTTCTCATGTTGTCAGTATCAGTTTGTTTTGCTTTTTGATCCTTCTCTGATTCTTTTTATCTCTTCCTCACTCGGTATCGATAAACTGCGAAAAGAATTGTGAGAATTACAATAATTCCCAGGATTGATCCACACACAACCCAAATCCAAGGAACTAATTTCCCGTCCAGCTCCAGTCCTGTTGTTATGGCTTTTATTTTTCCACCTGGAGGGTCTGTGGAGCACGTAGGGCATGGATTTTGTTGGATTTAATTCAGAGAAAATGATGAGTTTATCACTTTGAGGTCTCCTGTTTAGTTTTTATTTAAACTATCTATGATTTTATTTCCTTACTCTGCACTATCCACTTAAATGATACCCTTTATGACCACTGGTCCACTTTAATTCATTTCTGTTATGTTTCTCAGATTAATTTTATCAGGATCAAATCCATTCCGTTAAGCAATTTAATTAAGAAGTTTTTAATAGATTGTCTTGTTCATAAACTATTCTGGACTCATGTTGAAAGAGTATTCAAAGCTGATTTGAGTTTTGCTTACACATCGATTGTCGATAAGAATCTTTTTATCAGAGCAAGAGGTACATATACTTTCTTCAAATCTGCAGGTCAGACAGTTTGGATTGCAGATCACGCAATCTCCTTTCCCCTCGAGGCTTGTCCACTGTGCTGGTTTAACATATCCTCTTGCGCATTAATTACAGACCAGAGAATTATAACAACTCTTACATTTTTAAGGACAACGTTTACAAACAGAATCTTCAAGAAAATAGCCTTAATGGCACTCCAAGCATTGGTTATTCAAGCAAGATGCACAGTTTTACAGTGGACAAAGTTCGCAATTATTTGAAGTGAGGTTTCTTTAAGTTCCAAATGGACAACTTTTACAACTAGGATTACAGGAGTTATCAGGAATACAACGCCCGTTGGCTAAATAATACCCAGTCTCGCAAGAAAAGCATTGAGTTAGTTAAGAGTAGTTGCAAGTTTTGCAAGGATATAGACATTTGTACTGAGCGTAATATGTCCCGTTGATCTGGACGATTTTATATCTATTGTCAGGCTCAATACACTCACCATTTAGCTCTAAGTAGCAGCCCTCTCTCCCTAAATTATACTCATTGAAGTACCAGGTACTTAGCTAGAATCTACTCTTTTGTATTTGTGAGATATTTTTTTCACTACAAGACCAAATGGATCCAGTAAGGCATCTAACACATTCATTTTTGGAAGTGAGGGTATATCCAGGTTTACACATTACACAACGATTAGCTTGCTCGTCAAAAAACATACATTTTGTGTTCTGTGCCAAAACACATTATTTTTTTTTTTTGAATGTATACCTTTCAAAACATGTTTGTCTGGTTGATGCTTATGCACCTGTTTTACAGTTTTTTGGAC
>ERZ724508.2231-NODE-2231-length-10401-cov-4.233907_pt1 | contig 10401 bp, 5 predicted proteins | sample MGYA00376041_ERZ724508 | MGnify/ENA primary metagenome ERZ724508 (study PRJEB28724, sample SAMN07190887) | wastewater metagenome | isolation source: effluent of sewage treatment plant in Hong Hong | place: USA: Christiansburg, Virginia | collected 2016-03-01 ... | reverse complement strand
TTCTGCGAGATGTTATAATTTTGAGGCAGCATAATTTCGGCCTACAATCAGCGATACTTTTACATCAGATTTAGCTAAAGTATGAGTTCGAAATGTGGTCACTGTCGCACTCATATTCTTTTGAGTCTTTTCGAACTGATATCTTTCCAATTTGAGAGCAGTCCTATTCTTCATCAATTTGTCCTGACTTAATTATAATAATATACTCCTCTCAATTGTATATAAGAGTTAATTAAAATGTGTTATAATATTTTCTTTATTAATGTTTGTTGCAGAGGCACTCGCAGATTTTTCAGCTGCAATCATGAATGCATCCAATAATGCATAAGCATCGGAGTAATAGCGATAAAAACAAGAATAATTAAACTAAAAATAACCAGAAAACGATAGTGAAGAAAAAGAACTGAAATCTAAAAAAAGAGGAAGAACTCATGAGCAAAATGTTGAACTTGAAAGATAGCTGACAAAAAAATAACCATAATAATCATAACAAAAGAAAAAGAAAGAAGAATAAGTAGATGATGTGAAATATATATAATTTAAAACAGGAGAAAAAATATTAGTTCAAAAAACCTTTTAGAATGGTTGGTGGTTTGGACATCCTGTTGGTAAGCCTGACTAGACTGGATTTTTCCCATCTAATTATGTAAAAATTGGAGCTAAGCCTCCTGCACCTCCACCACCCGCGAAAAACAAATAGAAAAAAAGTTAAGATATTCCTTAATTCGACCCTAATGAAGGCACTGATTGGATAAAGAAATAATTAGATGAAATAAAGAGTGGACCAGTTCATAGTCAATATTATCAAGGGATAAAGGGTTACAAAATGGTAAAAATAGATTAAAAGAATCAAAATATTTTGAAAGGAAACCATGTTCAGTTTGATGTAGCAACAGGAATCGCCAGAGTGCCTGTCAAAGATCAAGCGCCTACAGCCAAAGCAGTTCGACAGATGGGATACTACTTTGATTATCACCAATGGAATTAAACACTAAATAGCAACCCTCAAAAAAAAGCAAGGCCTGACCCCAGAAAAAAGAAGCCAAAGAAACTAAACCTAAAAATGATGGATTGATGAGAATAATATAAATATAAATATCAAATTGGTTGGTTCCTCTTGCGACGAATGTTGCTTCCTTGACTTCTGTTTGTAATGACATCAATAATTGATTTAATAAAATAATCATCTTTGGTTTTTGATTCTTATGTTTTTATGTTCACTTATTTCGAAATACTGACCCTTCGTTTGGGGCAAACATTCTCATTGTTAGGACAATAATATGATTATTTCAATTTAAATATCGGTTTCACCTTAATTTTTTATAAATATAAGTCGTCTTTTTTGGAGTTCGTTTATTTTTTCTAGCACTTTATCATTTCCCCTGTGAAGCTAGTTATAAAGGGTTTATCACTCTGCCTGGTTGTTTATTTCACAGTGGGTTTCATATATTTTATTTGCTTTCCTTTTTATTTTTCTTAGAATTCCTGCATGGCCTCAGCATACCGTATTTTTTTCTGTCTCAATTTTTATATATATTCAATAAAACTTGGAAGATCTTCATGCTCTTCATCTAATTTCACTAAACCCTTGCGACTTTATTTGCAAGTCCTTGTTATTCTTTTGCTTAGCCTTCGATTGTAGTTAGGTTGCTCATTGACTAAACTTTTTCTTAATCTCAAGATGCTAACTCTTTTTCCAAAGGAAAATTAATTTGTTCTTTCAACTGAATCAGTTTTAATCATATCGCATTTGATGGTTTTCTCAGGCTATAAATCGTCTATCTCTTTTATTTAATTGAAAATATCATGAGTAAAATCTATAGCCTTATCCTTTACTTTTGTTATTCTTTCTTTTTCTTGGGCTAATTTAAGGACTTTATAATCCATATGGGATGTGAGTTATTGGCAGATACGAGATGAGATTATTTCCCCTAACTTTATTTTCTGCATAAATTTCTAATTCTTCTAATAATAAGTATATGAGTTAGAATAAATGAAAGAAACATAAAAATATAAGAAAATTAACATCCATTTAAATAAATCATTTGCCCTATTTATTTTCCGTCTGTGTTTCTTTTTCTTTTATTTTTACTTCACTATCAACTTTATTTATAATCTCAGTCTCATTTAAGCCAAGGGCGAACGAAGTTAATAATTATTGGCCCTCTTTCTATTTATTTTGATTTTGAAGAATGAGGAATTTAGGGAGTCTCATTTTCTTCAATTATTATGTTGAAATTTCAGAGACTAGTTCAGGCTTTTCTATTTGTCCCAATAATATTATAGTAATTATTCGATATTTTGAGTATTTCTCAATTAATTCTTTATTGCTTAGTTTTTGTTTATCAATCAGTACTTGTTGCCTTTGCTTCTAATTTACAAGTAGAGTGAATCTGATTTTATTACGAGGGATCTTCAATCTTAAGATATTTCTCTCAAGTTTGAAGATCTAACTATTTTTTATGTTAATTGTTTCTTTCTTTAATTCTTCTTCTAATATGATTTCTGAGAACTTTCCCTTCAGAGGGTAATAATTCTGAGCTAATTCATACTTTTCATCGCCTAAAACTTAGGCTTTGAAAGTAGACTGATTCAAACCTTTCATAATTTCATTCATTTTCAAAGTCATGTACATGTATTATAAATTCTTGTCAGCTTGGACACAATAAACAAGATTGCTTTTCAAAGTATAGGAGACAAAATTGGCAAGTAGAGCAATAGACAAAAAGCCTGTAAAGACAGCTGTATTAGATAGTGACCAGCCATTCATGAAATTATATCCAAACATGAGAACTGTAGGTATTTCAGCGAGAAAACACCATGATTTATTCATCTGGGCATGAGCATAGTGGGGATGCACAAATAACAATTTATATTTTTCATTGGATTGTGGAACTTAAGTCGACTTTAATTAGCAAAATGAATGACATTGCCGAAATGCAAATGCTTGATAGAATTGAGGGTGTAGCGGCTTGATTAGTTTAAGCATTAAAAATAATTAAGTGGAAGATTTATAACATTCATGAGATGGTTATTAAAATTGAATATTATTAAATCTTATATTCAATTGATATGAAATCATTCTCTATACTATAAACACTGATATACAACCCAACTCTGAAATCAAGCAAAAAGAAACCCATCTAATCTGATATTCAATAAGCCAAAATCGTAGCCTATATTCCCAGTGATGCGCAAATCTAACAAAAATGTAACACTGTCGGAATGGCAGAGGGTGTGTACGAGTTCAGTCGTTCTCTTTTGACTGAACAATAACGGTAGCAAAGTCCCAGGCAGCTTGTGATTTTCATGGACAATTGCTGTCTAGTCTAAAAAGAGTATTAATAAAACACATGGCTATTCATCAAGATCGCATATGAACAACCTTAATTCACATACACGAAGTACAATTAAGAATAATAAAACACTTATATCGATAGTATCATCACTGAATAATTAGCAATTAATATTCTAGATCATTTGTATATGTCATTCAAGATCTTCTATGGTCCTTTCAATGCCTTTATCTTTCAAAAACGATAGTAGTAGCTGTCAAAACTGCTGTGCGATTTTTTGATCAGCTATCATGAAATTAATAAGGTAGAGGAACTAAAGAAATTAGACATTTCTACTTATTTATTTAATAGTATTAGAGCTCTGCCCTTAGATGTTAATTCTACCTTAAAATTCAACTATTTTAAAAATGTTTTGGAGACCTATGACCAAAACATGCAATAAATTATGATTTTTAGTAATGGACTGCTCGCCTATTCAAGTCTACCCAAATAAATATCAACTTTTTTTCAAATGTATTTTTACGGAACAGGAGAGCCATTTAGATACGATTTTAATGCTTTCAATAAGAGAATAAAAATTATTTCAGATATTTCGTTAATTAAATCTTCCAAAAAATATGGGAATTTCTTTAACACTATCAACTTTGGTTTAGGCAACGCAGATAACACAATTACTGATTCTCGATTAACATCAAACCTAGGACTTAAAAAGACTCTCAGCGCAACATCTCCAGGTAAAAGCTAGCCTGGGAACATTTAACAAGATCTACTGGGACTCTCAGAGGCTGAATCATTACAATTTCCCTAAGTATACCTGACAAAGAACGGATAGTAGAATAAATACGTGATGACATACTTCCAAGAAAAGAAAATGCTGTTTGTGACATTTTATAAAACTCTGACGACTCGAGAGCAAGTCGTATTCCAAAATCGATTTTATTATGATAACATTGGAAAATTTTCACATAAAATAAACTAACTTTTAAATGGTATATTGTCTCAAGTTGATAGTTATAGGTTTTTGTATTGTAATTTGAACACTTATAATGGAAAAATATCCATTTAAAAGTGGAATGTGTTTGTACCCGAAATGAGATATATTTGGGAGATTATGTCAAACAACAAATAATCTCTTGTGGTAACAACAATCCAAAATCATTGGATCTATGGCATCCATAGGTTGAATCGAGTGCTGGCTTTGATGGTGCCAAGCTAGGTTCCTCTCCACAAGCTAGATGAATTTGCTGATAAGATGTTTAAATAGTATTTCGTGAAGGCATACATGTGATGAGATAGATATCTATCTTAATATTGATATTTATGTTGGATAATATGATTATCAAATAAATTAAGTATTGACATCATTTTTAAATCATCGACGATTGAGTACCGAAAAATTTTTTGACAAGATTATTGGCTTAATCTTCTCCTTATTTTTCATGATCATCTCATTTAGATGAGACGAAGTTTTCTTCAATTTTGACGGGACTCCTGATTCGAACCCCTTTGGCTTCATTGTATTTCTCATTTCTGTTTTCTTTTATCTTTGGTAAGATTGAGGAATTTGAATGCTCTACCTTTTCACTTTTACGACTGATCTCCAATTCTCAACAATTGCATCATCCAAATATCTCTTTAGGTTCTATTAGTTCATTTAATCGACTTATTCATACTACTATTATTGTGTTGATTGTACTGGAATTTTCTTTTTCTATATTTAAGCCTTCGCTCGTTGGTTGTCACTATCATCATCGAACTCAGAGTTATCTTAATCTTATTTTTCGCCTTTACTTTCATTCATATAAAGATCCTGACCCTATTACATCTATTTCTTTTTCATATACTCCACAAACTCTTCCATTCTTTGAACTCTTTTTTTTTCATCCTCATCCATTTCATCCATCATCGGCTCATGGTCTCTTCTTCTTTTGAAATCACCCTTCATGATTCTTTTTATTTCTTCTCTATCTTGAATCTTAACATCCTACATATATTTTCTAAAGGCTAACTACTAGTCTTCTTCGTTAATATCGACAGCATTGTCAATCATTTACTCGAGATCAGCATCGAGATCAATGCCTTCGTATTACTCAGCCTCATCATCATAATTAATTTTTTTTACTTCGTGATCATGCTCCTCATTATCAGATCCTTCTTCAGCTTATTAGTCATAAAATTATCTTGCTCTCTGAGTTTTCAATTCTATTTGTTTTTTCTGTTTAATGATTGTCGCTAATTTTCTAAGTTTTTTAAATTCCCTTCTGGCTTCATTTATTTCCTATCCTTCTGCTTGCATGTTTTCTACCAATTTCTTATTTTAGATAAGCTTATCATTCTATTTTTAATCAAATTGAAGATCTTATTTACTTTTCCCTTACTTTCTTTTATTTTGGTGTCTTTTATTTATTTTGATGCCCTCTGCTTCGAGCTCGTTGAGATATTCTTGATACTATTCGTTGATTGGCTATTATCTGTTTTCTATTGATTAATTTGCTTCTTGCTCTGATTACTATGAATTTTATTGGTTATTTTATGAGCTGACCACATCCAATTCAACCTCTAAATCCACCTTCTCAGCTGAATTTAATTATTACTCATCAATCTTTTACTATTAATCTTCATTTTCTTCATTTTCTTTGTCTTCTTAGTTTTATATTTCTATTTCTCTTTCTTCATGATTCGGACCATTTAATATTTAATTCAATTACTCATTTTCGTTTTAATCTTACTCTTATTCTTATTAATTATTTTCTTATTCATGCTACACGCCTTCCTCCAAAAGCAATAATCTTTTATATTCTTCTTCTGGGAGTACATCTTTTTTAATTTCAATACAAAAGCTTTGTGTTTTTTTAATTCCTTACACAATATTTTCGTCTACTTATTTCTCTTGGTCCTATTTTTTATCTACTTCTTCATTTTTATCTTCGCTTATAATCTACTTTTATATATCCACTGATTATTTCTGAAGTTATACTCTGAAGTTCATAAATCCCAAATTATTTTCAATTGCTTGTTCTTTCTTATCTTCTTGTTACTCTTCTGATTAGTCATCTGATCCCTTTACAGCCTATTTACTTCTCTTTTCTTCGTTTTTTTTTCGCATTTATTATATCTACTCCAGTTGAGTGACCTTAAAGCTATTTTTAATGAACTCTTCAGAAATATCTCTAGATTTTCTAGCTTTGAGCTCATCTGACATTGACCTAAAAAAATCAAATCGAGTCAATTTCGCTTTGGAGTTATTTTTAATTTTATTTTTATTATCATTTTCTTTTTTATTTATTTCCTCCCGTCCTTGAAGAGACTGTTTGGATTAATACAGAGATCCAGATGAAATTCTTTTGAGAAACATCGAATTATTAAGTTCTCCTTTTCCCCTGATGACCTAGGGTACTTTGACTTAAAGATCTATTTCCTCAGCTTATTATAACTACTTTTGATTAATAAGCTTTACCATAGACTATTTAGCTTTCAATGATATCATCTTTTAATATTATTAGTGCAACATTTCAGATTCCATACCTCTGACTTTTCTTATCTTTTCAACTTTACTTAAGAATGAGCTAGATATCAGAGAGGGACCTCCCTATCTAATCCTTGGTTTAATTTATAATTGAATTTATTTTGGCAATGGTTAGTTTTTCTCCTCTTCGTCATCTAATTTTATTTGCATATCACTGAAGAATTTATTTGCTATTTTTGGTCCTTTCTTTTTAGTATTTTTCATGTTGTAGACTTGTTCCAGACCATTATCTATTTAGCCCTAATTTTTGTTTTGTTCATCATTTTCTTATTCCATACAAAGCCCTATTTAAAGTAATGACTTCAAAATTTATTGATTTTTCGATATTTATTTCTTTTAAACTTTGTCTTTAGCTCTATTCTTTTTCTTCTTATGATGACTATCATAGGAAGAGTCATCGTTTGGAAGCTCTTATCCATTTTAATAATTTACTTATGCATCATTCCCTAATTATTTTAAAAGAAACCCTTATTTCTTTTCTGCCGATTACTTTTTATTAGATTTATTCTTTTTTTTGCTGGGATTTAACCTTTATAATAAACTATCACTCGATAAGTTGCTCTGCTATTAATTTTATGACTAACCTGACCAATCTTAACTTAGTTCACCTTTTTTATTATCATCTCCCTCTCTTTATTAATTCATTTTTCTCAATTTATATTAATTCTTTTTCTTTTTCAGTTTCTTTTACTTCTTCAGCTTCTTTCTTAATTTCTTTTCCAATTTTCTCTGCTTTTTATCTTTTTTTAATGATTTTCCTCTTTATTAATTGTGTTATTATGGATTCTAATTATCTTATTATTAGACATTATCAGAATCCAATTCCATCATTTTTTTCTTTATAATTTTTTTGGGTGTTTTCACCTTTTACTCCGGTTAATCGAATGGATTCTTTTATTATTGTTAATGATCCTAATTTTTATTCAAATTTTCGTCGATCTCGATTTGGTTGAACAAATCCTCAGCTTCTTGATCGTCGAAACTACTCTACTCTTGATGTGGAAGGGCGTTGTTTATTTTTTAAATGGGTTCGGTAACTAGCTACATTGATAAATAATAAAATCTTCCCGCTAATTCACGCTTATAACTATTTTAAATGATCTCTCGAAACAAAAATTTTAAAAAATTAAATAAATATTCGATAACCTTTTAACATTTAACATCACTTTTTTTTATATAGTTGAAGTAGCTATTCTGGCAAGTCTTTGAAATATGGATGGGTTAGAGCTTCTTTTGCACTAATTCTGTTGTATGGGTTTGGTTGGAGCATTTTCTATTATTATCAAGAGAGTTACTTTTAGCAGATCAATGCCAAGTTCATCGAGCTTTGGGACGATTTATGACAAATCTCTAGCAGGCCATTGCTAAAATTAATGATTTTTCCATTGTGGAAGATCTTCATGGCCAGGCCAATTCTAGTTATTCGGAGTTCCTACAACTTTAAAAATTCTAAATAGTTAATCTTCTTCTTTTTGGCCTGGAAATAAGGGCTTCATGTTGCTCATTTATGCAAAAATGCATCCAACTGACCAAATATCAATATTATTGGAGTATTTTTGAGATCCTAGTAAAACATCTGGAGGTCGATACCAAAGCGTTACAACTTCATGGGTAAATCCTTTTGTCGGAATTCCCGAAGCTCTAGCCAATCCAAAGTCCGCAATTTTTAATATATTATCTTTAGAAATTAATAAGTTTTGTGGCTTTAGATCTCGATGTAGAATTTTCTTTTCATGACAGTAGTTTATGCCGTGCAAAAGCTGATAGCAAAAGCTCTAAATTATATAGATTGTACCTTAACTATGAGAGGGTCCATTCCCTTTTCTCTATTAATTAGAGCCATATACTTTTTAAGGTCATAATCAACATACTAGAAAACAAGCAGCAATTTTTTATTAGAGTGTATGACTTACTTCAGTTGGACAATATTCGGGTGATTTAATTCTTTTAAGATTGATATTTCTCGAATAGCTGTACTTGGAATTCCTTATTACTAACTCTCTAATCTAATTTTTTTTAAAGCAACGTATTGGTCTTGTCCAGGCTTTCGACATGACTATGTGTATTATGCTTTATAGACTACTCCGTAGGTTCCCTCCCCCAGCTTCTCGATTTTATTGAAACGATCAGGCTTTTTAGCTTGCATTATTCTATAATAAGTAACTAATTTTAAATTTTCAAAGCTATTTAAATATCATTATCACAACGGTACTCATTTTCTATTTAATAGCCACATGTCCATAATAGAGTGGGTTTAATTTTTAATAATTCTTCAGGAGGTAATTTATCGCAACTTTTGGTATTTTTCTTAAATGTTTGTAAAAATTAAATATATATATTTCATCCTCATTAAAGCACCAAGGCAGTAAGACTTATTAAAAATCGATGGAGTTCAAAGCAAATGCTTAAGCAAATATTCTCTATGACCTGTCTTTCCAATAGCAACTTTCTGTGGCGGTAACTTTTTTATTTAGAATTATCCTTAACTTTTATTTTCTAAACAGTAGAAGAAATGAATTAATTTCCAATAAAAAATGTTTCTAGTTTGATAAATGTGAAAGAAAAACAAAAATTTATTTTTAAACTTAAATTAAGCTATAAATTTTTTGTTGAGGCTCTAATATTTTAAATCAAAAGTGGGGACAATTCAATGAATGCCGAACTCTAAATAGTTTAAGGACTTTCCAAAAGAGAAAGAAGTAAAATAGAAAGACTGATGAGAAATGATGAGTCTAATAAGGTAATTATCTTTCAATATAGGCTCAAAATCATTCAAAGTCATATAAAAGGAAGAATGGTAAAGGAAAACATTTAGAAGAATCAGCCCATAGATTGCTAATCAATGTACTACTCACATAAATTTAAGAATTAAGCTCATGGAAACTCTGAGCAAAGCTAACCTGCTTTTTCACCATACGGTGAATCGATGAAGAATGAAAATCCTAATCAAACGGGAGGGAGAAAAAAAGTTCTCAAACAATTCAAACCTTTTAATCCTAATTTTCCAGTATAGGGAGGTAACATTAGATCTATGAAGGAGAATAGGGTTTATTTAGTTACATAATGTTATACTCCTATTCAGAAAAAGAGAAGAAAATCGATGCACCAGTGATAGATCTAAGTTTTCTTGATAGCTTTGCTGGCTAGCCTCTTTAGTTAATAGATAACTCGGCGATGAACAAAAAGAAGGATAAGACAGATCAATAGTTTCAAATGATAAAATAAAAAATAGAGACTCCATTTGATTAAGTTCATCGATAGTTCACAAAAAGAATATCAAGTAAATAGTTCGAATAAAAATGATTAATCAATATTCTTAATTTTTTGCAATTATTTAGCAATTAATTTACATCGATTACAAAGATGCGTCGTTCTTCCGCTAAAACTTATGTTGACTATATATCTGGCCCAGTCAAGATCAAAGATGCTCTATTCATGGGTGATGAGATATCAGCCAAAGTAAAAAGTTATTAAGAAATAGGATATGGATTTTGTTGCCAGCAATAAAGTCACACATATAATAAATACTGTCGTAAATAAAGTGCCTAACTTGTATTAGAGATTAGGAATCCAGTATCT
>ERZ724508.2229-NODE-2229-length-10403-cov-10.000676_pt1 | contig 10403 bp, 9 predicted proteins | sample MGYA00376041_ERZ724508 | MGnify/ENA primary metagenome ERZ724508 (study PRJEB28724, sample SAMN07190887) | wastewater metagenome | isolation source: effluent of sewage treatment plant in Hong Hong | place: USA: Christiansburg, Virginia | collected 2016-03-01 ... | reverse complement strand
CCCAAACCCCAAACCCCAAACCCCAAACCCCAAACCCCAAAAATATAAATAATAATCTATAAATTTATAATACTAAAATTTATTAAAAAATTTGTACAAAATCACAAAAATTTCATCTTTGAATCTTCTTTAATTATATATGGCATAAAAATAACTATCTTTTTTATCCTTAAGAATCTAAGAGCAACATAATTAATTTTAGAAAATATTATAAAACAGACAACCAATAAAGCCAATCAATTATATTAATAATAAAAAATAGAATAATTTTATCTTTAGTTTTAATCATAGTTGCTAACCTATCTGCTATCCACTCAAGTTCCATTCAGTTAGTTTTCAATCTAGGTTAGAAGAAGAATAAGAAACTCAAACATAGAAGAGCACTGTTTAATATCTCCTGTTAAAGTTATCAATCATCCAGGAAGATCAAGCTCAGCAGTTATTTTCTCGTCAATCTCTTTAAGAACAGATATTTTTACATTAAGCTCTTTTTCTTTTCAGCTAATCATTTTCTTCTATTTAACTAAATATTTTATTAAATAAGAAGGCACAATAAGTCACTAGGTAATCTCAAGCTCATTTTTAGCATTCATAAAAGAGAAGTTTTTGGAGCTGTCTTTTTATTCATATTCTTGCAAGTGTACACTCTCATCTAAAACAAGTTAAACGGAGGGAAGAGACTCTTTGACAGCTTTTTCTGAATAATGATTGACCTTTTCTTAATATAAATTCTGACTTGATCTTTATTCATAGTTTTGTCTTTTTTCCTAATATTATTCTTAGTTGACACTTTCTCTTTTTTCTTAGTATTATTCTTAATTGACTCTCTCTCTTCTGTCTCAGTCATATCTGTTATCAATGCTTCTCTCAGGCTGATAGTCTTATTGCTCAACTGGATTTCTTCTTCTCAAAATCTAATCTCCTTGTTTATCATCTCTTCTCTCTTGATTTTTTTCCATCTCTTTGAAAATCTCAATTTCAATAATGATATTCTTATTGGCTTCTTGTTTGCTTGTCAGTCCGCCATTAACATGTACAAGAACAAATTTCTATCTGGCTTCATCTTCCTTATCAGAAAGTATCTTGATCTAGGCACCCTTGCTCTTGATTGCAATCTCTTTTATCTTGCTGCCTTTCTGACCTATAAACTTCTTAACAAAATGATTTGGAATCAAAATCTTGAAAGTTTCTTACTCTTAGAATTTAAGCTTGTCGTTTAGCAAGGCTAAGAACTGGAAAATAAACTCTTCAATATCAGATAAGACTCCCTTAATACAAACAATCTTTTCATTCTACTACAGCTCCTTAATATCAAAAGTTTCATCCAGAGTCTCCATCTTTAGATTCAAGCTGTTAAATAATCTATCCTATTGAATGAGCTCATCCAAGGACTGGTCATTAAATACATAATAGACCTCTGCACTTTTGTTAAGAATGTCATGAGCACTTATGTTGACTTGTTGATCTCTTCAGCCATCTATGTTCTTAAGATCCTAGAAGTGCTATATGCACTCATTGATCTGCTCAACGCCATAAATAATGCCGTCAAGATCTCCTTTAATGCTAACAGGTCTATGACCATTCTCATAGACTTTTGTATCTAAGTCAATTTGGGTTCTTGTCTTGGCCATAATGGACTTAATGTTCTTTCCTTCTTTGCCAATAAACATTGAGCAGTGTTACTCAGGTATCAAAATAGAGAGACTCAGCTTCTCATCTCTTGGATTATGCTTCATGTGCTTGATAAGAAAATGATCAACAAGCCTTCTCATGGCTTTGTTCTTGGATTCATCCACAAGATCATTGATGTAGATAGTCTTGCATTTCAGATCTTCAAAGCTTAAGTTCTTATCAGTATAAATATGATGCACTCTAGTAAGCTCTCTGATTCTATCTAAGAAGCTGACCTGTTTCTCTTATATATGATCATTATAGTGATCAGGGACAAGAATCAAGTGAGGAAAGCCAAACTTAATAGGCTTGCCAACACTCCTGCCTTCCTTCTCAAATTATCTTCACTCCTACTACTCATATCCTCTGTCATATGAGTTTCCTTCATATCTTCCACGCTAAGGCATTGAATACAATTCTCTGTTGTTGTCACGCATTATAATTTATAAAAATAAAAAACAAGTTTCTAAGTCAAAAATATTTGGTTTAAAATATTAATTTTATAAACCATGAAAGGAAAAGTAGATCAGTCACAATTAGTTATTATTAGATTTTTCTTCTGCGTCGGAGACAAGAATCTTCCAGCCTAAATGTCACAGAAGCTCGGACCATTAGGACTCAAAGCCAAAGATATTACCACTGCCATCGATAAAGACTGCAAGGCTTGGGCTGGTGCTAGAATCTTTATTGAGCTCCATGCTTAGAACAGAGCTTGTAAAGTCGTTGCCAAACCAGGTACTTCTGCTTATATTATCAAAGAGATGGGAGGAGTTGGCGGAGAAAGAGATAGAAAGAAAGTTAAGCTTACTCCAAGAACTGGAAACATTACTTTTGATTAGGTTCTTAAAGTAGCCAGAATTGTAGAGACTGAAGGAAAATCATAGTCAAGATAATTTGATGGAACTGTTAAGTAAGTATTAGGAACATGTCTCTCAGTTGGTTGCACTGTTGATGGAAAGAATCCAAAGGCCATCAGAGATATGATCAACCAAGGAGAGCTTGTTTGCAATAAATGATAAATATTATTAAAGTTATAATTTTTTGAATTTGTTATTGAGATATAAAAATACTTAATAGCTTGATAAGTTTTGTTTCACTTTTTATTAGTTATAAAATAATATTGTGATTTCTTAATTGTTAATTTATATTAGTTAAATGATCTTGGATGAGAGTGCTATCTTGGAAACAGAGATGAAGATAATATGTAGTGTAATAAGATAAATGAGTTGAGTTGTATGTAGATGCTAAGATATTTAAAGGAATAGTAATATGGCTGGATTTGTAGCAAGGAATTATATTTTTAAGTAAGTTAAATAGAATAAGACCGAAATGATGACTTGCTTGATATACAGTATGTTAATTTTAATTATGTTGACAAAATGAATGTTATTGATTATAAGGAAAAAGGATTATAGATGGATCAACATTGGCTTGCTAATTTTGCCTATGAACATTATATAAGCAAAATAAATCGGAATTAATATAAATTAACTATTCTTTTTATGTCTAATAAATACTGTTAATTTTAGTCCTCATAAATCACTGTTATTTATTATCTATATTATAATATAGAGTAAAACTTAAAATTATAAACTCAAATAAATTATAATATAATTATATAAGAAAGAGAGATTGCTGTATTTCTAGACATCCAATTCTTTTGTTAGGATCCATACTCAAAATCCTTTACAATAAATTCTTAAATTCTTCTGGAACACTTCCGAAAATTCCCATATCAAAATTAGTCCTCAACTTAGTGTCCTCTTTTTTATGCTTAAAAGGATCTTTTTGAGTCAAGATCTTATAAAAAACCACACCCAAGGACCAAATGTCACTTTTAACAAGATCTATATTTTTGGTAGTAAATATTTCAGGAGCCATATAATTGGGAGTGCCACACATTTGATTAATATCATCAGTATTTTTGTTAAGGACAGAGAACCCATAGTCAATAAGCTATAGATTTTTAATCTGTTTATTTTAAGCATCAAAATCAATAATAATATTATCGCATTTGAGATCTCAATGGCTCATATTATTAGAGTGTAGCTTAAGAAGCACTCCATTTAGACGACGCATCAAATCAAGTCTTAAACTTTGCTCCATTTTTTCATTACAAAAATCTTGAATAAAATCAGTTAGAGAAATTCCCTATATAAACTCCATTACAATAAAATAGTTTCCTTTGTCTTCGAAACTTTCAAAAAATTTGATAATTCCGTTTTGACTAAGAAATTTAAGATTTCAGACCTCATTATCGATAATATTCTCGAGTTTCTTTCTCTCAACAACTTCTCATGGGAAAGCCTTAATTGCTACCTTGATTTATTATGGAATTAACTCCGCTTCAAAAACCTGAGCAAAGGAGCCCTATCCTATTCTTTTATGAACTTTATATCTTCCCATTAATATTACACATTTAGCCTATTATTCTGTATGTTTTTATTATAACTTTTTTGATGCGCTATCAGTATTCTTTGGACTATTATATCTTTTTTAAGTTTCTTTTTTCTCAGCCCTGAAGAAGTTTTCAATTCATCAGTTTTTCTAAATTTTAATTGAAAAGTTGTTAGAAGTTTTTTTCAAAGAATCTTGAGTTTCTCTTGATTATAAGTTATTGGTCTTGAAGGAAACCTCTTTGAAGGTATTTTAAGCATTTTGCAGGTTTTAAGGACAAACTGACAAAAAGTTCATGCTAAACAAATTCTGTGATGGAATAAGCTTGCATTTTTAAGTTCCTTATTTGCTCCTGATCTATGGAAGAATATTAGACTACTGTTAAGACGTTCTTCTTTTTTTATTTGGAAGTATTTTATTCTATGCTCAGACCATTGTAAAATTTAAAAGTTATAATTTTAGGTAATTTTATTCAAATACATTTAAATTAATTACCATTTGGATTTTAGGACTTTGCTCTCATTAGACTTCTATTTCTCGATGTATCTTTAGGCCAAGCTTATGTTTAGAAGAGCTATGTTGAGATTAATTTTACAATTATAGAAGACTACTAAAATCATGGTGTTTTCTGTGAATGGCTGGAAAATAAGAGAGAATTTATCATCAATGATATTTAGACTAAGAGTTTCTTTTCCTTCTCAGGCAATACTAATTTTGAACTTTTTAATTATTAGTGAAAGTTTTTCATAGTGGAGAATATTCTCTGCTTATTGAGTCTTATTATATGATGCTATTTTTAACAGGGTAGATTTCTCCATTAGAAATATTTCATCAGAGTCCAGAATTTTAGAGATCTTTTTTAGTGATGAGTTAAAGAATCCAACATCAGGAAGAATATGCTATATGATCATACTCCAAGCCTTATATAACGACTCATTCCACAATGTGGTCATGAAAATCTAAACAAGACTCTCTTTTGTTTAAGTTAGCTCTTCCAAAATGGCTCTATATTTATTATATACTTAATCGAGTTCTGAGTTTCTTAAAAAGTCTATTTTGTGAAGTAGGATAAAAATCTTTGCATTTGGAGAATAGTCTAGTAGTTTTTCTTGAATAAGCTTATAAGTGTTAAGGTCATTTGCTTGGTCTTCAAAGCGTACATCAAAGACATATATCAAGAACTGTATTTTAGAGAACACTTGATCAGGCACAGAGTTAATGTAATAATTCATTAGATCATCTTGGCCACCACAATCATCTATTCTTAATTTATGGCCGAGAAACTTGACATCTGATTTGGATATGTCTATGGTAAATGGCATTGATTTTGTTTACTACGCAGTCATGTCGGAAAATAGAACCTAATATATAGATGTTTTTCCTGCTCTTTTTCTACCCATAATAAGAATCTTTTGACTTTCTTCCAAGCTAGATTGTTGCTGCATTATAAATTATTAAATGTTTTGAAAAAGATCCTTCTAAAAGTTGTCGAGCTTTTTTTGGGTTTATTCTTTTATACTGTAGATTTGTTTTTCTTTTGTTTCAAGATTCTACACTAGTATATAGTTGTCCTATTTGAGCTCTTAGTTCTGCTTTAAAATATGATCATGTCTATTTTGTATTTGCTGATATTCATGTTTTAGTTTTTCTATTTCTTATTAGTTTTGGCTTAGTTATTATTCTAAACTTTTTTTTTATCACTTTTGTTAAGTCTTTTTATCTTTAGCTTGAAGATATTTTTCCTTAATTTATTCCTAAGCTTTTTATAATTATTAGATTTGAAGTTCATAATCTTTTATAGCTTATTCAATTTGTTTAGATTTTGGATCATTTTTGAGCTGCTCAATCTCCTTTTCATTCTGAAGAATTATTTCTTCATACTCTTCGATTATTTGATTTTTGTTTTAGTTTTTAGCCTTAAGTGTTTCCTAGTAATTTTATTGTTCTTAAAATATTCTTTCCATTTCTTTAAGTTATTTCTAAAGCTCTTTATTCTCTTATCTAATTTAACTACCTTTTTCTTTCTATTAATTAAGATTCTCTATATCGTCTTGTTAGTATTATTTTATTAAGATCTTTTAGCTTTCTATTTGACTCTTAAGTAAGTTTATTTCTTACTAATATTATTCTTTATTTTCTTAAATATTCTTTATTTGGTTTTTAATTTCACTCTCTTAAATTTTATTCTGTTCTTGTAAAATTTCAAGCTGGCTTTCTTATTTGATTATTATAAGTTGAAGTTGCTTCATTTTAATACTTTCTTATTATACTTGTCTTGTTAAATCTTCAATATGTTATTAAAATAATTAAATATCATTTTTATGATCTTAGTTCTATTTTATTATTATCTAATTATTGTTTATTTATTCATCTTTATTATATTATTTCATATTATTATAGCTTCATTACTATTATGTTAAATTATCAATCTACTTCTCTAATGCATCGATTATTTTAATAAGTTCTTTTTAGTCCTATTCAAATTCTAAATTTTTATCATATAAAATTCTATTTTATATTTGCTCATTTCTATTAGTTTTTTTTAGATCCTCATTTTCCTATTATAAAAATAAAGTTTGTTACTAATTTTAAATCATGATACTTCAAAGTTCAATTTCCAGCTGGTCTAATTTCTCTTATTAATTGAGCTTGAGTTTGGCTATGGTTTTATCATGCTCATTTCACTAGAGCTCACTTTAATGATTGTTCTATTACTAAAGATGTTAAAGCTAATCTTAAAGTTATTGGATTTCTTTTTGAGCTTTTATTTCTATCTCAATGTTAATTCCATCTTATTTAAGCTCCAAAGCTTTGTGTTGCTTATAAAGCTTTTAATTAATATTTTCTTGCTCTTGAAATTCTTCTCAAATAAATTAAATTTTGTCTTACTATTATTTTATAGTAGAGTTTTTATCTTTTATTATTCCGTTTAGATAATTATGTTTATTCTATGACAAAGTCTTAAGTTATTTTAATCATCCTTTGAGCATTATTATCTGATTACTTATTTAATCTAGCTGAGAGCTTTTCTAGACAAACTATGCTTATATTTTCTTTTGTATTTATTTAACAAGATACTAATGTCATAAAGCATATTTCTTAATCTGAGCACATATTTATTTATATGTTATTTGACTTTAATTTCTTTTATATTTAACAAAAACTTAAAAGTTTTATTTTTATAAATTTCTAATCTTTTATTAGACAATTTTTGATTAATCTTCATTAACAATTCTTCTTTATTTATCCTCTTTATTCTTTCTAATTAAACTCACATTTTATTAAATTTCTTTCACAGGCTCTTCATTAATTTATTTCTGTCCTTAAACACTGCCACTATTTTCATTGACAAGCTAAATCATTTATCTATAATCCATGCTGTCAACTCTTAGTTTGGTCACATTATTTAACAATAATATTTCTGAGTAATAGATTCTTTCATCTTAGCAAATAGGATTGTTAATTATAGACTCAGAGTCATAGAGCTCCACAGTTATTAAGCTTGGTATAAATTAAAGCGTCTTAAGCTCACTCATTTTAGAGATCTTATTACCAACCAAGTATAATTAATCTAAAGGAACTTGTGTACATTTTCTTAGATTAAAAATGCTTATAATTTTGTTAAAAGAAAGATTCAAACTTTATAATGACTTAAGGTAGCTTATGTCTGGAAGCTCTGCGATATTATTTGTTGACAAGTCAAGATACTTAAGCTTCTATAGCCCAATTAGGTCCTCTATTTAAAATAATTAATTGGCACTCAAATTTATCATTTTTAGGTTCAGCATTTGATTGATTGTCTTTTTATTTTACTCTTATTGATTTTAGATTTCCATTAATAAGAATTAATGAAGTGATTTTATCTTTTTAATTACTATACTTCTAGAGTACTTGGTCAATACTAGTCTCGGTACAGTTATAATCTTTGATCTCCATTATATATATTATTAAATTCAAATATAATGAGTCAGTTTCTTGAGTACAATCTACCTCAAGTGTACTAAGATATCTATAAATAGTTTATTCAAGATACAAGAATTTATTTGTAAAACTACCAAAGTCTATAAGTAAAATAAGAGTCTTAAATACTTTATTTATAGAGAATGATTAAAGGCTTTATTTATCAACAAAAATACCAAAAATTATTTTAGGCAACATTAATAATACAAAAGTATACTAAGGGTTTCCTTTAAAAATTAAAATATAAGAAAATTTATTAAGAGAAAATTTAAGTTCTTTAGAAATCCAAATTAGATTATTTTGCAACTTTAATTTAAAAAACGTAAAATAAATAGATTTAGAGCATACTATTCCAGAAAATATATCCATAGCATGTTTTAATGAAAAATAAGGATGATCTAAGAACATAAGGAGAGTCTTTGAATGCAACAGCTTCTGGAAGAATACAAGATAAGGAATTAGTGGGAACAAAAAATAATAGCTTAGAAATAGAGAAAAGAAACTCTCAATAGACTCACTCCAAAATTTCATTATTTAACAAGTACTGTTTGTTAAAAGGGTGTTTTGTTTTAGGAGTATCCTGAGGAGAGAATTGATGATCAGACAATAGAGGAATATGTTAAGAGTCTCATGAGAGACAAAATGAGAAAAAATTATATCATAAAAAGAAGTAAAATAAAAGTCAGAGATCTTGGTGAGATACAATCAAAAATTCATTAATAAAGTTTTCATCAGGTTTATAAAAATTTATAATGGAAAATATATCAAATAATATTAATATTGAAGAACTCTAACAGGAATAAAGTTAGCTTTTGGGGTTGAATAATTTCAAAGTACAATTAAAGATTTTCAGCTTGTTTTTGATTACCAAATCTCTGTAGCTTATTTCTTTGTTATTAGCTTTTTAATTTGAAACCCCTCTTTATTTATGGGTACTGTTCTAAGGAATTGTACTCTTTACTTAAACTCTATTACAGCAGTTAATTTATTGAAAATTCAAGTATGAAAAAGAGTTTGCTAATATTCAATTGGGAATCAACTTAGCTGAGAGTCTATTTTACATTATTCTTGGAGTTGCAATATGATTTTAGTTTTATTTAACTACCACCTTAATAATGACTGTGATAGAGACTGCATTGGTTATTGTTTAATGATAGAAATAGAAATTATTTGGAGAATTTTTGAAGATAGTTTTCAGTTTGACGCTTTTGTACCAACTGGTTATGAATGCCCAGCTTATTCTACTGGTTATAAGAGTTGATGGATTGGTGGGCTGGACGTATGATCAAGTTTTCTTCATAAGCTGGATTTTGTTAACAATGTTGACTGGGATTATTTTGTTACAGATTCTGAGCTTAATTTCTCTTATATAGAAATTATTTTTTGGAAGAAATTCTTAATTATCAATAAAGAATAAACTTATTTAGTTTTCTATATTTCTAGTATTCTAAATCTCTTCTATATGTTTGTTGATATTTTCAATGGATCTCATGCTCAAAACGCAGAAATTCTTTGAATTTTAGTTTTTAAACAAAAATGTGATGAAATTTATCCTTATTAAAATGATATCTTGGTTGATGTCTAATGCAGTCTTCTTAGTTTTAATAAGAAAAGTGCTCTATAAATATTATGTTGATTTTGCAGCTTAGTTTGAGCTTATTTAAATACAGGCTTAATTTGAGAGCTAAAATAATAACTAAGCTAATGTGTAATAAAAATGATAGTAGAAGAATATTAACATTGCTGAAATTCCAGACTTTATTAAAAAATTATCATCAACATATTTTTAGTATAAGAAATAAGAGAGCAATGAAACACTGAATAATTCATAGTAAAATGTTAACTAATCTCTTAGCAGAGTTCCCTAAGAGAAAGTAAAACTTCAAGACAATGACATGACAGATAACACTAGTGTTATATCTTTTAATAACAAATAGAATAAACTAAATGAAACCACTTATATATGCTAAGTATGTTTTACTTTGGAGGCTGACTGTGTATTTATGGAGTGTGGTCATGGAGGAGTATGTCTAAGCTGTGCCCAGGACATCTTCTCAGCCTAAAAAGAATGTTATTTGTGCAGACAGTTTATAGACTACATAATCAGATATGACATTAAGACATGAAAGGGAAAGGATTTCAAAATTGTGGAGGTTTATCAAGAAAATAAAGAGAAGCTTACCAAAGTTTAAAAATTATAATTTTATAATGATTAAATAAATAAGAGCTTTGTTTATTTAATAAGAGGCTATACAAAAAGAAAATCTAGATCCTATCATAAAAGATGCTAAGAGAATATGTATAGCCTTGAATATTATATGCATGGATATTTTTGAAAAAATGAAATACGAGTAACACGAAGAGATTTAAATAAC
>ERZ724508.2228-NODE-2228-length-10411-cov-5.467265_pt1 | contig 10411 bp, 15 predicted proteins | sample MGYA00376041_ERZ724508 | MGnify/ENA primary metagenome ERZ724508 (study PRJEB28724, sample SAMN07190887) | wastewater metagenome | isolation source: effluent of sewage treatment plant in Hong Hong | place: USA: Christiansburg, Virginia | collected 2016-03-01 ... | reverse complement strand
ATGAAGTCTGCAGTGGCATAGTCCCACTTCGGCGTTCAATGTCGGACTCTGGAGTCTCAGTCTCGGAGGACTGCTCAAACCTTCAACGATCTTAATACGAAAATCGGAATATGCTTAACAAGCATTGGAGATTCGCATCACAAGATAGCTTCAATCGATCTTTTTCTCGACTTTGATTGCGGAAGAATGCTGGGTGTGGAACTAGCGTTTGGGAGGATTGTTTCGCTGCGAAATAGCTATAGTACACCAAATTTTATGGGCCGTTCCAGAGACTTGCTGGTTTGTCTCGGGGCTGAGAAATTTCTTCGGGGTGAGTCGATTGTAATGACTTTGTTAAACTGAGAGTACCTTTGAATTTAACTCCGAACGTCAGACACTAGTCCCTTCAGTGCCGAATTCCGCTCCCAGTTCTCCATGGAGTACAGGATGCAGAGGTAATGCTGGAGTTTAACAATATATTTTTGTTCCTGCAATTTCGAACAGTCCCAAGACAGGATCTGCTCCAACTCACTTTGAAGCTTAGAAGTCCTGTCGGCCGAAATTTGCGCTGTCGATAATTCGATTATTTCAGCATCCTCCTCGACTGACTGCAGTCCGAGACACCTAAGTTGGAGGTCTGTGTACCTTCGCTTGTTCTCTCTGAGCTGGTGAAACAGTCCGGCGAGCGGACCACTTTTCCACCTGTAGACCGAGGAAATTTTCTCGAAGAGGAACTTGTAATTCCGTGGATTGAAGTGATGGTGGCCTTTGTTTCCCAGGAAACGACTCACACTCTCTGCTGCCGACCTTTCCTCCTCGGAGAAGCTGCTCATGTCCGGTCTCGAAAACTCAACTGCGGAGACTGCATCCTATAAAATGGTCCAGTCTTATTCGACGTACTCTAGGTTAAAATTTCTGTGTATGTTTGCAGTTTACTTGCGCTTGTCGTCCCTTAGCGCCTGAAACAAGGTCTTCAGCGGTATCCTTTCCCGCCAATCTAGACAGGCCATGATTTTTTGGAAACAATTGTCGTAGTCACTGTATGCTACATATTCTCCAGTTTCGTTTCGAAGGAGTTGGATTACCTCTTCAGCCACATGCCTTTCTTGCTAAGACAAGCTGTTGAGGCTCATGGTCCTGATCTCCTTCCAGATCTTAGGGCTGGAGGTTCAGGTTTCTAATTAGTGCGCTCATCTTACTTCAGCTTATCGTTCCTCAGCAAGTCATAAAGAGTCCTGACTGAATCATTTCTTTGCCAGTTTGTCAAAGCAGTTACCTTTGAGAAGAGAGCATCGTAGGCCTGGCATAAATGCCGGTGGGGGCCCCAGTTCATCAGGAATTCTATGACATGTCTTGCGACTACTGCTTCTTCTTCCGTCAATGCAGACCAATCAATCCCTTCCAGCGCACCTGGGGTCGGCCGCTTGTTCTACACGATGACATAGTCTTCCTGAAGGTGCCTTTGCTTGAAAGACCTATTTTATGGATTTGCTTACTTGCGCTTTGCCACCCTTAGTTACCAGAAAAGTCTTCGTAGTGCCTCCTTTGCTTGCCAACACGGGAGCGTCGAAAAACCCTGAAAAATTTCATCGTAGGCTTTCTTGCAATATCTATGAGAACCAAAGTGAGAGAGAAACTCATAGACCCGTTCCCCTACCTCTAATTCCTTTTACGAGAGCCCCGATAAATTGACATCCTTCACTTAATTGAAGATCGAAGACCACTCATTGAAAGGTAGCACTTCGGCATCTTCCTCCACTGACTCTACTGCCAGCAGCCTAAGTTACTATTGTTGTACTGTCGTTTCCGCTATCTTGTTAGCTTAAACAGGGAGGCCAGTAGCTTCTCCTGCTTCCAGTTCGGCACAGACAAAATTGCCTCGAAAGCGGCGTCGAAGCTTCTTTCGCTCGAAAAGCGCTTCTGCCAGTCTGGGTCAGACTCGCCAATAAACTACGCAACTCGCTTGATTGCAGACTCTCGGTCGTACTCGGGGCTCTGCATCTGTTCTGCCAAATTATAATAGCATCCAAACGATGCGTAGCGCCAATCCAAACTCAAAATTAGGAGGCTCAAACCGCCAAATATCGGTTTTCTTTGCGTTCCCTTGCTTGTGCTTCCCAGCAACTGAGAATCGTCGTCTCTAAGAATTTAAACCAGACAGTAAGTGCCCCAAGACTCTCTCCACTTGAATCGCTGTATCTCTTCCGTTATGAGTTCGAACGAAAACACTCAGATAAGAGGTAATTGAAATGATTGGAGGCAACTTTTGTAGCGTTTGTGTATCTCTTCATCCAGTCTTTTACCTCCGGTGTTAGTTATTAGTTTAAAGTTTCAGCGCAATGTCAGGAACCCAGTCAAATTTCTACGACTTTCCCGAATGGATAGACGATGGGCGTGAGGAGTTCTCCAACAGTCTTGCTGGGGTGTTTGGTATCGACGATATTCTACCGTGCTTCCAGGGCGCCTCCTACCAACTGCCATCCGAAGGCCACGTCAGTGTACACTGGTCACGCGACCTCTACCAGTTTAACCTTGATGAAGATAGCTAGGACCTGCCGAACGAAAATGGAATTTTCCTTCTGGAGCGAGAGATGGACGAACTTAGCGATCAATTGGAGATCATCCCATAAGCAGACCTAAGTCATAGTATCCTCTACACCACGGATATCCCAAGCGACAAGTTGGGAGAGGAATAGGAGGGAGTCCCCGATCGGAGCTTGACGAGCTCAATGGAAAAACAAGCTGCCTATATTTCGGATATTCTCCGACATCGTTAAGACCTTGGTGACGAAGATAGCCCGTTCGAAATGTACAAGGTACCGAGAAAGGACAGAACTATCAAGGCAATTTGCAGAATGCTCAAAGCTTGGGCCATAGCAATTGGCGAGAATCTCAGGCTACCGGAGGAGATAGTTGCTGAGGTGTTTTTAGAGTTGCGAGGTTGTAGGGACATTGAGGGTATTCGAAAAGTTCTGGTCAAAGAAGACCGCAAATGGCTGAGAGACGAGCTTCAGGTGCTCTTGGAGGATGAGAAGTTTCTCTGCTATGCGATCTCTGAGAACCCACACATAACTCACGAAGACAAGACATTGCTGTGGGAAAAGCTTCCGGCTATGAAGGCGATGGTCGCAATTCCGACGAAAGTGATAGGAAGCTGGGATCCAAAGCGAATCGACCGGTCGGGCAACTTTGACGAAGCTTTCAGGTTGATTAAGGAGGGGAAAGCCACTTTGGAAAGGATTAGCGAGATCGTGAGAGAGCAATACGAGCTGACCAAGCACTTCTTCGAAGATGTGAAGTGCTCCAAGAAGAACAACATCTACAATTTTTGGAACAACGCAGTGATGAAGGCACTACGACAGTTAAAGCGGAAGACCATCAACAAGCTTATTGCTGAAGAAATCGATGAAGTACTGGCAAAGCTCAAGGGTAACAGATCGATGCAAGGGATTACGTCAGCGCTGCATGGAAAATCCGCGCTCATATGGCACCTTCAAACTCTTCACGAAGACTACAGCTTGGTGGAGCTACTGCTACAAGAGCGGACGAACACACAGATGATGAAGAGCCTAATTGACACCTATCCTGAAGTGCTCAAGAAACTTTTGGAGATATGATTTCGATCGAACAATTATGCTTTATGATCAGTTGCAGATGCTGTAGCGTCCCAACGGGCCAACCTGCAGCCCCTCGTATGCCATCTCCTCAAGGGTCCTCTTAATTTCTCGGTAGGCACTAGACACGTAGTGCTTGTTCTCTCCTTGAATGTGCAGGTACAGCTTGCGAGAACCGATTGGCGCTTTCTTTCCGCCATCGATATACTGTCCACGCATGCTTACCTTAACGTTATGACTTTGCTGAATGCTCTTTAGGAATTGGTTGTTGCAGGCACGTTGGCGAGCTGCAGGTGGGTAGTCGTTGATTTAGAAATCGTAACTGAAGTATTGCGAATTGCCGTTCACATTCTTGTTCTCGATCTGGTCAATAATGCGGGAGACCTGCTCGATGCCCTCGTGGACAGTTCGGATAATGCGATGCTTGCTCACAGCATCCTTCATTTCGTTCACTGCGACTTCAAGGAGCTTCTCGGTCGTCATAGGCACTCCATTTTTTATAGCTTCACTCACTGCCTTCATCGCTTCGGCGATTAGTTTCCCCTTTATCTCCGGGTCTTTAATGGCCTCAGCCACTCGCTCCTGATCGTTACGTCCTCGACGATCTTCCTCCCTCTTCTTCTGTTTCTCAATGTCCTCTTCATCACTGTCCGAGAAACCTCCCATTCCCTCACTCTTAATTTGCTTCTTAATCATATCTTTGATCGTCTTAGCTTGATCTTCTTCCTCCTCATCAAATTTGAATCCTGTACCTTGGATGTTTCTGTTGCGTATTTTCCTTGCTTCGCCTTTGTTGACCTTTGACAGGTAAGTTTGCACCATCTTTTTGAGATCCTCTGGAGGTTCAACTTGAGCCATTTCCAAAGCCTTGAGTAGATCCACTGAATACTGTTCCTCCTGGGGAGTAATGAAGGTGATAGCAGTACCCTTGTTACCTGCTCTCCCTGTCCTTCCAATTCTGTGGATATAGTCTTCCAGGTGATTGGGACACTTGAAGTTGATGACAAGCACAATGCTTTTGATGTCAAGCCCGCGAGCACACACACTCGTGGCGATCATGATGTTTCGCACGCCTTTTTTGAAGTCGTAGATGGTGAATTATCGATCGGTATGGTCCATTGCTCCGTGCAACACCAACGAGTAATACCCATACTGCACAAGCTCCTTGAACAAGTAGTCCGCTTCGGTTTGCTTATCCACAAAGATGAGGATACTGCCTTTATCGTTCCAAACTCCAAGAATCTCCAACAGTCTCAAAAACTTGGATGTTTCCTCCCTCACTTCGATTATCTGTTCGATGTTTAGGCAGGCTTGGCCACGGCTTCCAACAATAACTTCCACTGGCCTTCTTAAAATCTTCTTGGCAAGGTTCTCCACGTTCTTCGGGAAGGTTGCTGAGAACATGACGGTTTGACGATTTGGGCGAACATTATTCATGATCTTAGTGATTTGTGGTTCGAAGCCTAAATCGAACATTCTGTCAGCCTCATCAATAACGATCATGGTAACCCGTCGGAGGTTGGTGATCTTGCCGTTGTTTAGAGTCAGGACATCGATCATGCGACCAGGAGTGCAGATTACGATTTCAGCGCCTTTTCTCAAATCAGAGAGTTGATTTTGGACACCAGTGCCTCCATACACAGCAAGGCACTTCAGACCAAGATGCTTACAGAATATCTTTGCTTAGCTGTGGACCTGCCTCGCTAACTCTCTGGTGGGGAGCATGATGATAGCTATGGGTCCTTCTCCCTCTTCGACCTTCGGTTGATCCTATACATGTCTAATCAGTGGTAGTAGGTACGCCAGAGTCTTCCCGGAGCCAGTCTCAGCAATCCCAATCATATCGCGGCCACTCATTACGAACGGAAAGGACTGCGCTTGGATTGGAAAAGGTTTTTTGTACTACCTCTTTTCGATGACTGCAAGCACCCTATCGCTAAACCCACACTGGTACCAGTTAAACACTGGGTTCAACAGGTCTCTTCCACGCACCTTAATGTCTCCTGCTTCTTTGCGATACTTATCCACGATTGCTGGATCCATGTTCTTAATCTCGTCAGCTTATCGGTAGAATTTGAAGTTGACATTGACGTAGGTGTTGCTTTGATGATCGACTTGCTCCAGTTCTTTCCTTTCTGCGAGCTTGCGTTGCTTTGCGAAGAAATCGAGCTCCTCCTCTTGATCCAACAGGAAATCTTCTGCATCTTCTCGATTGTCATCGTCGTCCATAACTTGTCCGCGTTGGTCCAGCAATGCTGCTGGCTTTTCCTCTGTCTTCAAGTTCTTCATGGTGCTCAGAAATTCCTCACGGTACTTGTCTTAGTCTTCGCTCTCCTCCCTATACATCTATCGGGTCACTAAGTTATCCCACCAAAAAGTACATAGCACGTCTTCGAAGGTCGTGATGTTTTCGCGCCCCTTTTTAGGAAGCTACATTTGCCTCACAGCCGTACCGGTGATTCCCCGCATGAAGCAGTCCAGTGGATCTTCTTCTTCCTCCATCGGCTCGGTGGGCTATTGCTTCACTTCGCTGGGTCGCTCAACCTCGATGCTCCGGTCCTAAGATATCCTTAGCAGGAAGTCCTGCTCGTCAGACGGACAGTTGATGTCGAGTGACAGCGCCTTATCATCTGTGGTCAGGGAGGTTACTTACTTTACGGTCGCGACAATGGGAGCTGCTGCTATGACTGGCTATATTTTCGGCTGGGTTGTAGGAGGCAACACTGCCTTCTCCCATTTCGAACGTTTAAGCGTGGTAAGGGCATCGCTTGCTGCTGCAGAGGCTTTCATTGCGGTGATGTCACTATTGCTTGGTTTGTTCTGAACCTCTTTTTTCTTATCGTCCTCGTCGTCTGAATTCTGGTAGTTCATGTTCATGGCCATAAGCTTAGCACGTACCCTACGCATCTGCTGTTTTCTTATCAGTTCTTCTTAAGTTTCTGGTCGTGTGCGGATGGGCTCTCGAGAGCGGCTTCGACTGCGACTTCGCTTTGGGCGCACCTAAACATCGCGGTGGCGAGGCTCACGCTCTCTTGACCTACTTTTTGAATATCTTCGTTTCTTTGGACTTTAGCGGTCACGGCGCTTCCTATCTCTTGACTTATCGCGTTCAAGTTCAGGCGACCTTCCACGCGGGGATGGGCTACTTCTTTACCCAGAGTACCTGCGACTATCCTTTCCCTTCCTTTCCTTTTTCGACTTCTTGTCTTTACGTTTACCCTTTGGGGATGGACTTCGACTCCTTGGCATTCCTCCAGCAAACTATTATAAAATTAATATGGGAACTCGCCGTTTATAGTGGCTGGACTCATCATTTGGTCGGAGCCTTACCTGCTGGTTTTTTCTGTGGGCGTTTTGGAACAGACCTCCCAATATCTGCGGGTTTGGTCTTTCGCGGTTAGGTCGTACTGTCTTTCTCGACGACTGCTGGTTAGGTCTTCTACTTCTTCTCCTTGCTGGCGGCTTTCTTGGGTTTGGGTTCGTTCAGCATTCGCACCTTGCCTATGGTGCTTTTATATTTCTCGTTCTCTTCGATTTCTCCCTTTCCGAATTGCTCTTCGAAGAACTTCTTGAATCTGTCCAGATCGTCATTGGTGCACAGTGGTATAGTCTCCAACAACTTCGTCATATTCCCTTTCTGGTCTTTGTAAAATTTGATCAAGTCCTCCTTTTCCATGTCCCCACCAACGTACCTCGCCTTGAAATCTGTGATGTCCTGCTTGGTCAGTGGCTTAAACATGTTGCGGAAGAAGCGATAGCACTACTCGAAGGTGTTGAGGTCAAAGTCACCGCCCACGCGCCCTACATAAATTGAAATACTCACCTGTCTCATCGTACTACTTGCGCTTCTCAGCGTCTATTAGGATCTTGTAGGCTTCGTGTAGCTGGGCAAACTTTGCCTTTGCTTCTGGGTCTTCCTTGTTCTTGTCGGGGTGAGTCTTCAGCGCTAGCTTCTTGTAGCTGAGTTTCTGAATGTCATGGTCAACGTACGATGTCCTCAGTTGTTGCTTTTCTGTCCACCTCCAACAGCTTGTACAGGGAGAAAGCTTCCTCTTTAGGTTCGGGAAGTTTCTCAGGCTGCTTCTCACTTGTAGCTTCACGCTTGGCATTGCGTCTCATTCCAATTTAAATATTGTGTTAGCGAGCCCCTTGTGTACTTTAAGCATTCAGAGACTCGCTCTTAATATCCAAGCCAACACACTCCGAATCAGAAACCAGCCGTGAAGTTGTATCCCATAAATTTCCGACGGGCCAATCCAGCCCACAGCCTGAAGTCATCGACCTGCTGACCTTCCGCGTAGAACCTTTCAAGGAACCTTGTGACCACCTCCTACTTGAGCTGCTTGATATAGCTACTGTGTGTCTCGAATTCTGTTGGGTTATCCTCCAACAATGTGCTCATAAAGTAGCCCTTTTCGCGGGGGCGTGGCACCTTCTCGTTGAGCACCTCAGTCAAACGCTTTTTGGCACCCTGTTCGAGCTTCCTACATCACTCAATGCTGTACTCGTTCTCGGTGAGCTTGAAGCAGTGCGTCAGACAGACCAGCAGGTAGACCAACACGGGGTCAGCAGGCCCCTTGATCTCGAAGTTCTTAAACAGCACATTCACCCGAAAGATATCGTAGGCTTCATCGACGATGTCACGCTACTTGGTGATTGGTGCGGGCCCGTTGCTGCTGGTTCGGAGTGGCATGACCGCCAATCCGCAAGCCTTCTTATAGGCCTTCTCGTTGAATTCGGAGTGTAGTGCCTGAGTAGCCCCATCATTTACCATCCCAGCCTCACTTCAGAACTATTATTGATGGTCGGCCATGGCAATATAAATTTGAAATGCTCAGAGAGGTGCTGGTAACCTCGCTGCTTGGCATCGTCCTCAGCCAAACTCTCGTGCTTGGCGTGAACAATCTTCTAGTGAATAGCAACACTACCTACACCGTGGCCGTCGATCGATCGGCTTCGGTGGTCACACTCCCCGGTGACGGCAGCATCACTTTTGACTTCCCAACAGCCAGCTACAGCGCATCACAGTTAAATGGAGTGACCTGTGTACCCCCTTGCACCGTCAGCGGAACCACTTTGAAGTTCAATTCAAGCTCGTTCAGCGGTTCCCCGAAAAGCCTGTCGATAACGGTGGCAGGTATCGCCAACCCGCCGAGTACTGCGACCCCAGGCGACTATACATACAAACTGCTAAGCAGTGCAGCTGCCACGCTCGAATCGGCAGCCACCAGGATTGCCGGGTTCAGCGCCGGACAGTTCAAAGGTAAAATTTAGTGCTAGCATAGCTTGCTCGATCACCTTTTCGCCGAATACTCTCAGGACTGTCGGAACTGCGACGTTGCAGCTCACCCCGGGCAACCCGATCGTTGTCGGTGGCTCGCTGATGCTATCCGTGCCGACTCGATGGAGCAGTACAGTCAACCAAGACCGTGTGGTGAACGCCAGCGCCGTGCTGAGCTGCTCCAGCAACCTCACAGCCTTGAGCAACAGTCCAACTTGCACAGTCGACTCGACTGGCAACACAATCACCGTCTCACAGTTTGCCAGCAGCACGAGTGCCTCGTTTTGGCTGAACCTCAGTCCAGTGCTGAGCCCTGTCGTGATGCTCTCGTAGTCGGTGATCAGCATCGCATCGGTCGACAGTGCGGGCAACACCATTGATGACTATACGGTCTGTACTGTTGCGCCACCCGGCCCGAGCATCTTGACACTCTCATCAGCCACGAGCATCCTGGTTGCTGCCAAGTCAGCACCAACGCTATCCTTCAGCACAACAGACCTCATTGCGACAGGGGACGTGCTTAAAGTTACCTTTCTGACGACCCTCATCCAGCCGAATAATTTCTCCTCGTCAAGCATCACCGTCAACGATTCGAGTTCAGGCATGGTAGGACTAACTACCGTTGTCAACCTGAGCACTCCCAACACTGATGTGAGCGGGAGATCATATGGGTACATCCTACCGAGGCTAACTGGAAGAACATCGGTGAGCAACGGTTCGCTGTTTCAGCTGGCCAATCTGTTTATTGATGGGCCACCGAATACACAGACCTTCCTTGCATTCAACCTCTCGATCTATCGAAGTGGATCCCTCTTCTGTACTGGAACCATCAGCCTTTCGGCGAACGCCAACATCCTTCTCAAGCAGAATGTGACTGCAGATAATGGGCTGGTGAATGCTCAGACCATATACACCCTCACTTTTACTACAAGCTCCCCACTCACCAGCCAAGGCCGTCTCAAAGTAGTGATTCCGTCTGACATTCTAGCCGTCAACTACGTGGCAAAGTCATGCTTGAGTGCCTTTGTCAACAACTTCACAAGCAATGCTACCTGTACCCTCACGTCCAATGTCCTAACTGTCGCAGGACTCTTCTACGACACAACTCCCACCAACTCAAACGTCAGTCTGCGATTCGATGGACTAATGAACCCATCGACCACCAAGCCGACCTCTGCTTTCACACTAACAACATACTACGACGCTACCAACAACAAGACAGACGAAAGCCAAACCTTAACATTTGCGGCAATGCCCGACACCATCAGCAACTGCAACGTCACTCGCAACAATAATACGGTTGGTGCCCCTTCCACCTATTCGTTTGCATATGTCGTCAAGAATAGCCTCCCGAAGTCCGCCTACATCGTGATCGGGCTTCCAGCGGAGGTTACCTTGCCTAGCGGCAGCCTCACAACCTCCATTAACGGAACTGTGGTGCTATCGACTCCTGTAAATACTTCCGGTGTGCAATATGTCAACATCACCAGTCCTTTTGTGGATATCATCCCAAGCGCCACTGTGCTCGCTATCGCTA
>ERZ724508.2226-NODE-2226-length-10417-cov-8.524223_pt1 | contig 10417 bp, 2 predicted proteins | sample MGYA00376041_ERZ724508 | MGnify/ENA primary metagenome ERZ724508 (study PRJEB28724, sample SAMN07190887) | wastewater metagenome | isolation source: effluent of sewage treatment plant in Hong Hong | place: USA: Christiansburg, Virginia | collected 2016-03-01 ... | reverse complement strand
ATTGATATTTAAATAGCTTTATAAGATGATTAAAAAATATCAATAGCTTTATAGAATGAAATTATTTAGTTTAATTTTGCAAAAAATAAAGCTAAAATTTTAGTCAATTTAGAATTTTAAATTGATAACTTTGCACATTGAAAAAAACTATTATTTGTTTTTAACATCCAAAATTCAAGCATATATTTTTACACAAAAAATAGCTTATAATAATATGAGCTTTTTAACACTATAATAATTCCATAACAGGATATTAAGTGCTTCTAAAACGCATAGTTTTCCAGAGATAATAAAATCTTAACATTTTCTTTTGTAACCAATTCCAACAGCACCTCTTATAAGTACATTGTAGAGATTGAGAAAATATAAGCCATTAAACATCTACCAAATGAGTCTCTAATACCAGTCCATAACTTCTCTTCATGCTTGTAAGGTGTTAAGAAAATCCAACACAATTCTTATACATAATCTTTATTAGCTCTTGATAATTAAAATCAAGTTTATTTTTAAAGCCTATGTGATTATTCTTTCAGCCAAACAAAAGTTCTTAAATAAACTTTAGATTTCTGCATAGATCCTTTAGGCATGTTACTGGCAATAGGAACAAATGATGGGCTCTAAGTATACTAACTTTATTACTAGTAAGTTGAGCTTATTTTTGAGAGCTTTAATAAACAGTGCTCAAAAACCTGCTTCTCTTTAAGAGGAGATCTGCTTGCCGCAAACTCTTCCAATATTCTCTACTTATACAGCACTGTGGATTTTACTGAGCTTATAAATATTGTTACTCATTCTTTCCAAATTGACTTTCTGTTTTTTAGTGGCTAAGATCAGGTCATTTCCACAGGCTTTAAGAATGGTCAATTTTATAACTGGAATATTTTGAGCAAGAAAAGAGACTATGAGTATTACTATGAGTCTAAAGGTCATCAAATTGTTGCCTTGGACTTTGACTATGAGCTTGATCTTTTGGTATTCTGCACAACTAATTATAGAGTAATTATGATAAGTGATTAGGGCTCATTTGAGTCCATAAACACAGACTTCTCAGAGGCTATAATTAAAGTAATAAAAATTGACAGGGTTTTCAATGTATTGTACCTTGGCACAGATGATGGCAGAGTTCTGATACTAAATTGGCCTCTGTAGCTATTTAATGCCAAGCTTTAGTACATTTAATATTTTGTTTTTGATCAAAAGATAAATGATTTAAGAATTTCTTAAGACAACAAAAATCTTGTTGCTTGCTCATAAGATGGAACAATTTATGTCTTTAAACTATTCTATTATAATTCTGAGTTTGATACGAAACAAGATAAAAAGATATAGGATTAAGATGAGTTTAATGTTTAAGTTGAAGCTGATAAAAATAATCAAAATTCTTTAAAAAATCATTTTGAAGTATTGTGCAATGACAGTACAGAAAAAATGCTTTAATTTTATCAAAAAGATGAGCTTGTTTATTTTAAAGGGATTTTGTTAGATAATTAAAAATAAATGTCATAGTATTATAATAGAAAAAATGATCATGAGTTTTTGATATAAAATTTGTTAATAGAAAAATAAGATAAAATTTAATAAGCTAAAGATCAAGAGGAAAATAAAATGAAAATTTAGCAGAAAGAAAATGAAGAATAATAAATAATAATAGACGAGCAAATAGATTAATTATGATAGAAAATAAACTAGGAAGAAATCGACATTAATTTAGAAATTATTGGGCTACAAAAAGATAATGAAAATGCAAATAAGTCATTAATATAAGAGTATTAAAAAGAGCTTAAAAATATATATTAAAACTAAGATATTTTAGAGAATAAAATTGCTCACTACCAACAGCTTATCTAAAGCACAAATGAAAATGACAAAATTACTATATAAAAAATCAAAGAAGATTATTAGCAAGAAATTTAATCTAAAATTCTAAACATACAAAATCAGACTACAGAGGTAACAAATAAGCAAAATGTTTTGCAGCAAGATTATGTAGACATTATTGACAGTATGCTGATCATTCACAATCTAAATATCAAATAGAAAACAATTCAATTTTAATAACAGCTCTAAGAAGAACTCAAAAAGAATGAGCTTCAAAAAATGGAAAAAATGATCTATAAAAAAGCTCTTAAATTAAACACAGATTAATAATAAGAAATACTAAGAGCTATAAAAGAAATTGAGAACAGCAATAAGGTGTTAAAAAAAGAACTTGAGGAAAAAGAAAAATAAATAGAAGAGTTTAATAAGCTAATAGTATAATAAGAAACTAGTATTATAGATAAAGAGATTCAAATATAAGGTTTGTAAAAACAGAAAGCTCAGCTTAATAAAAATAAAGAAATTTTCAATTATTTGGTGCATTCTTTGTAGACTGATAAAGAGAGTCTTAATAAATAGATGTCACAAATGGAGAAGTATTAGGATGATATTTGAGAGAAGTTAGACCATGCTGCACTTCAGCAGCTATAAATTAAAGAAGAAATTTAATAAAAATTAGAACTTATTTTAAGAATAAAAAAAGAACTAAAAAGAGACAAGGAAAATATATAAGAATCTTTAAATAATATTCAAGAGTTCTATGCAAATTTTTTCAAGCTGTTTTCAGACTATGAGTTGAGCAAATAAAATACTGATAATTTTCTTGAGCTTTTTTTTCAACAAAAATAAGTTCCAATATTTTTGAAGGAATTTTTTGTTAATTTTTACCAAGAAAAAAATAAATTTGAAAAAGCTTTAAAAAATGAAGCTGTTTTATAAATAGCTGAGCAGGATCATAAAAAATCTCTTTTAAAATATACTGATAAAATAAATAATGAGCATTTGCATAAGAATTATTAGCTTCATTAAGCAGCTCTGCAAATCAAGTAATAAGGACTAGAACACTTGTAGGACATTAAAAATTAGAAACAGAAAAAATATGAGATTTTAGAAACAATTAAAAAGCATAAAAATAAACTTGATAATGCCATATAGGAGAAGAAAAAGAAATTAACTAATAAATTGCTCTTGGATCAAAAAAACGAAAATTAGCAAAAAAACTAAAAAATAATAACTTTTTTGGAGTTCCATAAAAAAAGACAAAAAAATAACAAAATATTACCTTAATAAAAATTAACTAAAAAACTAAAATTTTAATAATGAAAAATCCAGAGCCGGGTTTCCATAAAATTGGCTCCTAAGAAATCAGCCCTCCTTTGTAAAACAAGCTACAATATAGTATACATAAAGATAATAAGATACAAAATGCTATTGAATATGTGTTTAATAACGAGCTTCTAAAAGAGATCTTAAAGTCTCCTATTATAAGAAACTAAGCGCCTAATGGCTCATCAGAAATATCACCTTTTATTCCACCAAGTGTCAATGTTGGAAATCTCAGAAAAACAAATCTATTTTTATTGCCTGACAAATTTGAGCCTTTTCTGCATCAAAACTCAAATGAGAATTTACGCTCAACATTTTTGGAAAGCTTTGAAAAAGACCAAAAAATAAACAAACAAAATTTTGAGCAAAATTCTGAGAAAATATTCTCAAATAGTTTCGAAAGCAATGAAGATTTATCTGCTGATAAAGGTGAACAAAAAGTATGAAGAACTGGAAAAGGTTTGAAGCAACTCAGTGTCTTGGTAAGAGATACAGTGCTTGAGAAAAAAAGTCTTAGTTACAAAGAGGTTGCTGAGCTCATACTAAGTGATGCTTCAAAAAGACAATCACTAAATCTTCCATGTGGTAGGGACAATGGCAAAGAAGATCTAAATATTAAGAGATGAGTTTATGATGCTCTCAATGTTCTTATTGCAGCTGAGATTCTTTTGAAAGATGGGAAACAAGTAAAGCCTTTTGCCAAAGGAAGTTCCTAATGAGACTTAGATGATCCTGAAAATGCTTAAAAAATCAAAGAGAAAATTGTAAGATAAAAAGACTAGCACACTAATGAGAATTTAATACAAGAAAAAGCAGATATAAAAATAAAGAGAGTTTTATTAACAAATACACTCTCTTATATAGAGGAACCAAAATCAAGAAATAATTAGAGTATAGAAAAATGCAAAGGAAAATTAAACGAAAATTCACTTTCCTTTGTTGATTGTATAGCCAGTTATAGATTAGGAAACATTGGTGGATGTTTAGATACAGGAGGATCTCAAAAAGTGTTGCATAAGATCAAATAGGGCTTTAGAGATTCTATCAGACTTTGATATATTAGCTCTAGTTTAGAGCCAATAACCAAATCAAGATTAATTGAGTATTAAATATAATGAAAGAATTTGGAGATTATAATTGTTAAAAAATAACAATTTGATCTAATAATAAATAAAAGATAAATTATGCCTAGGAAAGGGATAGCCTAGTGTCTTCTGGATATTTTATAATCTGCAATTGAATCAATACTTTTTAGTAACTTAATAAACTCATGTAAATTTATTAAGTCTAGTTTGATGGTGTGTCTATTTAGAATCAAAGTCATATTTATTAAAATTATTAGCAAGAAAAATTTAAACAATAAAATCAAATTAAATTTATTAAAGATGAAATTTTATAGTTTAAGTTCTTCGTTCTTAAATTAGTTTATATAATCCTAAAGACTTTAAATATTTGAGAAATAACTAGCCATACATTATCTTGTTGTAAGCCAATTAATATGCTAATATTAAGACTATAAAACTGTATAAAATAAATAAAAAGATATTTCAGAAATTGCTTATTTAAAAAAGCTATATAAAATAAACCTCAAAAAAGTATATTATATTTTATGCATAATTTTATTTAAATTGTTTTTTGATTGCATTCACAGCAAAACCCTATGCATTTTCCTCATAAACATTTTTAAAATTCTCTTACTCTTATTTTGAACATCAGAAAAAATTGATCAAGTTTGTCAGCCCAATTACAGTAGGTATGGCAGGTCCTATTGGGTTCTGAATAAAGATGATATTTTTAAAGGACATGATGGTCCAGAAAAGACTCATGATAAAAAGAAAACCCCAGAACATTTTTCTGTCAATTGCATTTGATAATTTCTCATCTCATTTTATTCTGTAGACAGTTTCCTCTGTGCCGTCCTCATTTACCTTGGTTTCCCAATAGAGTCCAACAAGAATTCTTCCAGTTACGTTTTTTGTCCACCAGAACTCCATTGCTGAGATAATGTATACGATAAAGAGAACAAAATAGTCAGAGCTAAAAAACAATCCAAAAGTAAGGTAGATGATTATTGGACTGAGTTTTAGTAAAAGGTCTGTGATGATGAGTCCAGGATGAGCAGATTTATTAAGCTCTAAAGTATCAATGATTATGTTACCCTATGGCTAAGACATTATAAATTTTAAATTATATTTATAACTTTATAGTTCTATACACACTTTTATAAAAATACAAAATGAATTCTATTATTTATAATAAATTATTTAATTATGTTAGTTTTACTAAGTCATTATAATTGATGACATAATCTATTTAATTAGAACTTATTTACTCATTTTTCTTAAATGAAGATTTTCAGCCACATATTTTAATATTTGATTTTTTAATTGATAAATTCTAAAAGAATTTTGGGCATTCATAATTTTCTATTAAAAATCCTTAATTAAATTTTTATAAATTTATTTTTTGAGTTTTTTTTATTTTTTAAGGATTTATTGAATATTCAAGATCATTTTGTTTTTTGTCAAAAATGCTTGGAAATATTGTTTTTCTTAATGTTTAATTGACTTTCTTTTAGCCTACAAAATTGACCTAGAATTCACTAATCAATACATCTTATATTAATTCCAATTATTGTTCATTAAATCTCCTAATTTCTTTCTTAAGCATTTTATTTTATTCTTTATTTTCTTTTATTGACCATTGGCTTAGAGATCCTGTATTTGTTACTGAGCTACTATCAACCTCTTAGTTGTCATTATTCTTAATGTAATACTGCTCATATTTCATAGACTCTAGATACTAGTCCACAGGCATGAGCTCAAACTGCTTGCTTTTATCAAGACTATTAAATACTTACTTATAAAAATCTTTTCAATAAATCTCCATAATAAATCCTTATTAAATATAATTATTAAATTATTAAAGAAAAATCATCTAAAATTATGTGTTGAAATAAATAATAGAAATTTATTGTATAGAAAATCTGTTTAGTATCTTATAATTACTATAGCTTAATTTTTATTAAATTTATAATGAATATTTAAGTAGCAGTTTGAGTGCGCCCTTTTAATCAAAGAGAGATTGAAAATAAAACAGATCTTTGTGTATGAATGAGAAACAATGTTACAGAACTTATTGACCAAAACTAAGAGACATTGTACTCATTTGGCTATGATTAATCATTTTGGTCCTTTGATGACTTTTCTGAAAACGAAAACGGAATACTTGTCAAAAAGAAAGAAGACTCAAGCTATGTGGATCAGCAAGAGGTTTATGATAAGCTTGGCAAAGAAGTTGTGTAGAATGCTCTATAGGGCTACAACTGCTGTGTCTTTGCTTATGGACAAACAGGCTCTGGAAAAAGCTACAGTGTTTTTGGCTATGAAAACAACCAAGGAATAGTACCTCTTTTTTGCAAGGATATTTTTGAGCAAATTTCTCAGCAGTCTTCAGAGTCAAGTTTTTAAGTTCAAGTTTCTATGCTGGAGATTTACAATGAAAAAATACAAGATCTTATTGTTCCCATTGACTAAAGAACACCTCAGGGACTAAAGATAAGAGAGAACAAAATGATAGGTGTTTATGTTGAGGGACTCACAAAGTACTAAGTAGAGGATTATGAGGAAATAGAAGACATTATTGAGCAGGGCAACAAGAACAAGACTATTGGAGCAACCTTAATGAATGCCACCAGTTCCAGAGCACACACTATTATCATACTCGAGATAGTTTAGCAGTAAATTAAGAACAAAAGAAAAATACAGAAAAGCTCTCAGATTTTCTTAGTTGATCTTGCAGGCAGTGAAAAGGTAGCAAAAACTGGAGCCATCAATGACAGACTAAAGGAGGCCTGTTCCATCAACAAAAGTCTGAGCCAGCTTGGAATAGTCATCAATTAGCTGTATAAGAGATCCTAGGGTGCCAAAGGAGTGATAAGCTATAGAGACTCTGTTCTAACAAGACTGTTGTAGAATGCTCTTGGAGGAAACTCTTGAACCACAATGCTATGTACAATATCTCCAGCCTGAGAGAATATTGAAGAAACTTTGTCAACATTAAGGTATGCCAACCAGGCTAAGATGATTAAGCTTCAGGCAGTTGTCAACCAGTCTGAGACAGATAAAATTATCAAGGAGCTTGAAGAAGAGAATGAGCGTCTGAAGAAAATGCTTTAGGAATTGCAGAAAAAAGAAAGCGGATAATAACAGCAGGAAAAAGATGAGATTAAGAACCAGATAAATGAAATGCAGTCTCACATTGTGTAGGCCTAGACTGGTTTTGGACTCAACCTATCTAAGATAGATTTTAAGACAAGCCAAGTCTTCATGAGAAACAGAAGACTAAAGAGCTTACATGGGGTTCCATTTTTAACTAACTTGAATGAGGACCCAATACTGAACCAGACTCTAAGATACGATTTAAATGAGTAGAAAAAGATACTAATAACAAGAGGTAATAATGCTTATAATAATATATAGAACACAGCTACAATAATTCTCAATGGAGTAAATATATTTATTGATCATGCCTATGTTGAGAACAACTCAGATGGTGTCTTTATAAAATGCAACTATTTGGAGCCACAAGAATTTACTTTTGTCAACGGAAAAAGTCTTCACAATTTAAACACTGAGAACACAGAAGAGTTCTAAGTCCAGCTGCATAATAATGATAGAATAATAGTTGGAACCTCAACCACATTTCTACTAAGACTTCCCTTGGAAGGAAACACACAAAAAATTGATCAAAAATTAGACTGGGAATTTTGCCAGCAAGAAAAATTTGAAAATCAAGAAAAAAAAATGAAGTTGAAAATTGAATAAGAACTATTGGATAAATAATAAGAGCTTGATAGAAAGGAAGATGATTTAAGAATGAAAATTGAATCAGAGAAAAAAAACTTCGAATAAAGAGTACAAGAATAAGATTAAGAGTATTAAAACTCTATTCAAAATTTGCAAAATGAGCTCTTGAACAAAAACTAAAGCTTAAATGATAATGAGTGATTTATAACGGAAATTAAAAACAACTAAATAAATAATGATCTTTAGACTAAGTAACAAGCATGATAGAAGGAGCTATAGGAAAGACTGTAATAAGTTAGAAAAGAAAATCTCTTAATAAAATGAAGATGAGATCTGTAGTAAACAATAGAGAAGTAGCTAGTTAATTTCTATCCTAAAATAAAAGAGGCCAACAGCATAGCCAAAGAGCTTAATAGAAGAGTTGAATTCTATCCTTATGTTGACACAATTAATGCCATCATGTTTTCTGAGGACTAAATTTCTAAGCAGAATTTGCTGCAAATAAAATTGGTCAACTGAGAAGAAGGCTGGATAAATTTCTGGTCCTTAGATAAGTTTGAGGAAAGACTTGAGTTGATATGAGAAGATTTGTAGAGCTACTTTGCAAACAGACCAGATGAAAATAAAGTCAAAATTGATCCATTTTGGGACCCATAAGAGCTTTGTCTTTTTGCAAGAGGATTTTGCATGGCTAAAAATATACTATATAAGTTCTCAATAGAACAAAAAGTAGCTCTATTAAATACTAAAGGAATAGCTGGTCATGCTATATTTTCCATTGTTACTGTGGACCATAATGGCAAGAAGCTTTCTGAAGACGATCCTGAGAATTATATTGAGGATCCAAATGAGCTTATATCCTGACAATCACATTGTCATTTTGTAGTAGAGATTAAAGAGTTTATCTTCTATGACATAACAATGCTTCTTAATAAGAGATTTAATGTTCAGATAACACTGCTTACAAGTGAAGGTACTTGAGAATATGTGAGTAATATTTTTGTGGTCAAAGACAATAAAATTGAGGTGGAGTTTTCTTAGTTTGTCAATATAGAGAATGTGGACTTGAATGTGGTTGATTTTTATCTCAACAGAAGTATTTAAGTGTCAGTGTTTACAGAGAATTTAGAAACTGTTATTAAAGAAGGGAAAATGAGTCCGCCAGACATTATGGCCTCTGTTTTGCTACACAATCCCTATCCAAATGCATAGCAAAAATCTTAAGTGGAAATGAGACAATGATCAAAGACAGAGTATCAAGCCAATGGTCAGAGCTCAAAAGGGATGTGCCAAATTATGTAATGAAAATTATACTATATTATATTTGGAGATTTTGTTTTTTGTTAGGCTATAGTTTTTGTATCTTTTTCTGTATCATAAAGTCCAAGAGCTTAGTGATGAGTTCTCCGTTCATTTGTATCTCATTATTCATCATGAGTATTTTATTCTGTAAATTACTGAGTATATTTGTCTGTATCTCAAGCTCCTGTTTTTACTACTTGATCTTTGATTGTATTTCTTGGTAATCATTTCTTATTGTTTATAACATCATAATAATCAACATAAAAAATATAGAAGATAATTTTCCGAATGTTAGTTTTTTCTTAAACATCTTATAATTAATAAAGATAATTTTCAGTTATTTTTGAATGATTTTGTTAAAGACTAATCACTCTATTTAATTTATCTATTTTGAAATATGTTTTTGTTTAATTTAAATCATTTAAAATATAAACATAAAACTTAAATTGCCTCTAAAAAATTTCCATATTTATAACTTTTATATTTTAAAATTACTAGAGCATTAAGCTGTGAACTTTCGCCACACATTTAAAATAGGCATAATTATTATCAACACCCTGATATTTATAATAGTTTTAAATTTATTACTGAGCTTAGAGTTTTTTGTGTATTTTTCTTAATCTTGCCAAAGGAAGAAGATTCTGCAAGTAAATTAAGCTGTTTGTTTTGAGGTACTTATTTGCTCTTCAAATTGCACAGAAATAATATGCATATAAATGAGAGCCCTAAATGTCTTATAGCTTCTCCACTAAATACTAAATAACTTGTTAAACTAACAAGCATGAGTCTCTGTACTGCATCTTAGATCTTTCAATGTAGCTCTCAGTAATCTCCAAGACCTAGCCATCAATAGCCTCTTTAATAGTCTCATCGAACTCCTCATCAAAATCATTTACAAAATCTCCTTCTGAAAAGTAAGAGTATTCTGAATCAAGATCATCTTCTGAGTAGTCAGTGCATTCTTAATCATAGTAGCAGTAATCATCTTCTTCCTAGTTGAGCTCAATCATTAATAAAATCAAGCAAAATTTTCTATAATATTTGAGCTAAAATTTGGGTCCATAATTTTAAAATTAAAAAAGTTGTCTTTTGAATAAAATTAATAATTATATAAAGGCTATTTATGGGGTTGGGGGTTTGGGGTTTGGGGTTTGGGGTTTGGG
>ERZ724508.2222-NODE-2222-length-10420-cov-5.860589_pt1 | contig 10420 bp, 14 predicted proteins | sample MGYA00376041_ERZ724508 | MGnify/ENA primary metagenome ERZ724508 (study PRJEB28724, sample SAMN07190887) | wastewater metagenome | isolation source: effluent of sewage treatment plant in Hong Hong | place: USA: Christiansburg, Virginia | collected 2016-03-01 ... | reverse complement strand
ATGAGGAAGTCGGGAAGGGACTTTGCTAAACCATATTGCTCTACCATTCCAAAGAAGAAAATGATGTGGTTACACGCTAAAACCTCCTCAGGCAACTCAATTCAATTGGCTTAACGAAGGAACTAATCGCCACTGGTAATCCGAACGACTCTGCCGACTCAGAGGAGGATACTTCCATTAGGAAGAAGGTCGAGAAGCAGGTTTCCCCAGTTAAAAAAGTGACGAACTTTTCACTGATGAAAGTGACGGTGAACAGAGTTCCTATTCGTCCACAGTCACCGCCTTTATTCATGGAAAGGCCATAACGACGTATGAATACCGATATTCGTCAGGGCCATCTTCAAGTGCCAAAGGTTATCGATATCTTTATGGCTCCTCTCAAACCGCCAAGATCAGGAGTTAGAACCCATCTGAGAGAAGAAAGACTGGTTCGTTAGAAATTCGCTATAGTCTCGCATGGAGCATTGTCCCCGATTAAGAATACCCCTCCCCGGAGAATGTTTCACTACGGAGCTAACTTTCATTTTCCCCAACTCAAGCCCTGACAAAATGACTTTTCATGCGGCTGTAGTGCAGTTCAGTTGGTCATTTATGCGAGGAACATTTCCCGGTCGATTCGTTTGGTGTCACTAGCATCGGAACTGTCGCTTGTTGTGCGTCGCTTGAGGCATTTTTTGCATAGAAGTCGGTCCATGTAGTCACGGATGTTGGGGTTGAAACCATAAGCCTAGCATATCCGACAATGGTACCAGTGCATTCATGAAGCCATACAGGCTTGAGAAGAAATAGTCGAGAAATGCAAGAGCAAATACATCGTCGCCGCTAAGCAATACAATACGATGCACTGTCGCAAAAAGTGCAACTACGAACAGGATAAGAGGAAAGAGAAGCATTCGCTTGAATACTCGAAGCTGCGTAGCCTCCATTTCTAGCTCCTTCAACTTCTTGTACGTTCGCGCAAACATGACAGTGTTGGCGATGAAGAACGCCCACAGTGGTAGGTAGTAGAGCACGACTGAGGATACGACGGGTGCCACTGCATCGCTTTCTACAAACCAGCAGTAGTAGTCAGAGTAGCCGTAAACGTTGATGGGAATTGCTCTGCATCGCTTGGTGCTTACATCAAGGCTAGAACGAACGGCAGCAGAAAACCGATTAATAGGAATATCCATTCCTTCTTATCGATGGGTTTGAGCTTGACTACGGTGATGTAGGCGGAGAAGGTCACCAGAAACGTCCAAACTACTGAAGAGAGATCGGCTCCTGTCTTGATTACTGCCATCGAGGTGCAGTAAGCATCGGTGCTACCAACCACAGCCGAACTTCTCGCATGCACCTTGAGTGGTCCCATCATGAAGACGTACAGGTTTTGGATGAGACAGGCAATGCATAGGTAGAAGACCTACATTATAGAACCCTCACCAGTCGCATTGGGAAGCTGTTGATGGTCTTCCAGCCTGTTATATAGACCACCATCACAAAGAGCAGTGCAAGTGCAGAGATGGTGTTAAGCACCACGATCATGATGGCGATCGACAAGCGGTACTCTTCAAGCATAGTTTGTAGTTTATCAAAGTGCATTGACGTAAACTGAAATTCAATTCGATCCCCACAGTAGCCCACTTTCTTTGCATCAGCTTGTCTGCATTCGATATTTCAAGTGATGATGAGTGGAATGCATATACACATACAAAGGCCTCTGTAAGTAATATTGAGTGACTTCATGCAAAACTGAGTTCGGTAGCAGACTTCCTGGTCGACTACCCCACCGCCTGAGCAATAAATTTCTCCTAACCTGGGAACCCTCAAAATCGAAAAAAGTGGAGTTACAGGGAATTGAACCCTGGGCCTCTTGTATGCTAAACAAGCGCTCTACCAACTGAGCTACAACCCCGCCTGGTAGTAGGGGAAGCACTCTCCTTAACAATACCTTCTGGTACGACAACTTAGCATACACAAACACATTATCACTCTTACTCAAATCTCTTCCTCGTACTTCTCCTCTTGCAGTTCCATCTCATTTGGCTTGTTCTCCTGTACCATACTCAGCAGACGCTTTCTCCGAATTGCACAAACCACTACAAATATAATAAAGGCTAGCAAGGCCACTCCCCCTACGATGATCCAGAGTGGAGTTACAGCGCTAGTGACCAATTCGAATATCCCTGTAGATCGATAGATCTGCATGAAATCGGCCTCGGAGCAGTCCCTTGCAGTATAGTGCCGATATGTGATGTTCAGCCCACTTTGCAGCTCGAGCACCCCATAACCAGTGTTTTGGACAGTAACAGCAGTGAATTCCTTCAGAGGGTCTCAGTTATGACGAAGTGTACATGGCACGCGGTTTACAAAGTACGAGTTTCCAGCTGCTCCTTCTGAGATGAATGTTATCCCCCGTGGGTTTTTATAAATCGAGTGGTTGATGCTTTGGGACAGGTTGCTAAATGGTGCTAGCTCACCTTCCATAGCCACTGGATAGCTCCTTTCGTACAAGTGAATATGGGCTCCCAGGCTGAAAGTGACATTGTGCTTCTCGAAAGTTTTGTGAAAGTATCTGAGGTGCTCAGCATCACCGTTGGCTGCGCATTGCAGGTCGAACGGGTTGCTACAGTACATAGAATAGTGGGACATCACCAATCGAGTGACCACACTCCGGTCCTCAGAGTATTCTTTATGGTAGTGCTATTTCACAAGTTCCTTAACGTCAACATTATTGTTGAGAGGGTATCCCTTGGGGTACTTATCGGTAAAGGCTTCATACACGTACTTCTCGGGATTGTACGATACAATTTCGATGCCTCCCAAATATATAGCGTAGAAGTAGTTGAAGTTGGTATCCCAGTAAGGCGAAAAAAAGGATTCAGCGAATAAGCGGTAGGTACTGTTCTGGGTATCGTGATTGCCGGGGCTCAGCATGAACGGCATAATTGATGTGAACGGTTCCAATGCTGTTAGTGTTTGCTTGTAGCGCAGACCGTTTTCGTCGGTAAGCTCGTACCCAAGATCACCCATAAAGAGGGTCATGACTATCTACTGATCCTGCACTTGTTTGGTCAGGCATGGAAACACATCGTAGTAGATCTCGCGGGTACGATTATCGAGGAGTCCCCAATCACCGACCACTAATGCTCGAAACTTTCCCTTTGCGAACTTCGATAACACTCGAAGGTTATACGTCTTCTCTGGTTGATTCAGTGGCTTTGAGTTACTGCGGAATGAGTACGGGAGTAGAAGTACTTCCGTGTCATTAAATTCCATGCCGTAGACTGGGCAGCGATAGATGTTCACAGTAAAGTTCAGCTTGGGGATCTCCTCAACAATATTGAGCACCTTTTAGGAGCAGTTGTACGAATGGTTGTTGATCCACACACTCATATCTGAACACCTCGAATCGGAATTGAACGCAATGTATAGCTGGTTGATTTCAGAGGTGTTGGTGTAGAACTCACCGAAGAAGGTGCGTACGCCCCATGGTTAGCATGCAGGCACGATATCGGCTTGGGAGAATATCAAGCCAAACAGAACAGATAGAATCAGCAAAAAGCCCATTCCAACAATAATAATTTCAGTCTCAGCTATCACGGGAAGCTGGAGAAACTTGGTCGTGGAAGGGTTTGGCGATGGTGGAATGGCAGGCGAATTTAGTCGGAGGCTGGGTCAAACTTGCAGGTAAGAGTAGCTGAGCTCCACTTGTAGCCTGGGATGCACCGACAAGAACTGTCATCTTCTTGGGAGACAGCCTTCTGAATGTCGCTGCATGACAGCACACATTTGAGTTGTCGTCTATCCCAAACGTACGGACGTTTGCAGTTGCAGGAGTCCAACGACCAGTAGGATGTGGTGTCAGCATTGGCAACTGCCTGGCAACTGGTGCAGTTGGTTGACGAAGGATTCCAGTAGGAGCCAAACGAACAGATGCATTTGGTGCAGATAGTGGGATGGAGTCCAGCATACTGGATCCGCGAACAGTTTGCACAACACTCCTTGACAGTGAAGTTGTAGTAGGTATACTGGAAGGTGCAGTCCTGTTGACATTCCAAGCTTGTGGAGTTCCAGCTATATCCAGGTTCGCATTCGCAGGTTGTGGCAGTATGGGTACCTTCCGGAAGTATATAGTCAATCAAAAAGCAGCTGAGATCGCATTTGTTTGTGATGTTATTCCAACGGTGCTTACGATCACACTGGCAGGTCTGGCTGTCCAGCATGCCTGTCGTGAAGTCAATATAGCAGCACTCCAAATCGCAGAAGTGGGTTATGGGATTATACACAAACGGGGTGACACAGACCTGCATCATGCAACCGATGGTGGAATTTATCCATCCGTAGTTTGTGATGCAAGAACATACGCCATTGACGGAGTTACCGACAGTGTTGGGATACTTCGAGCAGTTCAGGACACATTTTACAGTGGTATTATCCCATGAATACCCAGATGCACACCCGCAGGTGAGGTTAACGGCTGTCTGGTTGTCAGAGTTGGTGATGATGCTACAGTTGAGGATGCAGGTCGTTGTCGGAACACTCCATTGATAGCCGTTGAGACAGACACATTTCCCGGGAACGGGAGTGGCAGTCAGGTTAGTGAGTTTGATGTTGGAACAGTTGGGATTGCACGAAGTATCTACTCGAACCCAGGTAAAGTTAGTCTTGCAGCGACAGTCAAAGTTAGTGGTTCTGACGATAGTATTGCTGATGGCTGAGCAGTTAATGTAACATTGGTATTGAGCTGCACTCCAGAAGAAGTTAGGCTTGCATTGGCAGGTGAAATCGTCGACCCGGACTCCCGTTGTGTTGTCCAATCCCCGACAATTGATCAGGCATGTTTCTTAGGTGCTGTTCCAGGAATATTTATTGATGCAAGTACATTGCCCATTGACAGCGTTTGTATTAACATTGAATCCGATTGATGGGTCCAAACAGTTCAGAGAACAATTCGTGTTTAGGCCACTCCACTGGTATTTGGTTCGGCAGGTACACTGGCTATTACCTACAACTCCAATTGCATTTGGATCGTTTTCGCAGTGGATTATGCATTGGGTTTTAACAGCATCCCATTGATAAAGTTGTTGACAGAGGCATGCATCAGTTGGATTGCTTGGGTCAGGCCCTGTGGCGTAGCTGATGCTTGAACATTGAAGGGGTAAGCATTACTGGAGTGAGGCATTCCACATATATCCAGGCGCACATTGGCAGTCGGTCTAGCCAACCGATATATTTAAGGAGTTGGGAACCGATGAGCAATCGAAGACACAATCCCTCACATCGCTGTTCCAGTACCACATGCTGATACAAATGCAGTGATTGTTGGAATAGGGGATGCTGGGGACCGCAAATTTCACTTTTGTGCAGTCTATTGGGATGCAACTCCAGGTGTTATTCGAATTTCGCACAAATCTGAGGTTAGGTTGGCATTGACACGTTGTCTAGCTGACTGAGACATTGGTTGAGCCTGTCACGAGTGCGCAGTTTACTACGCATTTGTTTTGCGATGGTTGCCAAACAAATTGACTGTAGCACTGACAATTGCCATTCACAGCTGGGGCACCTGTACTTCCGCTGATTGACCAGCAAGCTTGAGCCTGGGATGTGAATAGTAAACACAGAACGATGACCCCGACACTGAGGCATCGTAGAGCCGGGGATTGCGACATTAAAATCGATCTCAATATTGGTCATCCAACCATTCACAATTATCAGACCAACAGGCTTATTCGCTGAATATTTCCACTGTTTCAGCCAACATATTCCATATGAACCCAACAGATTGAAATACAACATAAGGGCCGAACTTTCGAACAAAATATCCTCGATTTTATCCAATCGATGGGTCATGCCAAAGATTAATATTAATCCAAGCCCCTCGGAACTTTATGCCGAAGAATTAACGAAGCAGCATAATCTACTTTCGTAAATTCATGTTTCCGGCAAATACAACAGGTGGAAACTATAATACAGGCCTCGAACCTCTGACAAGACTCAGCAACAACTCATGGGGGTTCATGATTCTCATAGAACTGATCAGCAGCCAATGATCTTCCAGTTCTGGTCCTTGGCAACCTTGCAGATGCATGGCCAGCAGTCCTGGTCGACGGAGACGAAGTACTTCATGCACTGGATGTCGACGGGAGTGTCTTTTCCTTTTTCCTGGGCAGCTTTTTCGCAGATGGGATAGCCTGGATTACTTTGTGAGCATACCTGCGGCTATGGCGTCAACGCACTTAACCTCGAGGACCTGAGTACAGTCGGCGACATAATAGGCAGAGCAGGCTGCGAACAGGATGGTGATGATGAAGATAGCGAGCTTCATGGATGTGGCTATTGTTGTAAGATAAAGATTATAGGCTGGCTGAGTCATACGCACTTAAAACGTCACAAATGGACCATACAATGGAGAGAGATGGTTGGCGACTTGACCAATCAGCCGCCATTACAATTGAACATAGGTCAGGGATTGTAGTTTTTGTGAGTATTGTCAATGGTATTGGTGGTCTTCGTTATGGATATCTAGCAAAGCCTGCTGAACCTTACTGGTAATCTGCGAGCGCCATTTGGAACTGATAGCGTTGTTCTTCAGAAACCTTTCTGTAGCGGAAGTAGGAGTATCGCGATCGGTGAGCTGCATTGTTAGTTTGCGGCTGTCAATGTGAACGTCGACCTGCAATCTACGGTAAGCGAAGAGGTACATAACATCTGGCTCGTTGCATACTGTGTAATTGAACTTGGTGGGAGGATTTTACGATATTGGCGCTGATAGCTTTTTCTAGTGTTTTTTCTGATGAGATTGGAGGTATTTGCTCATCGGTGGCTTGTCCTACTGCGAAGCGAAGTGAACTTTCGGTTGGAAGGTGCACGAAGCGTCTTCTAAATCAATAGCCTTTCGAATAATGTCTTTTCTTGAGCGTTCCTTGAGGAGTTCCTCAATTTTCCGGATTTAAGCAGATGAAGATGGATTTTCGCATTGCTTGATGAGTCTCATCGTTCTTGCAGCCTTAACGATCCGCTCCTTTCGTCGGTTGGCGAGGGAATTGCGAACATCTTCACTATAAGTCGGTGGAAGTGTGGAAGCTGCTTTTTAATCGGGTACGCAAGAGAAGCGAGTCGAACTCTCCACACGTTTAACAAGCGGTTGAGCATTAAAGCAGGGGGTTGCATAACGGTGGTTTTCCATTCGATGGAGCTTATTTGTTGCAAAGTGTTTGAAATAGAAATTGATTTCCTGGATTTCCTCTGGAGAATACATGACATAGCCGTAATCCCTCCTGCTCCCGAATGATACACCAAGCTCTCCTGCTGACAGCTGAACTTCAGTTTGGTTTCTGCTCCGCCCCAGACTTTAGAAGATGGCTGCCAAGCTCACTTTCTTGCTGGTTTACTCACAGTTCAGCAGACTCGCTTCGTTAGGCTTCTTTACAGTATCGTCTGATTTCTTCAAAAAGATTCTCTTCTTCGGAGTGTCTTTCTTTTGATCGCTTGATTGAGCTACCGTAATAGTCCTCACTCGACTCTGCTCGGATAGCGAGAACAACTGGTTTGAGAGATCGTTCTGTGACTTCGGTGGTGTCTTCATATCAGTCTTCAAAAAGTGGCTGATATCGTTTCTGGCTTTATTTTGGAAGGAGGTGTCTTCGTTTGCAGTTCTCTTTTGGCAGGAAGGAGGGGAATCCAAATGCTCTCTGGAATTCCTGCTGGTATGTTCGATCAAGCTCTGAAGGGTCTATCTTCCAACGATTCTCTCAATATGTGTCATATTGTTCGAAATACTCTCTTGAAACAATGCTAGAAGGAATGATAAGAGGGATAGTGGATCTGCCCAACCTCCTTTTGAGGAAATAAGGATCCACATATCGTTGATAAGGCTGCGTTCGAGGATAAAGCTTCGGCTGTCGGTGCGTTCTACAGTTCCCACAAAACCCAAGTGCTTGAGAAGTTCGGATACTTCCAAATAAGTTAGCCTGGAGGACTCTCCTACCTCCTTTATCACTGTACAGAACTCCCCGAGGAACGATTGAATGAAATTGCTGTTGCCGATGTAAGGAGGGTATTTGGGGGGCTTTGTCTTTTCTGCTGTTGTTATCAGTTGAGCTGGTTGAGGCTGGTGATTGAGGTCTTTCAGCTTGAGCTGTTGCTGCTCGACTCTTTTTTTGAGAGGTAGGTCGATATTCAGTGCCTTAAAACTACGCATTGTTGGAATGCCGGTCGATCTCTTTTTCCTTCTTTCTGCCATCAACAATGATTTCTTGTTAAGTTCGGGTCGATACGTGCAGTCCTTCAAAGTTTGTTCTAATAGCTGCTTGCGACTGCGTTCTATCGACATTTCCCGCTTTTCCAGAAACCGTTGCTGGCTGGACACAAATTCGCTGATTTATTGCTGGTGAGCAAACTGCTTGGTTGCACTCATTTGCTGAAATGTATTTGGCTGAAACAGGCTAACTTCAAGCTGCAGTGGTGTCTTTTGGCGTGAACATTTCTCGCACTGTCGGCTATCCTCCAGAGTCAATTTCTTCAACATCCTCGACAGCTGGTTTGAGCTTGTCTCCAACTGTGTGCTTTCCCGTTTCTTTTAGTACGATACTGGATAGTAGGACTTCAAAACTGAATGTGAGCGGGTACTGGTTGTGAGCTGCCGGTGACTGCCCAACCTGCGAAACGATTGTTTGTTCTCGGGAGGATAGTTTTGAAGGCGCGATTGCTCAGGCGACCGACTGTATTGTTTGCAGTCGGTGCACAATGATGTTTGGTGGGGTTGAACATGCTGGACCCTGGCTGATTGGTGCTTGGGACTGTTATTATATTGGTGCGAGACGGTGTGACCCATCCGTGGTTAATTTAATAATAAAAGCAGGCCTATTGATGCTATTGAAGCGACTAGGCCGTTTGCCTGTCAGGCAGGTTGTCCTTGGAATCAGGGTTCTTGTGAGTTATTGAAAAATACTTCGGAGGTTTAGGTCGCATACTTTTGAGTGATCTATACCACCAAATCTGCAATATTCTGCCGATCTGTGTCCTTGGTTGACTTCTGTCCTTCACCGAACTCCATGGTCAGTTGCTCGAAGTCGTTCATGAACTACAAAAGCTGTCGAAGGGAGATATCGATCTTGCCGTGAACCTTATTGTACAGTTCCTTGAGCGCTAGCTTAGCCGGTCATGTACCAAGTAGAATAGTTTGCTTGGACTCCAGTTGAATTCTCTAAACTGGTGCTTGAGGTGTGAGCTGGTACGCTAGTGTGATTTTCATACTCGACACAGCATCGTTTGGTCTTCTCATGTTGCTATCTTCCTCTTCGGAGCTGTAATTTGGTTGTTTGCTTTCTTCACACTCCATTACCCGCCTTTAATTATTGCAGAAGGCCAACTGGCCGAACTCATCGAATAACTCGCTACTATACAATGGAAGAAATACTCTCAAGCCTGACCTTAGAGCAGATTCAAAACTGTTTTGATTAGGCACTCACTACCTTCAGTGGCTTAGTGGTAAGTGAGCAGGTCTATGCAGAGCAGTAACCTGCAACTGACGCGAGTACTAGTGGCGCTCAATCGCTCAAGCCACACAAACGAAAAGGCAGTGCTTCGGGAAATCCATATGGCCCACAAACGTTCTAAGCGACACTAGCACACGTGCCTTGAGAGAGTATAGCTGTGGGTCGAATTGACTGCGAATCTGCTGGTGCAACAATCAAGGTACCTGAATTTCCAAATTAGACTGGTTCCGAGACTTAATCAACGCCTTCGCTAAAAGATTCTAAGCAAACTCCAGACGTTCGTAAAACACCAAAGGCATCTCCAGGAGTTTACAGCGGCTGCTGAACGATTATTTACTATGGAGACAAAGATTGCGGACGCGGATCAAGTAAATAGCATGCTGCCGTACCAGTCGATCTCCAAGTTAATCATCGAGGAAAATAATAGGTTATACCAAACAGCCATCGACAAGGTAGTTCAACTCAATTTTGTGAGTTCCTTCGAGGAGTTTATGCAATTAGAAGAGAGGTAGTCACCCCGACATGCAAGTAGCAAAATGTTCGAACCAATCAAGTTCTAACGGCGCATTAAAAAAACGAGTCGGAAAGTATCGAAGGCATCCAATACTGACGTGACTGATCGAAATTAGGACAAATTTGAGGGGAACTGGAGAAGCAGTAACCGTGTGATACAAAAAAAGATTTCAGGTAGGAGCCACAACGATACACCATCTGGGTAGTTCTCTCCTAACGGCTCTTTGATGATTATACTGGAAAAAAGTGAATCAACTCCTCCCGATCATGGATAACAAGTCTTTCATCCAAGTCGAATTACAGATCGAGGGTTACAACCACAGAGATCTTCTTTCGGCAGCCCACAGCTCCCAAAGATACCTCCGTAAATGTCCCCTGTCCGACGCCAACTACTAAGAAGAGAGCATAGATGGGAAGAATCAGAGACT
>ERZ724508.2221-NODE-2221-length-10423-cov-3.323881_pt1 | contig 10423 bp, 6 predicted proteins | sample MGYA00376041_ERZ724508 | MGnify/ENA primary metagenome ERZ724508 (study PRJEB28724, sample SAMN07190887) | wastewater metagenome | isolation source: effluent of sewage treatment plant in Hong Hong | place: USA: Christiansburg, Virginia | collected 2016-03-01 ... | reverse complement strand
GTAGAGAAGAATTCAGATAGAAGAAGTAGAAAGACAAAAAATATTATAAAAATAAAGGGAAGAGCGTTTGAGAAAGAAAAAATAAGAAGAAGAAGCATAAATAAAGAGACAGGCAGAAGCCCAGAAATAAATAGAGAAAATTATGCAAAGAAGAAAGCAACGTGAGCTAGATCGCGCAAGAGATAAATAACTTGAATAAAAGAGAGAAAGGTAGTTAAAAATATTGGCTTAAAAGTTGAAGAATGACCCTTAATAAGAGGGAGGAATGATGTACACAAACGACCCACTTGCTCATTTTTAATTCTCTGATCTAATAATGGATGCTCAAATTAAGAAAATATTAAAAAGCTCATTCAATCATTTTCCATCAGGATAACAAATTGAAATGCAGAAATCTTAATTGTAAAGAATAAATACCTCCTATTAAATGATAAAATATGACCAGAATAATGAGAGATTAGCAGAAGGATTGAAGAATTATCGTATAGAGCTATTTAATCGAATTGGTGAACTAATTATGCAAGACCAAAGAAAAGGATTTAAACCCAATAACTTTTCACTTGTTTAAACAGACTCTCGAAATAATAAAATAAATGAGGAAGCACAAATATTAAGGGGCATACCAAAAGATAAAATCAATAAAGTAATAGGGACTCAAATTGCAAAAATGAAGCATGAATGCTCAATATGCCTTGAAGAGATAAATATAGGATAAAACTGCAACATTTTATCCTGTAAGCATGCTTTTCATATAGAGTGCAGCAATGACTGGATTTCAATGACAGCAAATTGTCCCTCTTGTCGCCAAAACCTGAAGTTTTGATGATTTTAATATTATTTCATATTTTTAGTGAATAAATAAAATTAATTTATTGTTCAATCGTCTGATTAAATTGCTATTTAATCATTACTTTCACAAATTACAACCAATGCAAAACTAATAAGACAACGATCAAGAAGATATTTTGACTCTCAAGCAAAAGATATTTAATTTTATGTTGAATTCCAATAGAAGTTAATATAATGAGCCGAGTACCAAAGCTTCATTCAGAAATAGCTTCCATAACTCTTTTGGAGCCATCAAGTAAGAAAATCAATGGAGACCTAAAATTCCATGCAAGCGCATCTACTAAGATCCAAAGTTTTTGTTATCTCTTGAGAGGAAAAAATTTAGAGTCATTAATGGATTACGTCAGAGTGATTTTTAAATAAACTCTACCAATCGAAATTAATTTAAAAGTGCCAGGAAAAAGGTTAGAAAGTAAATACCATCACATAGATCGAAAATAGTTTCTTAACCTCAAAAATTTACTTAAAACTATACTCACGCAAGCTTAAATCTCAGCTTAAATTAAAACCATCGAGTTTCAAGAACTCCTTACTTAAATTTTAACCTTCACCATCTGATCAAATAAAGGAAACAGGCTTTAACATAGTATGATCATTAAAATAACTACCCACGAAAAAAAGGATCGAATGTTCCCTATTACACAAGCGTTTTATCTCAAAAATTAGAGAAAAATCTTAAAAATGCAGATTTTTAAGAAAATAATGTTTAAAAAGTTGGGTATCGAAATCAGATAAAAACATCAAAGACAATATAAGGAAGGAGAAGTAAATATAATAGATCTATGGGTCAGAAACGATATGAGTAGTAAATAAAATAGTGATTTTTCTTTTATTAATAAATAATTAAGTGTGTGCGTATAAAAAATCATACCGAAACAGTGATATCCAAACCTTTCAGTTTATCTATTTTCGCCTTGTGCTTTCTATCAATAATCTTATTTTGGCATAAAATTATACTTTTAATTGATTGCAAATGATCTTTCCCATTGAAAAGCAAATCCAGGGAACGATCAGTCAAGAAATTCTGTGACAGGTTCAAAGTTATTACTCCTGCGAGATGAGGAAGAATTTTTTGAATGGTTTCATCATTAAGTTTATTTCTAATTAACTTGACTGTTTTTGCTTTGGAACCGTTAATCAGCTCGCAAATTTGAATTATTGCTGCATCTCCTAACTATGCATTCGTGAAGTCTACAGTTTATAGTTGATCATTAACGAGCCCTTCAAGCATCTTTTCATATTTTTCTGTAACTTTTATTTTTGAAGCTAATTTTTTCCGATTTGGCTTTTCTAGAATAAAAGACATCTCCTCTTTTTTGTTTGATCGTTATGTTAGTTGTGGACTTTTCATCTTTATATGTTCTTATTTCTTTTGGAAATCTTGAAACTCTGTTATAATAGATTAAAATTTCTTCTATGATAAGATCAAGTTTAGGTCTGATTTTTAATTTTTTTCGGGAGTATTCTTGACTGAGAAAGAATAAGTATCTTTCATAATATGGTTGTCAATTTTTTTCTCTTCAATATCTTAAAGCATCTCAAGTAAGCTCTCCTAATTATTTTGAGGAGATTTTGGCCCTTAAATTTGAATGTATTAGATTTTTGAAGCTACCTTTTATAATTCATTTGTATTTGATCCTAATTGATTGAAATGAGAGTTAGTCTTAGAATTTATTGGACTAGAATAATTATTTGGATTAGAAATTTGACTCTTTTGTGTTTAAATATTCTCAATTTTACCATTATTCTTTTTCTTTTTTTCATCATAAATCTCAACAAACCCATCAACAAAACTAAATATCTCTTAATTAAAGTCAACTCCAATATTTTATAGAGCAACTTAAACTTAATTGATGAGATTTTCTTATTGCTTGTACATCTGTTCAATGATTCCATCACCTTCTTATAAAACATCGCCCTCTGCCATGCTCGTCACAAATAGTAATTGTAATTTTGATTCAAAATTATTGCTTTAAAGGATTTTTATTTCTTTATATGATTTCTATTCCCATTTATCGTACTTATCCACAGTACTTTTATCTATTTTCATTAAATTTTTAAGTTTGGACTCCGTTTTTTGAATAACATTTTACAAACTTTTCATGGATTATTTTTGTTGAGACTTGATTGCAGAGATGAGATCTTAATATTTTTCATTCATTGACTTCTTCATATTTTATTTCTTTTTACCCAATATTTACATGATTGATGAGCAAGTACTCTCACTGGAAATTCTTTCCGAAACAGTTTCTTTCTTTTCCATGATGCTGAGGATAGCATGATAGTAATCTAATCTTTATTTTTATATTTCTTCCATACTTTTGAAATCATGGCCCTTGTGTTCTCCAAATATGGCACAATTAGTACATATTTTTTTCAGATCTATGATGCAGACCACTTATAAGGGTTTACCATGTGTTTTACATAGTTATTTTTATTAAACTTTGGCTTTGGGAGCCTCAACTACTTGTTTGACTTCAGGTTAAGATTTTTTAGTGACATTCTATTATTTTAATACGTTTTACACTTTTTAAAGCTTTTATTACTTTTATACTTTTTATTATTCATTTTAGTTGATCTCTTTATCGATTGCATCTTACCCCCTAATTTATCATAAAAATTACTTGGTATTATTCGGTGAACAGATAGAAGATACTATATCTCTTGTGTCTTCATCTTATTGATTCTATTATGTTTTACATATTTTCGATATCTAGCAATCAGCTTCTTTAAAATCTAATGAATTATTTTTTTTCACTTCAATAAATTTTATTAGAGCAATGTTCTTGGGAAAATTATTCAGGTTGTTATCTTTTAGAGTAATCATTTATCCATCCTCAGGACACACTAATTTATAAGAACCTTTTTTTTATGTGATAATCTTTTTCAAACAATTCTCGCAAAAGGTATGGCCGCACTTTGTTAATAATCTGGGTAGGTTTTGATCGGTGAATTAGTCTTAGCATAAGGGACAATTTAAATCACTATCCATTTCTCGGAGTTAAGTTATTTTTTCAGAAATTTTATGATATAAACTTTAAATATACATATAAATAGAGAATATTTGCTACTGTCAAGTTATAACTCTCTTATGAACAAAATATTTAAGTATCAAATTTTTCTACTCAATTCCTCGAGTTCTCGGATTGAAGTAGGGTTTTTTCTTTTGTTTCCGTTCTATAACTTTTACTAGCATATGTTCTTTAATTGGAAATCTATACTTTTTGTGTTTTCAATGCGATATCTCAGCAGGTCTAGCTCATATTTAGGAGAAATTTCGACGTATCCTCTTAAAAATGGTGGGTTGATCTTAATAAACTTCCCTACCCTGATTCCTCTTCTGTAATAATTGATCACTCCTTCTTTTTAAGATTCTTTTAGCTTTATTGCTCCAAAATCATTAGAAAATGAAGTCTAAAAAGGGAATTTTGCATACTAATTCTAAAATAAATAGAAAATTACTTAAATATCTCTAAATTCTACACTGTCGTTGTTGATTGACAATTAAAATAGGGGCTTTTTCAGAAACAAAGTGGAGCAATATGACTGAAGACTAACTTTTTTAAAAGAGTTTGCTATCTAAATGTGGCCCTTATCATTGACAATGAGTTAGTTCTGGGTTGGTGACAATTTATATAACTCGGAGATAACAATTGAGAAGGTAGCATTTTAAATATAATTTAAGTTAATGCAATTTCTGTCCAGGTAATTTTTTATTATTTGGAATGATTTCTCTTGTTGAGGACCTACCATCCTCTATTTAATGTTGTACTCAGCATAAAATATATTTTCCTCTGTAAATAGTAATAAATCTAAATAATTATTCCGCTGGTTTATGAAAGCGAAGTTTTTTCCAAGTCGAGAACAACCATTTTTTAAGTTAAAACCAAAAATTTATAAATTTTCATCAGCAATTCTATCCTGGATAGTCTACGAAATTAAGGGGTCTTGCTAAACACTTTCAGTGACAAACGAATAGTTAAAAGCAATTTTGGTAAATTTTTATTTTGAAATCATCACATCAGATCCCTGAATCAGGATATACCTATTCTAATTCAAGTCTAAGAACATTGATCCGTAGCTCATTTTCACATAGGCTTCAATAATCAAGCATGCAGCATCAAAAGGATTTTTAATCATTCTCGATAACTTAAACAAACTACTCAATCCAAAATTAAATGAATCTTTCAATGGAGAAATAGAAGGTATTGGTTTTTCACTTGCTTTAACTTAGATTGGCTTGTAGTGCAGCTTGCAGATATTACAGGAGTCCAAACTTTTTTATTGAGGCTAAGAAAAAGAGAAAATAATGAGCTCATCTGAAGATTTAAAGTTTTATAGAGATATTAGACCACCAAATATGAAGATTTTATTCCGATAAATGTTTGCTGAAAAACAACTACGTGGTTTGAATATATTTTGATTTGGAATCTATATGAGTTACCAACTATTTTCTTCGGTATCAAAGCACCACATATCATTAAACAATACAGAGGCAGGCTTTCCTTTTGAATCGAATCCTTGGCCTTATCCTCCAATGATTATTAAGTACCGATCGTTGTAACAAAGAGCGGAGTGGCTTGTTCTTCCAGCTGGGCAGTTTTTAGTTGTCGGAGTAATCAGTTAACACTTCAATTCTGGAATTCTGTCCTTTGAATTAAATTAGATTTCGCTCAAAGTTAAACGATAAATCTGATTTTAATATTTTTCATCTTCTGTCTCACCACCAAACATATATATTTTGTTCTTAATTGTTGTTAGAGTACAGCCAAGCCTTTTGGTCATTTTTCCATTGATTGACTTGATCTCGTACCATATTTCTTGTTCTGCGTTGTAAGCCCAAAAATCTTCATACATTTCATCTTCATTGCTCCCTCCATATAAAAATATGTATTTATCTCTCAACACTGTTGTCGCATGGCTTTCGCGTTCTTTTAAAATTGTAAATTGAGTGATCGGAGACCAAATACAGAGCTGATCCTTAAAGCTGATGGCCAAACAATCATTGAGAGCCTAAATTAATTCAAAAAAAAGACAATTGCCATTTGAAAAGAAATGGCTGTGAAAACTTTCATACCTTTTCTTGGCGACACCCACCCCATATTATAAGCTTATCCTTGATGAGAGCACAACTGTGGCTCTCCCGAGCTTCCGGAAAACCATTTATATCAAATATTTGGCTCTATAAAGTATCGAGGTCCAGCTCGTATATAGGCTCTTTTGTCTTACCCGTTTTACCTCCATATATATAGAGTTTGTTTTTGTTGATGGTGGCTGTATGCCCCCACCTTTTGGTAGGATATCTTTGAAGCTTCTGCTTTATTTCCCAAAGAGGGTTTCTGAAAACACTTTGAATACCGTCGCCAATCATTAATTCAAATATTTATTATGTCTAAATTTTAGTTTAATTTATACTGCTGTAATTGTTCTGCCACTATTTCAATCCTAACTCATTATTTTAATACTTTTAAGAACATTTGAAATTTAGTTTTTTCCCAAATACCTCCGTGAAAAATATCATCGTTATTTCTAACCTATTTTGAGTCCTAATTAAGAGAAGACGAACTCCCAGAAGAAAGAAAGCTCAATGTTTTCAGAAAGGAAGATATTAATAGGATAATTAAATAGATATGCGAGCAACTGAGAGGAAAGAGGAAAGAACGAAATTGAGCTGGTTTGGATGGACAAGTTGTTATTGAAGTTGAACTTTATGAATATTGTTATTTTTTATATGTAGACGAAAAATAAGGTAGCTCTAATAACTTTAACTTTTTATTGATAATCAGTATTGAAAAAAAGGTTAAAGCCTGATTTTACTCTCGATAACTGAATAAAAACCTTTCTCCCTGGAACAAATATTTTTTCTACTCTCTTCTATATAGAAAAAATGAGCCGAAACCTGAAATAAATTGATATTTGAATAAGAATAATTGAATATGTATTACCTGTATAAATAAACTCTTCATTTGAATTTGAATATAAACATTTTATATTATTTAGCATATTCTGACAATACAAAAAAAAATATGATAGATCGACTTCCTTAACTAAAGAAAGTAAATATTTGGTGATTAAGTTTTTGGGATAAATTGGAGAAATAGGGTCGTAAGGAGGCATAAATTAGAACGGATTGGAAAAAGACATGAAAGAAGGCGTTGAAGAATAGTTTTTCTAAGATATAAAAACAGTTAGATAATTGATCATCGCTCTGAACAAGAACAACTACAAAATTCAAACACTGAAGGGGAAGTATGCGAAAGCCATCAAATCTACTCAAGAGCAGGCAAGTAGTAGTGAAATGAATTAAATTTTGCAATAAAATTCTGAAATGAACAAGCAGATAAGAGAAAAAATTAAAGATTTGAAGGATCGTGTAAATTAAGCAGAGAAAAATAAGCCATAATAGCCCGAGACTCGCATGAAAAAGAATTTTTACCACAGCTTAACCAAATAAGTGACTGAAATTATACAAAAGCAGCAAAGCTATGAAGACGAATATAAAAATACAGTTAAAGAGAAAGTAGTTAGGCAGGTGAAGCTGATAGATCGAGATATTGATGATGAAAGAGCTCAATAATATGTAGCGAAGCCATAATTGGCTCAAGAAATGCTTCAAAGGAAAATATATGGGCAAGCGAGTACAACTTTAAAGAACACAATTAGTGATATTAATGATAAATTGAGAGATATTAAAAAATTAGAGGCATCTGTAAACCAATGCATGTAGTTATTTAATTAATTATCCACTTTGGTGTTCGCTCAAGGATAAAAAATAGACAATATCGAAGCAAATGTTGCAGATACAAAGGATTTTGTAGATGAAGCAGCATAAAAATTAAAGAAGGCCAAAGAGCATCAAAAATGGTATAAAAGTTGCTTATGCAAAGTCCTCATTGGGTTGGGAATCATCCTGGTTATAAGTATCATTATTGTCATTGCGATGAATGTTGGAAAGAAGTGATGAAAATACTTTTAAACAGCAAAAGCTATACAAAAACTTATGTCAATAATTATTTTAATATTAATTAATCTTTAGTTTAATTTCAATAAATAAAATATTAGACTGAGAGAAAAAAATAATTAATAAAATTATAGCTCAAATGAATTAATAGGAACATCATTAAAATCAAGGAGTTTAGCCTCAAGATATTCAACTCAATGCTAAAACTTAGTTTTATGCTGACGATCTCAATGAATCGAAAGTTCACTCAGTTGTCAGTCATTCTAGTAGCCCTCAAAATCTTCTAAAGTTCTTTCAAGAATATAACCCCACCAACAAATATATTTAAATGAAGAAGTTACACTCTTCTAATCTGCTCAAACTCAAAAAGTATAAGGGTTCTGTCTACTACGGAGAGTTCCATAACGCGAAAAGATAAGGAAAGGGGATCATGGTTTATGATAACAATCGAGTTTACGAAGGCTAATGGCAGAATGATTTTAAACATGGGCAGGGATTTTAAAAATTTCCCAATTAATGTTTATATGAGGGTGAATATGTCAATGGGAAACCTCAGGGAGTTGGCAAATATTCATGGCCCAATGGTTAATTTTATGAAGGATAATGGAGCAATGGAATGAAAAATGGCTCAGGAATGTGGAGAGGTGCAAAAGGGGATTCATACATAGGCGAATGGAAGTTCGGAAAAGCAGATGGATATGGAGTCCATACATGGGTTAATGGAGATCGATATGAAGGGTAATTCAAAAATTGTTTGAAGCATGGCGAAGGAATAGAAAAATTTGCGAATGGCGACATTTATAAAGGGCAATATTCTGAGGGAAAGCCATCGGGTTTCGGATAATATTATTGGGGAAATGGAAGCTACTTTAAAGGTTAATTTAAAACAGGATTGAGGGATGGACATGGAATTTGGAAAAGATCTTCAGGAAATAGTGATAAATATGAGGGATAATATAAAAACGATAAAAAACAAGGATATGGAATATTTAGTTGGTCAACAGGAAATGTGTACAAAGGAAATTATTAATTAGATATGAGATGTGGGTATGGATAAATGTATTGGAATGACGGTAGCTTTTATAAAGGAGAATGGAAGAATGGGATTCAACATGGATAGGGAGAAATCTATGTGCCTGGAGAAGGTCTAAAAAAGGGAATATTTTAATAAAATGTTCTAGTTATTCTAGAAAAATAATCTCAAATACTTGATGATCCAAATAATTACCTTCATAATGATAGCTACAATGATTATGACCATGGTCCAGGTCTAAAAAGAAAGAAAAACAGCAAGCAATCAATTCTGCCAACTAAACTTAATTTTCGATCCAAGGTCCCGCTACCTCAAAAAAGAAGTCGAAGATAAACTAAGTCCATTGATGAGAATATGGTTGTTAGATATGGAGGATCAAAAGATTCGCACAATTTTTAGAACTCGATTTACAATAAGAATCATCCATTTCTTCCCCAAAGACTGAATCGCAGATAGCAAAAATATATTACAATGTAACGGAAAAGCCTGAAAAATCCTGAACCAAGAGAAAGAATACTTCATTCATCTTTTTATATGCATAAACTTCATAACAGGGCAACAACGAGCATAAATGGAAGTCGAGCTGATGCAGACAGTGGGTACTCTTACAGTCAGCATAATAAAGGAATAGAACAAATGCGATACTACAACAAGACAAGATTATCTAAGGATGTGAGAACTCCTCAGATATGAAATTTTACATGTATTCTTATTATTATTTACTGATTATGTCCTCATTTGTTTTATTTTATAAAAATAGATAATTTTTAATAATTTGGGATGTCGATGATCAATTTTGGACCATATTAACGGTGTTACATTTCGTACATTTTATATATTGACTTATTCCGGCAGGGTAGCTGACTTTGACTGAACATACTCCACAAATGAACATTTTGTTCTTAGGTGCTGGCTTTGAAGGAGTCTAAGGTCTTATTTCTCTTTATTATTTTTTTTAATTTGCTTTAGGCATACATTTGCAAATAGTTTGACATGAGTAGCAGATAAATTTGGTGGAATTTCTAGGAATCAATTGCATGGTTTTACAAGCCCCACACATTGCTTTACTAGGATAATCGAAATAATTACATTTAATCGATCAATTTATTTTGAGGTTCAGTCTCAATTCTTTGGTAACAATTTCCATTCATGTTAATCTTCTCGGGCTTGTAGTTCTAGCTTATACATTGTTTGGGCTTGCATTAAATTTTCTTTTCAGGTTGCTCGGTCAGTTCTACAAAATAAGGATTGGAAACAGATTCGGTATCAAGACAATAATATGATTGATCTCTTTCGTTGCGGTCAACTGCGCTGTAGCATTCCTAGATTTCAAATGGAGGGTATTCACTGATCGTATCATCGGAGTTTTTCCTTAGCAGCTTTTGTCGAGTGATGTTTTGATTTTTCTTTATCATCTAAAATATTATTATAACATATTTGTATGCTTTATCATAATAAAACTCAGCTAACTCAGCTCTGATTACTGTTTTCCTTATAATTCATAATATTTTATTCTAGATTTGAGAGAATTAATTAAAAAGGATAGTAATATCATGGTTTAAATACTTTTTGATAGCTGC
>ERZ724508.2220-NODE-2220-length-10432-cov-5.010600_pt1 | contig 10432 bp, 14 predicted proteins | sample MGYA00376041_ERZ724508 | MGnify/ENA primary metagenome ERZ724508 (study PRJEB28724, sample SAMN07190887) | wastewater metagenome | isolation source: effluent of sewage treatment plant in Hong Hong | place: USA: Christiansburg, Virginia | collected 2016-03-01 ... | reverse complement strand
AAGTTGAATTGTGGCTGATCAGGTTCCACCATCAAACAATTATAAGTCGATCTTAGGATAAGATATTTTCATCACCGGAGACTATCTCCGTGTCAATAAAGTTCGGTGGTATCTTCAGGTTTTCGAACGTAGTTGCAGGTCATCGAATCGTCTTGGTTCGGCCAAGATTGGCTGAGTATTAGGTGTTGCATCGGGTATCAGCCGCCATCTGCCAACTATGGAGAGCGCTAATGCCGGCGGTTCCCATATCATTGTGGGTGGCGTCTGGTCGATTCTCTTTCGCAGTGGTAGGAATTCACAGCAATATTATAACCCACCCCTCCACTCCAAACCTATGATACCTATCTCAAGGTTCGCCCAGCTGGCCGGTAACCCCCTCTGCATGTACATGCGTGAGTCGGCTGCTTGGCCCGAGAACAAATAACTAGAAAGGGTGTGGTTCCTAGCTGGCGATCCCAGCATTTACGGGAACGTGCACATGAAAATGCCCGCCGAAGGTATTTATGAGCCTACTCAGGCTATGAGGAGCTGAGGACGAGCGTCTGCAATGTTAACAATCATGGCTATATTGATTCCACTGGCGACAAGCCCACCAAAGAGGCTATCATCAAGCACTTCGCACAGGGGACAACGGCTGCCGCTAATGACGTGATCATCACTAGCGGTGCGAACATGGGACTGCTCTACTGTCTGATGGCCTTATGTGGGGAAGGCGATAACATCCTGGTACCAGAATTCGGCTATCCCTTCTTTACTGATGTGGCTAAATCGCTTGGAGTCGAGGCGAGACCCTATCGCCTCCTGGAGGATAAGCAGTTTGAGGTCGACCTGAGCAATGCTAAGTCTTTGATCAATTCTCGAACCAAGTTCCTGTTCGTGATCAACCCCTCGAACCCTATGGGCTCTGTCTTCAGCCGTGAGCATATGCTTTAAATCGTCCAGCTTGCCGAGCATCACTATCTCCCATTGGTCTGCGACGAAGTATACTACGGTCAGGTCTTCCATGGCGAAGCCGTTTCATTCGGTCACCTCACCAAATAAGCACCTGTCATCGTGATCTCTGGGTACCTATTGGTCTTATCTAGCATGGAAAAGCTTTTCAACGTCCCAGGCTGGTGTACCTCCTGGTTGATCATCTACGATCCTGCAAAACATCTCAACGAGATCCGCACTAACCTCGAAAAGCTTGCTTCGATTTTCCTTCATACCAACGTATTCACTCAACGAGCCCTTCCCGGGATCCTGGACAAGCTTGGCGGTCCGAACCACTCCAAAAGGTTCATGCATGACATCGAAAAGAACCATGACATGCTGGTGGAAAGGTTCAAAGTAAAGATTTATCTATTAAGACCTGGAACTGCTTTAATGTTTACAAGGCGCAGGGCACATTCTACCTCACCGTTGAGATCGATCTCAAACAGTTCAGCTAGTTCAAATCCGACAGGGACTTCATCCGAAAGCTTCTGGAGGAAGAGAATGTGAACATATTCCCCCTATCGGTTATGGGCGAGCGATTCCACGGCTTCCGGATGATGACTTGCGCCAACGACACCCACTACCAGAAACTCTTTGAGCGACTGGAGAGATTCCTGAAGAAGCATCTTACGCAGGCTTGATTATTGCCATCGCACAGTATAATTATTGAATCAAGATATGGGCGGAGTCTGCTGTGGATACCCTCACCATCATCATCACTATGGAGCACCTTACCAAACTGGCTACGGTGTACCGCCTGTTGGTGGCTTTGCTCCAGGCTTTGCTCCAGGCTTCGGAGCACCAATTCCGCCACCCGGTGTGGCTGCTGGAATCTACGGTGCAAACAACGAGTGGTCACCGAACTTCCACGGCACAGGGCCATTCTGATTCTGATGTTTCATATCCCAGATATGCTAGATATCCCAATTACCCCATCTCCTAATCATACCATGATGCATCTTTAATCATTCGGGATGCAGGGGGTCCTTGAACACTGTCATGTTGAATTTCTTGCGGATCTAGCTATTGTGTGGATTGGGATCTCCGAGCCATTCGCGGTGCTCAGTCCTGAGCTTTGCCCAAATCCAATCAGCGAGGTAGCTATTAAACAGACCGCTAGGATGGAACCCATCGCACTTCTCGATCATCATCTTTGGGTCGCCGCCTTCGAGCACCCTCCGAGCTAACAGATCCATTGTCGGGAAGTCGTAGTAGATCATCTTAAAGTTTTTGAAGGTGGTGCTATCGATGATTTATTGGTAAACAGCGGAGAGCTCTCGAGCACGCTGTGTTGTCTGTTTGCGGTAGGTTTCGTTGCTATTCAACCAGCCGAAACACGGACTGATCTTCAGACAGTTGAGGAAGTCGTAAAGAGTGGCATAAGTTATGTTCAGTGGATGCTTGTCATCGTGTAGATTATCGTAGAGGATTTCTCCGTCAGCCAGCCCAAATGAGATGAGGAGACTACCTGCAGGGAGTCTGGCGTCCAACTGCCCCAACAGTTTGAGCAGATTCTTCCTGAAATCAGGGACAGAAGTCATCCCCATATCGCTGGAACATACGTCGTTCCCAATAAGTTCCATGAAGACTAGTAGTGGGTAGTCTTCATTAGCATCCCTTACCAGTGCCTTGAAATTAGTCTCACAGTTTGTACTCCTCGCACCATTAACTCCGGTGTTCTGATAATCGTTGTTATTGCAAAGGTTCCACTCCCTTACATACTTGTACACCGAGTGGGAAAGGTAGTCAGTTTGGCTGTGTGCTGTGTAGGCTGATTCGTGGGGTAGGTCTAACTCATCGGCTGCTCGTTTCAAGAAATCGTGGTATACTCCCTTTTGCATAAGGGTCACGTTGAAGTATTTCTCTGGTATGGAGAAATGGGCACCAGCCGAGTCCCCTAGGACTGCCACTCCAAACCTCTTGCTGCCCGTACACCACAAATCTTCATAGGTCTTCCCAGTATCAGCCTTCCCAAAGATTCCATTGCAATCGTGATCTAACAGCTTGTTTCCAGTCTTGCGTCCTGGATAGATTTTTCCGTTTAGTTCATCACAATCAGTGCCACGCCAGTGGTATCCCCTGAAAGTGGAAACATCCGAGAAGGTATCATTGTCCATATCGAAAGGTGGGAAGTGCTGATCTCCAAAGTGCTTGGTGAAGAGGTGTACCAGCCAAGTCCAACTTGGGTTCTTCTCGAGAGTACCGATGTTGCTTTAGCCGAGTTGTTGCATAGACTGTCGAGTAATTGTGCAGTTGGGGTTCTTACACATTCCCATACGCAAGCATGCACGATCGGCAGGTCTTCATTAATATATTGGGTACTCTTTGGTAACGATCGCGTTTATGACGATGGGTCCTGCATTGGTAATGAAGGCTTCACAGGTCGCCTTCAGGGTTCCATTGAATAGCTGACAGAATTCCTTCTGAACGAATTCAGTGACTCCTCTTCGATAGTATGAAACATAGTTCTCCATAATCCGCAGAATCACCACGCAAATCGAACAGTGATCGTTGAAACCCTAAACAGTCAGCAACGATGAGTCCATCGGATAGTCACTGTTGGTGCAGGTTTGGGTCAGTTGGTCCAATTTTTGCTCAAACAACTAAAAGTTTTCCAGCCAGTTAGGCGAAGAGGCGTGACTGACCAATTGATGCAGTAAACTCGAACAGTTGTCGTCGGTGGGTGGTGCGTGGGCATCTTTTATTGACATCTCCTAGTGCAGCTCGTCGAGCTCTAACTTCACTACCATCAATCGTGAGAATGCCTGACTGTACTCACCGAGCTTGTAGGCTGACTGGACAGCCTTAAGTTCCACTTCGACTTTCTGCAGTACATGTGGGAAGCCAGCTGCAGCCAGCACTAGGAGCACTGCAAACAGTGTCACAACCTTCATAATAGAGGAGATTAATAATAACGATATCAATGATGCTCTTACAATCCCGAACATTAATCAAAGGAACTTGCGGCCTTGAGTGATCAGCAGCACTATCACCACGAGGATTACGACCCACTTTACCATGAGTTGGGGAGTGAGATGACTCATCTTGCTCATCATGAACACTAGTGTTTTCTAAGTTAGATGGGTAAAGTACTTCACCTTGAGGTTTGTATGGCGGGAACCGAAGGGAAACGGGATACATGTCCAGGATCTTGGCGTCCACAACGCTCTTGGGGTTGGAACAGGCATCGAAACCACACTTTCCATGGTAGCGGCCACTACCACTGAGACCGACACCTCCAAAGGGAAGTTCAGGGTTGATGAGATGAATGGCTACATCGTTGACAACAAAGGCACCGGCACTCGTCTCTGTCTTGACTTTTTCCTTCAAAACATTGTCACTGGTAAAAAGGTAGATTGCTAGAGGCTTTGGCCTTGAATTGACTTTCTCGATGACAGTGCTGATCTAGTCGTAACCAAAGACTGGGAGAATAGGCCCGAAGATTTCATCGCGCATCATGCTGCAGTCTTCCCTTGGCTCATTAATAATGGTTGGCTGGATAAACTGGTTTTCGGGGAACACCTTTCCTCCCAGAAGAACCTTTCCTCCGTGTTCCTCCTTGAGGTATCTCTCCAAACGTTGGACATGTTGAATGTTGATGATCTTGCCCATATCGGGGTTTGACTCAACGTTGTCTCCATATAGCTCTTTGGACGTGGCAATCAGAACTTCCATGAACTCCTTCTTGATACTGTTGTGCACGAAGAGATGATCGGCAGCAATACAGGTCTGTCCGCTGTTCATAAAACGACCCATAGCGACTCGCTTAGCAGCTCCGGGGATGTTCGCAGTGCGATCGATAATAGTTGGGCATTTTCCTCCAAGCTCGAGGACACAGGGAATAAGATTTTTAGCAGCAGCCTGAGCAACCATCATGCCGATTTGAGTTGATCCTGTGAAAAGGATTAGATCGACCTTGGAGTTTGTGAGTGCTCTCCCAACCTCCACCTTTCCCTCCACACATCGGTAGAAACGTGGGTCCAGATACTTATCGTAGAGTTTTTTCAGTACATGACTAGAATATGGAGCAAATTCGCTTGGCTTGGCTATCACACAGTTACCAGCCGCAATAGCCACAGCCGTGAATGGAAGAAGAAGGTAAACTGGATAATTCCAAGCACCCAGGACCAAAGCCACTCCCAATGGCTCAGGTTGGACATAGCTCTTTCCCATACCCACGATGATTGGAAGTGAAATCGGAGTAGGTTTTACCCACTGATCCAAGTGGTTTAGTGTATGCTCCACCTCACCTCTTGTAATATTGTGGGAGAGGAAGAACGACAAGAAAGGAGTATACCCGAGATCCTTCTTGAGTGCCTCATCAAATTCCTCTTTCAGTTCTGCATGGCCCTTGAGGAGGTTCTTTAGCTGTTGCTTACGGAAAGCCACATCCTTGGTGACGTGAGTAAAGAAGTTACGACGAAGCTCCTGCAACAGTCCTGGCACAAAACTTGCGTCATCCAGCACTTCTGACATGGCACAGACGATCTATATATTATGGTATTGGTGAACGCCGATAGGAGTTTATACTTCCCGAAAGATTTAATGGGTCAAACGAAATGTTGTCACCGAAACATTCTTTAGTAGTCCGATTCCACGTAGGACTCTTCCTCACATCGTTTGCGAAGTCCTTCGGCTTTGCGTGTTAGCAAGGAATGGCGTTATCTTAGCCGCTATAGGTTTGTTTTAATGCAGACCGCTAGGTTCATTGCTGTGGATTTATCCTTCAATTGAGTCAGTTGCTCCTCTAGATAGCTTGCCTGCAGCCGAGATAGATCAAGCTGCATCCTCACCTTTTCCTCCGCCACGATTTCCTACAACCGCTGTTCATCGACTCTAACCAATTGGCTTTAAGTTGGTTATGTAATTGGAGGTGAAGATTGTTGTGCTTCCTCGGGCAGACTGGTAAAGGAATCAGCGAGTTGATAGTGCAGTGATTTCAGCTCGCTAGCCGTGTGCTTGTTTCGGAGCCGAGCTTCTTGAATTCGTTGCTGAACCTCATCAGCTTCCTTTCTCTTTCTTGAGAACAGCTGCAGCAGCTGCTCGTATTAGCGGGTCAGACGGGTCTTCTCGTCCACAGTCTCTACAGGTTTGTCTTTTGGTTTCATAATCAATAATGATCGGGTTTGTCGAATCATGATTGTGGGTTCGATAGGCTGATTCCAATGCACTTCTCGGGTCGAACAGGAAGCCCTTCTACGACGTCGAGCAGCTTGATCAGCTTGAGCTTGTTCTCGAAGTTCCCATATCCCGCGTTAATGTGCGCCACAAAATCGTTGGTGGTGAGATAGTCGTGAGAAAGAATCCTTAGCCTATCTTCCTCTGTCGTCTCGGTAACGCCGTTTTCCATGTTGTTTGGATATCCAAACAGCTCTCGGAGCATCTAGAAGTGCGTGTTCTTCTTCGAACACTCGTAGAACTTCTACAGTCGCGAGGCTTATGTCTAAGTTACCTGCTCCCTCAAGCAATTCTTCAACCTCTTTGCCTACTTTCTGTTTCTTTTGAAGTTGTACCCCTCCATCCTCTCGCAGAGGAAGTCAAGAAGGTTGGTATTCACCGTCCCAATGGAATCTTTGAAGCCGTGTTTGATAGCTTGTTTAACTTATCGGTTTTCCTTCATGATATCAGCTGTGATCTCAATATCCAACGGTTGGCGGTCAAGGGTGACCATCAACTTGCATGACTTTCCTTTTTCTCGGGTGCTTGGTTCGAGGCTTGACGGGGGAAGAAACACATCACTACTAACTCCCTCTTGTGAGGGATACTCATAATACCGATCATCCTCTTCGAAATTGAGGAACAAGTCCTCGGTTGTGGTGATATCTCCTCTGGCATCGCTTGAATCGCTTGAATCTCCGTACTCACTGGATTTACTGTTGATGGCGGCCCTCTTGACTTCTTAATATTTGCTCATTCTGTTTGTATTATTATATCGATGGTGGGGATGAGGCCTTCTTTTCAATCGTCATTTCGCTTGTAGGGCAGTTAATGCCATTATTATATGCAGGACTTCGAGGAGTTCCTGCGAAGGCACAGTCGCAGGCATCTCTCGTTGGAACGCAAGAATAGTCAGCATAAGGGATCAGACTCCAAGCTACGTCGGAGATCGCAAGGCCGTAGCAATGTCAAACTCGAACTAACAGCCGAGCGGCAAAATCGTAGTACACATCACAACAACCTTTCTACACCGACACTAAAGAAGGACATCAGCAGCGGCTTCATTCGTGGCAAGTCGCTGTACAAGTAGTATAGGCTGGAAGAGGCTTGTAGGTAGTTTGAAAAAGTGCTGCTTTCCGATCCCAACCACACAGAAGCACTATACCTCAACGGTATCAGCCACCTCAATCTGAACCGAGTCGCAGAATCAGTGAAATGTTTAGAGCGATTGCAGCAAACCAACCCTAACTACAAATCAAATTTGTACCTGCTGCTGGCGATCGGGTACAATAAGCTAAAGAATAGTTAGAAGGCTCTGCACTACCTAACGGTAGCCATCGGCAAGTATGACAGGTTCCTCGAGGCGCATTGCTATCGCGCAAAGGTTTATCTTGGGCTGAAGAAGCATCAAAAAGCAGAGGAGGACTTTGATGCTGCCATAGCCATCGATTCAACCAAGCAGGTTGCGCTAGTTGGCAAGGCTGACTGTCTCCGCATCAAAGGGTCCCATCGTGATGCTGTCAAGTACTACAATCTGGCACTGGACCAACAATTCACACCCATGGTTTTGCTTAAAAGAGCGATGGTCTACTACGAAAACTCCCAACCGAGGGAAGCACTACAAGACATCACCTAACTATTGAAGGTTGAACCGTCAACGGAAGCCTCATACTATCGTGGAATGCTGGCACTAGACTACGAAAAGAATGAGCCAGCAGCAGTGCTGTACTTTTAGCAGGCGATCAAGCAGGCGACCAATAGCAACCTGGCTAGCCGATCGGCTCAACAGTTGCTCAAGGTGAAAATCGAAGTCTGTGACTTCTACGAGTGCACCTCTATACTCCAGTGGTCGGGTTACAACAAAGTAGAAGGTCTTCAGGTTTGGGCGGATTTCATTGATGGCGTTGTAAGCTTGATGAAGAAGAAGCCATATGAAGGACAGCAAAGTCTAGCGAAGTCACTTGAGCTCCTCGAAAGGGACAAATTATCGGTAGACTACGATTACCTCTATCCTTTGGCAAGGTTATACCATGCCTATTCACTATTCTGCTTGCATCGCTACGAGCCTTCTTTCAATGACTACCAGGAGTATGAACGCTTTACTGAGAATGTATTGGGGAAGGAGGTGGATGACCATCGCATTCGCTATAACAAACTTCTGTGTTAGGCGTTGATGCTCTGCTAAAGTGAGTTCTTCGAAGAGAGCCTCGAGAAGTTGAAGTAACTGATTGATATGGACACCAACAGGGTCTAGCCCTACTTTTACTAGTGCATGGTGTTGCTGAAGTTGGCCTTTAGTGAGGTTCCTTATACCCAAGAGTTCGAATCTCGCGACGAAATATTCCTGGCGGTGCTTGAGATTATCGAAGGAAATCCTCACCTACAGATCAATCCAAGCGTCATGTTCTACGATGGACTGCTGAAGACCTACTTTTCACTTTATCAGTAAAGCGAAAAGTCGTTCAGCAAGGCTATTGAAAAAGGGGAAGATCATCTCGCGAAGTACTTTTACTGGAGGGCAATCGTAAACAGCCTGCTAGCAAACAGCGAGCAAGCCCTCACAGATATTACCGTTGCCCTCAATATCGAAGAAAAACCTGAATATCTGGTGACGAGGTGTAGGCTGTACCAGCTTCACAAGAAGACAGAAGAGGCTTATGAAGACCTGCAGAAGTACATCTAGCTGTAATCCAACCAAATGTAAGTCTCCAAATGGGCAGCTCTCATTCTCTTCATGAACAGAGCTTATAGCGAGGCAGAGCGGGCTATGAGTAAACTTCCCGACTACTACGATCAACCAGAGTTGAAACAGATCTCTACCTGTCTGAGCCTCCTGGCGGGAAGATTCTCAGAAGCAGGTCCAGAAGGCTAGATAATTGGGCAGGTAATGAGGAACTAGAGTGATCAAACGCTTGATCATTTGATCACAAACAAGGAGAAATACGGCTACCTAACCAACACCTACCTGTACTTTCTCCGAGTAATACGTAACTATGTTGCTGGGAAGTACTCAGCTGCTATCAAGGACCTTCAGTACCTCATGTTCATCTCAAAGGGTGAAGAGGTTTTCCTGTAAGTTAAATACAACATCATGGTATGTCATCTGCTCAATGGCGACTTGGAGAAGGCTACTTCGTTATTCAAGGGAATGCAGGAGCTTGAGGAGCGATTGGCATAACTCTCTGAGGCCCTCGAATCGAAGGATGAGAGGATATTCGACGATTTGTCAGACTATTACCCGAAACGAAGACTGTCATAGTATTTAGAAGCAAGGGTCATCCCAGGCACCAATGTTTATGTAAAACTGTCTGTTCCTTTTCCAGAGTTCCCTGACCCAAATATCGAACTTAAATTCAACTAGCAAATGATTCAAAGGTAAGTGACTCTTGAAGCTGTCGAAGGAAAAGGTTAGGCGCCTTGGATTCGGAGAAGCAACCCGAACTCTACCGTTCAGTTCACCAGCCACCTATAAAATTTTGACGTCTCGCTAAGGACTTCACACGGACAGTCCCGAGCAGAATCAGTTGTAAAATGACTTCATGGCTATTCTTAACTTAACAGCAAGTCATACTGGAATCTTCTTTTTGTCCATTCTGTAGTCCTCGATTTCCTGATGAACGAGCCGCCCCAGTGCATATTCCGGGCCAAGCTTATCGAGCTTTTCAAGCACAAACTGTGTGGAACGGATGAGACCAAACATGCCACCACCTACCACTCCCACGAACACCCCGAATGCCATCATCGGATATCCGAAGTACACTCTATAGTAGTCTGCGGTGAGGTACTCGACTTACAGCTGGTGAGACTGGTTATGGCAAGGCCTGCCAACGAACTTGCTCCGAGGTTATATAGAACGTGTCGCTTACACACCCTCAGTGTTTCTGTTTATTAGGGTGTAGCAGGTTGGAACCTCCAAAAACTGCCAATGACGTTAAAGACGTGAAAGCCTTTCAGTGCCTGGCTGAAAGTCTGGATCTTCTGGTTATAAAGATCTTGACCTAAGTGGTTGGGACTATTACGCTTTACAGAGGGATCCTCCTTCACCGGTTGTTTTGCCTGCTGAAAGTACTGTTTGAGTTCATCATCCTCAATCTGCATCTCCTTCTTCATACGAGCGATATGCTCAAAGTCCTTCTTTTTGATTTGCTAGCGGACCTTCCGGTCATCTACTATCTTCTCCTGCTGTTGCTCTGCCATTGATAAAAATTAATGCTATTAGACTCAAGCTATTAAGGGCAACTATCAGGGAATGCAATTGGGAGTATGGAGCAAGTAACATCAAGATTAGCTGACACGGCTT
>ERZ724508.2219-NODE-2219-length-10434-cov-5.209269_pt1 | contig 10434 bp, 15 predicted proteins | sample MGYA00376041_ERZ724508 | MGnify/ENA primary metagenome ERZ724508 (study PRJEB28724, sample SAMN07190887) | wastewater metagenome | isolation source: effluent of sewage treatment plant in Hong Hong | place: USA: Christiansburg, Virginia | collected 2016-03-01 ... | reverse complement strand
TGAGCAGCGAGGCAAGATTGTAAGTACAGCTATCAACTCCACGCGTGGAAGCAACAGTATTCCCTGACGATTTGATTCTGATGGATAGCAGTAAGCGCAAGATTGGCATACGCTGTCGAGAGACCAGGTTCTGCTTGGTTGCCAAAATTAAGAATACACAGCTAGCCTTCGTATTTCGAGTCACCATTTACTGATCCACTATTCTCTGCTGGAATATATTCGCAAGTATGAATTCGAAGCCATTAGGCAAAAGTATTTAGGAGCTTCTCGGTAAACAGCCACCGGAAAGGGCAACGGTAATGGAGCTGCAGAGCCGTCTACTCCAACGGAGGAAGAAGGTCAAGGAAGAGTTAACCTCCTGCAGCCTCAGGAGGCTTGATCAAGACAAATCGATAAGTAAGAATGATACCCTTGGAGATATCACAAACAGCACTTTCAAGGTGCTTCCCAAACCGATAGTACCGTTCGTTGCAGCCAAAACTTTCTTACGTGATGGCGTTGCAGTCAAAGAGAGGGTGACATTGAATATCCATGAGAGAATCCCCAAAACTAGGGAAAGAGAACTGGCTCGACGTTCAGTCAAGTACCTCGAAAAGGCTGGTGAAAGCAAACCCCTTAACTCATTGATGAAGACTCACGAAAGAAGAATTCTGCCTTCTTTGTCGTACCACACCGAAAATAATTCGGCGAATCTCTCTCCAGCTAACCGTGAATCCACTCAATCGAAGCACACCTTCAACAGATTGGTAAAATCAATCAACAGCAGCAAAAAGATCAAGAATACGCAAAAGTAGAAAACCCTGGATAGAACCTCCCAAAAGATTTCGTACCTGTCTGACACCTTTGAAGGAGTTCTTTATGAGGAGTTGCCTATGGAGCTTTTTGAAGAACCCCAAAAAGGAAGTCAAGCTAAAAGCAACCAGCAATCGACGCTTGATAGGGACTCTACTTACATTGAACAGTGCAGTCCTGCAGAAACTGAACTAGCCAAACGCAGTTCGGTAGCAAGCTTCCGAGCAAGAGGTTCTCGGCAATCCGTGAAGTTCGGATCGATGTTGATAAGCCGGTGGGAGAGCAATGAATAGCTTGCTCAGCAACAGCACATTCCTCGAAAGAAAAGCCAATTTCACAAACACACGGAAGATAATCATGGACACAATATCTCCAACCGAAGTTTAATTGAGTTAGAGGAAGAACCAATGCCAAAGAGCACCAAACATCATGAAGATGATGCTATCAAACTCAAGCCGAATGCTCGAATAACTCGAAAGTTGAAGGAGGAGGTGAGGGATAGTGCTGCCAGGTCGCACCGTAAAAGGAACATAGAACCAATTGGAATTATTGATCAGGTCAGCATGGCTGCAAGACGTGATAGATCCGATACCAATGCCTTGGACGTATCTGTCCAAGACGTGGATTAAATCAAGCAAAATAGCTTATCCAAAGGGCTGCACGAACCATCCGTCTATCTTCCCGATTGGCTCTTGGCACCTGGAGAAAGGAATTCAAGCCGAATTGAAAAGCTCGAACGAATAAAGTCGTTTCTTGACAGATCTGATGAGAAGAAGAAAACCTTGAAAAAAGACCTTCGCAATCTAATCGAGAGATTTCTAAGATAAATCCCGAGGTAGTTTTCAGGCTCTTCTTTGGACCGCTAATAGGATCAGGCATTTATCAAGGAACTTCTTGCTATGCTCACCAGCGACCAAGCAATGCCCGACAGCATCAATAGGGAGTTTGTTATGATTGAAAAGGGGACAGGCTAATACGGTGACTGGATCAACTAGCCAACTTAGATTGAATACCCAACAGGTAAAACTCTCTCCAACAAACTCTCTGGTACTGTAATCTCCACTCACGAAATTCGCGCAAAAGTGGAAAAAATGGTTATCTCCCATCCTTACAAAGAAACGCTTTAAGTTATTCACGAAAACGACGATCTACACCAGTCTGGTTACACCGATGTTGCCGATACATACAACGTAAGGGTGATTAAACCACAAGGCTACAACGACTGGCCAACTCAATCTTGCCTGCGTAGCGGCAAGTCAGTCAGACAGTTAGATTCCCACTGCCAACGACTCAAAGATTTCCTGTTGCGAGTGAGGACGAGCTACCCAGACTTCTGGTAAACACTCATTCAGGTGCGGCTGGCCTGAAACAACCATTATATGATCGGAGTATATTACCAATTTTCCGTATAGCAATCGCTTCGGCGATGCTTTCGCAGTCATGACAGTGGAAATCTCTACGCATTATTTTTTCTGCCTGGACTGCATAACTGTCTGTTATTGATACTGGTTGGAGGAAATGATTAGCATTACTCCGGGATGCTGTGAGTCTTCTTCAGCTTAATCGTTAATTCCAGGCTCTCATAGGAGGACGAATTCGATGTTAACGAAGTTCCTCATACGAGAATCCTTTGATGTAGGACTGAAGTACCATTGGACGACGTTCTTATCAATATCTGCAATTTTATTGGCGATTTATGCTGAATTTGCATACCTTGAGCTCGAGGAGCATCCCCATAACCAACCACAGCTTCGACACTATTAATCCACGTGGGTCGAGCACTACCAGGGAGAACCACTTCCTGGGTTGGAGAAGCAGACGCAGATCTTCCACGATTGAAACCAGGGCAACCAATCCCTAACAACTCGGAACATCCCGGAGGCTAACCAGCAAGCACAACCTCAGCCAAAAATCAGCGAGATTTGGGGATGATGGTGTACAGTTCGACGATGAGGTTTTTCATCCATCGAAAAATACAGGTAAAAGGTTGCTCGGCTGGAGAGCTTACGACCCACACATTCCGTCCAACAGATAGCTCGTCATGGCTCATCCGCTATACTTGGAGCTCCCCTGTGTCGAGAATAACGAGAAGACAAGTGGTCAAACACCGTACCAACCAACACAAACAACGTGGTTCAAGGTATAGCCTCAAATGTAGCATCTCGAACGTCCCAAATTGGATCTAATGGTCATCAAGAAAGACAGAATCGAGAGAAGAATGAACTAAAAACGTCAATACCTACGACTGTACGTCAAGCGCCCATCGGAAGTAAAGGCCAAGCCAAAGACAGCAGTTACCGCAACCAGGCAGCCATTTTTAGAAGGTTCTTTAAAGCCGTGGGAACAAAATGATCGTTGGCAAGACTCGAGCGATGCACTAAGAAAGACCCCTTCGCCGATGCCGATGGCTAATTACCCTTGATCAGTTGATCACCTCGGACTCATTTCTATCAAATATTCCGTCTCCAACGTACAACTTTGCTATTCATCGTTTCCTGACAAAGCTGTGCTAGCAAACACAAATGTTTCACGGTTGTAGTGGGTCAAGAATGCTGTTCCATCAAAACTTTGTTCGATCGAAGAGGATACTCGTGGGGTACCACTGACGTGGGAGAGAAACAGAACATATTCTCATGAGCCAGTCAACGATCATTTCTTCGTATTTAAATGCAATGTTTTCTCAAATCTTATATTTATTAATTCATGTTCAAGAAACTCGTTGCCCTGCTGATCGTCTTCATGGTCTTGGGTCAAGCTGTCGCCAAACGAGAAGACTCTGAAGAAGCGAGCCATAATGGACTCGGTTCCATGCTGTTCGGCTATGGAGTCGGTCGGGCCACGAGCAGGTTCGGCCGTTTCGGAAGGTATGGAGGAATGGGAGGTTTTGGAGGATATGGAGGATATGGAGGCTTCGGAGGTTACAACCGAGGATGGGGAGGACGAGGATGGGGCTGGAAGCACAACGCTCAGGAATCCGAATCAGCCGAAGAGTGATTTCGATGCATCATTGTAGAGTTACCATGTTTTATCGCTCCAAGCAATACAAAGGACGAAACGGCTTGATGAATCATTTCGAGTATGAATATCAGCGATTTGCAAAAGAAAGTGTATGAAGCATATTGCTGCGCATTCAAACTGAAGTTCAAGAAAGAGCCGAAGTAAAGTGATCAGAATACTGTGCTAGCAGCCTTTGTGCTTTACGAAAGAAAGCAAGGGGAGTTTCATGTTGCTTCGATGGCAACCGGTACCAAATCACTGCCGATTGAACTCCTTCAGCAACATGATCGGAAGGTGCTGAGAGATATGCATGCTGAAGTGCTAGCTCGACGAGCATTCTTAAGCCTACTCCGAGACTGTGTATATCAACTTTAGGGATAGCCACACAAAAACGGATTCTTGCCGGAACTATTCACATTGGACAAAAAGCGAAACAAGCTCTGCTTGAATACCTGTCGCTATCAGCTTGTACTCTACACCACGGAGCTCCCTTGTGGGAGCTGCACTATTGATATCAACAGCAACTTGTTTTCAGGGGCGAAACCACTTTCCGCTTTCGCATCGATAGATTACGAACACAACCAGGAAATTATCTTTGATAGGAACGTTCTACGCACGAAACCTGGTCGCTTGGATCTTCCACTCAACAAGCGCAGCTGCAGTCTCAGCTGCTCGGATAAGATCATGATGTGGGCACTCATGGGGATTCAAGGAAAAAAACTGTTTCGCTACTACCTGCCGATCTACATTGATACCATAGTGGTCGAAACAGAAGAGAAGGCTGCGCTATAGAACCTCAAGGAAGCGCTGAGCATAAAGCATAGGCTTGGAAAGATATTACACAAGAAACCAGAAACAATCGAGAGGAGACTATTCAATGTGGTTATCAACGGTAAGGAAAGACCCTTTACCAAACAGTTCACTTGTCGTGTTCCGTAAGTAGTAAAGTTACCGAAATCGTTTAACCCCAAGACCTAAGAACAGGGCTTAAAGAAGACAGACTCCTCACTTATTATTGACTATAAGGGGAACGTTGAGGAGTGCAATGGCCATACGGGTATCAAACATGGCTGCTCTGTTAAACATCTCGCCAAAGGCATCAGCCAGTACAGCTCAGAGAAGCTTGTCGATTCCATTGAAGGATCTCCGCTTTACTATCAGTACGAGGCTTTGAAGGAAAGGGTGAAAACACTATTTGGCGTTTGGACAACTGTCCACAAGCCTTGGCGAAACACGACCACAATGCAAGCTTTAAATCAAGGTAAAATAGAGACAGTCACAGAACCACCGCCGTCCGTCATTCAAGGTTCATTCCAAAGTTGATGTATTTAACACCGCTTTGCATATTCTTTTCCATTTGCTAACGATACTTTCGTACAGCCTAGCGAGCATCCATACTCTTAATAACTACCATGGCGAGCATTGGGCATAGCTAAGCTAGAAGGGTATCCTTGCTGCTGCCTGTCCAAGCGCGAACGGGGATAGTGCTGTCGTGAGAAAGTCGGTCTTGTTGTCCACCACCAGTATTTATAGTATTTCCCTCCACGAGAATCACCTTGCTGAGGTCACGACCTAACCTTCCAGTGTCTTTGACAAACTGTCCGAAGCTCCGAATGGCATGGTGCCGATACAGTCGATGTTTAACTCGCTTCTTGCGATCGACAATATCGATGACCTTATTGAGATGGTTGGGATAAGCAGCAGAGAATACGACAAGTTCGTAGTATTGAGACATTTCCTCGAGGAAGTATTGGGTATAGGGTCGAAAGCAATCTGTCTTTTTGGGATGGCACATGACCTGCAAGAGATCGATAACTAAGGTGTAGCGTTCGGTTGTTGTTGGTGGAAGATATGGGTTTGGAGCTACCGCGAGAAAGGGTATGCGATGATCGAGCTCGCATAGATTGAGAAACAGTGCAAAGTACTCCAGCACGTAGTAGAAGTTTTGCTGTAAAGTAAACTTCTGACTGTTCCGGATAAACTTTTTGAGACTTTCGAAGAAGATTTCATCCTCACGGGCCAGCTTATTAATGGTCTCGTTCAGAATTTAGTTATTGTCCTTGAGGGTCTCCAGCCCCTTGGTTTGGAATTATTTGTTGGCTTGCGCCCATATTTCGGAATGCTGCTTGTAGAGAGGACTATCCGAACGCAGCACGCCAGCTGACAACACTTTGAGACAGATGCAGTAGTTGCTGAGTGAGAATCTCACTAAGTTGCCAAGATACCGATGACAGTCTGTGATGCGTTAGGTAGCGTAAGCAAACGACACGACAACAACAGAAAGCCGTTCATAGAGCAATGCCATCCTAAGATTCTTCTTCTTGTGAAGAGGCAGCCTGACGAAGTCGAAGTTGTCGATTCTTCCCGTGGCAATAATTTCAAGGTAAGACTTAATAGATTTCAAAAGGTCGTTGTTGCGGAGGTTGTGAAGCACTGCACTTAAGGGGTAGTAGATCTGCAGGTAGGTGGAGATGTCGAACAGCGGAGTGTTTGAGTCAGGTATAAACACTTACGCTATCGGCTGGGTTTGGCCCTACACAAGTCGGCTTTTCATATGGTCTTCTTCGGTCGAGATTATCTTAGTATTCTGCTGGGGTGTATCCACGAACCTGCTCAGGGTTGGTTTGGTGGGTTCTATGTTGCTGCTGATGGGCTGACGCGCTTGCTGCCGGCTCTTTACTAACGCGTTTTCTGGTTGTTGTTCCTATTAGGTCTTGATCTTCGGCAGCTGCAGTTTCTAGAAATTCTGAGAGGGCTACCATTGGACAGCAGTTTGGATCTACTAGTCAACCATCACAGACTGTCGGCTTCGCCCAAGATCATGTCTATCGTGCTGTTGTGACTGAGGCATAGATTATCGGCTTTGACGAAGTTCATGCTTTTCCAGCTGTGGCTAGTATTGAACTGACTGCTCATTCACTGAAATTGAAGTGTCGTGCAGTCGACTATAATGCTGCGACGCAGGTTTTATTGGTGTGGTCGGCGGCAGTCTGATCGTCCTATCTTCCTTTAAAGGCTTGTCCTTCTCCGGTTGTTTCAGGTAACCTTCATCGCCGCCGCCAATATTATAACTGATGGTGGGATTGGGTCGACTGCCATTCTCCCTCTCAATAGTCTGCTCCTCCTCTTTGTCTTTCTCTTCACGCATTGGAGGCAACCTTATCTGCTTGTAAAGACTGTCATAGTCGATATGCTCCCCACCTACACGTGATCCTCTCTTCTGAATGGAGGTGCGGTAGTTGTTAAGCTCCTCTTCGTTGAGCTTCTTCCCCGTTGACAAGTACTAACTGAGTTGCTTTGGTCGACCCCAACGTTCCTCTCCAAACCCGTTGCGACTGTTTGTAATAAAGCCAGGTTTGTTATGATGTATTGGCTCATCATCGTCTAAGTAGTCTTGGTTCTTCTCCTCGAACTTGAAGAGAACGCGATGTTTGGCATCCGAATAGTAGCTTCTACCGTCCCACTCCGAACCGTTGGGTTACTCGTTGTTCGGATGTTTGGACGAAAGACTATCGACAGCCTTACGAAAGTTCATCACGATTATATTATCGCAGCTGCAGCAGCAACTGACCCTAGTTGTATAATCAATCCCAGTTACGCTATGGAGAAACCCAAGGAGGAACTGCTGCACTTAAGTTTCAACCAAGATCAGTCCTACCTCGCAGTTGGTACGGAAACTGGTTTCAAGGTGTTTAAGTGCAGTCCTTTCAAGGAACTCTTCGCAAGGGAGTTTGGGTCGGGCATCGGAATTGTCGAGATGATTAACCGCACTAACATCCTGGCGATCGTGGGTGGCGGCAAGACACCTCGCTACCCCAAGAACAAGCTGATGATTTGGGACGACTGTAAGCAGGGGGCCTAATGCAGCCATAATGAAGTGCATCATTGAAACGAACTGCAAGAGCGACGTCAAGGCAGTACGACTCAAGCCCGACCGATGCGTGATCGTGCTGGAGACAAAGGTGTTCGTGTTCAACTTCGCGGACTTCAAGGTGTTAGACTTGCTGGAGACCTGCCCCAATCCAAAGGGATTGTGCTCAGTTGCTAGCGACACAAGTACTCTCGTGCTAGCACTGCCTAGCAAACGAATCGGAGTGGTAGAGCTGACCGTTGAAAGCCCACCGAAGAAACAGAAAATTGAAGCACATAAGTCAGCCATATGCGCGTTAGAGTTGTCACCATCAGGTGCTCGATTGGCCACAGCATCAGAAAAAGGCACGATCATCCGCATTTTTGATGTGGAGAAAGGTGAGTGTCTTCAGTAGTTGCGCAGAGGCTCAGAACAGGCGACCATATACTCCGTTGCTTTTGAGCACAATGAGAAGTGGTTGGCTTGTTCCAGCGATAGCGGTACCATCCATATCTTCGCTCTGAAGCCGCTCGGGAAGGAATCACCAAACGGCGAGGACGAACAGGAATCGAAAAACAAGAAAAGCAAGCTGTCCATTCTGAAGGTATTCAATAGCTACTTCGATTCGGAATGGAGCTTTGCGCAGTACAAGTGCCAGGACAAACGTACGAAAGTAGCGTTCCTCTCAGACCCACATAATCTCGCAATTGCAAGCACAGAGGTACACCCAACACTAAACTTAGGGCCGAGTGTACATCGTGGAATTCGACGGGGAGAAGGGTGGAGATTGCACCCGCCGTAAGCTCTTTGACATCTACTCAAAGCAAGACCACTAGGAATGACCGTTTGCTCTATCGAGAATATTAGTTGTAGTGTTGTCAATGGAGCCACAGACCAAGAGCTCCAGTTGCTAGGTGTTCATGCTGGTACTACTGCTCATGGTATTTGGAGCTGCCAATACCATTGGTACGGAGTTTCTCATGTAGTGCTCAAGCTGCAAAATGTGCAGGTCATTGACGGCAGGAAATTCTTCCATCCCTACATTCAGGGCTGTGGAATGTTTCTCGGGTAAGCACTGTGCATACTAGTATACATCCTCAAAAGGAGAACTGGTCGTATCAAAGATGAGTTTACAGCGATGGGCAAGAAACCAAAAGTTCCTATTTGGCTGATCACCATTCCGGCCTTTCTTGACTTCATCGCCTCCAATGTGTCATACTTCGCACTGAACCTGATTCCCAGTTCGGTGTGGCAGTTGAGTAAGGGTGGGGCTATCATCACCACCGCAATATTCACGCGCATCCTTCTCAAAAGAATACTCACCAAGAGAAGAATATTCGGGTGTGCCCTTGCTACAGTTGGAATCACTGTTGTTGGGCTCAGTGTTGTACTATTCAGCGATCCTGATAGCAAGACATATCCCGTTCACGAAGAAATCATCGGAATCGTAATGGTCATTGGATCCCTGGTCTTTACTGGATTGCAGATCTGTTATGAAGAGCGCATGTTCAGGCAATACGCAATGGACGTCTTCCAGTTAGTCGGCTTGGAAGGCATATTTGGACTCGCAATGAATCTGGCACTCGTAGTGGCTTTCACATTTATCAGCTGTCCGTTCGACGAAGCGAAGTGCGGCGGCATCCAGTATCTCGAAAGCTTTGTCCTATATTTCCAGCAGCTTGCTAACAATAGCTTCCTACTGGGAATGTGCATCCTCGAAATCTTCACGATCGCAATATCCGTTTCCTTGGCAGTGACCATCACTAAACGAATCAGTTCCATTTCCAGGGCTCTCGCTGATGTGGCAAGAACTGTGCTCATTTGGGGATTTGGATTCATTGTGACGAAACTGACCAACTATAAGCTGGAATCAGACAACATTGGGCAGATTCTGGTGGAGATGGTTGGGTTCGTACTGGTTCTTGCTGGCACAGTCATTTATCACATTAAGGAGAAGTAAAAAGAAAATGAGCCTTTATTGCTGAAAAGTGGTTTACCTGAGCCATTTCCTAATATCCAAGATAATGTGGACCCCTCACATCGTGAAAGCCGTGAGAGTCTCATGTGATAAGTGTCTTAAACCCTTCTGAGCACCCTTTCAATCGGTTAATTTCACAGCTTCTTTCAACACAATGTTAAAACTGTTGTTGACAAAACAATATTCTCGAACTTAGGATTTCATCGCAAGCGGTAAGAACAAGACTCTTATGGCATAGTTGCGGTCATACTCATATATACTTCCAATTGTATGCTCATCAGAGGCCTGCGCAGGCCGTGTTCCCCTCGCCAATACAATGGTCTGCAAAGAGTATTCGCTCGTCTCTCAGACCAGTTGTGTCTCCCAGGCTTCTGTAGAAACCCCACTTCGGTCGAATCATCAATCCGTTTCCGCCAAGGATCAATCCACATTTGTTGGCTCGAATAAGCTGGGTGCCGTCTTTTATTCTTGTGATTGCCAAGTCGAGGTACCTAGCAGATCCATAAGTGATGATATCACGAGCGTGAACCCAGAAACCCTTGAATTGGGCGATCGGCGTTGAAGCTTTTGTTCCCATGCCCATTACTTCGATGTTGACTGTCGACCTTGCGGTGATAGTCATGTTGGGAACACCGACATTTCCACCGTCAAGCTTGATCTGATGCAGGTGACAGAACAGTCCTGACTCCTTGAAGTCGGTATCCTCAGCAGTCAATGGGGTACATCAGTGCCTCAACCTTGAGAAGTAGAGCCGTTCGTACATGAAAGGCAAATTTGGAGATAATAAAGCGATAGAGATTTAAGGGAGAGCACTGCA
>ERZ724508.2218-NODE-2218-length-10442-cov-7.328295_pt1 | contig 10442 bp, 7 predicted proteins | sample MGYA00376041_ERZ724508 | MGnify/ENA primary metagenome ERZ724508 (study PRJEB28724, sample SAMN07190887) | wastewater metagenome | isolation source: effluent of sewage treatment plant in Hong Hong | place: USA: Christiansburg, Virginia | collected 2016-03-01 ... | reverse complement strand
TTTCAAATAAATATTGGATACGCGTTTTAATTTTATTCGGAATATAATTAAAACTTAGATAAAAAGAAGCGGGTTTAAGGATTCAACTTTAATTGAATCCTTAAACCCGCTTCTTTTTATGATGTATAATTAGTAGCTGTATGAGAATGGTTTAATTCGTTTTGAGTTTAAACTTTACTCGCTAATTATCTCTTGTTCTTCGTAGATAATTTCTTCTTCCTTAGGCTCAGCCATTCGAATTAATTCGAACTCGACACGACGGTTAATCTTTCTGTCTGCTGCAGTTAGTTCAACCTGTATAATTGGTTTTTGATTGCCATAACCTTCTGCTTCAATTCTGCTTTCATCAATATTACCTTTATCTACAATGTATTTTTTAATCGCTTCAGCACGTTCATCAGATAGTTTTAAATTTGCCTCTGGGTCACCACTACCATCTGTATGTCCGGAAATGATTAATTTTATTTGTGGGTGATCCACCAAGAAATCAACTACTTTATCCAAATCGGGTTCCATTTCTGGTAAAATTTGAGAACTGTTGTTATTGAATTCCAAAGAAGTAAATTTCCACTTGTTGTACTTAATCGAATTGGTTTTTAAATTGATTGTTGTATCGCTTTCTAATTTAAAGGTATGTTCAATTCGAAAGAAATCATCCCCTTGAATCACCAATAAATATTCGTTTTCATTGTTCAAATCAAATTCAAATGACCCATCTTCCCGCATAAATTTTGGTGCAACTTCAATACCGTTTGTCAAATCGATGATGGATACAATACCTTTAAATGGCTCGTTTGTAAGAGAATCTGTAAGGGATCCTTTTACTTTTGTATATGCCAATGGTTGTGCTTCCATTGGTAAGGGGAAACTAAACAAATCTAAATTGGCAAGGTTGTCTAATTCAGATTTGGAATAAAACAAATCGCGTGATTTTGAATCAATCGTAAAATAATATTCGTCTCCCTCTCCATTTACAAGCGGGCCAATGTTTTTTGGTTCTTGCCACAAACCTTCTATTTTTCGCGTTTTATAAATATCGTAGGTATGGTAGGTAAAATCAAGGCTATCTTTTTTTCCAAAATTCAATAAATGTCCATTGGAACTAAAATAGAATACATCATAAAGTGGGTGGTAGAATGGGCTCACTTCATTTCCTCTAGTGTTAATAACAGGTCCCATATTTTGAGCAGGTGCCCATTTGCCATCTTTAGGTTGTTTAAACGTAAACCAAATATCCGATAAGCCAAATCCACCAATTCTATCGGATGCAAAATAAAGTGTGTCTTCATTGTGCGAAAGAGTTGGATGTGAGTCCCACGAAATACTGTTTACTTGAATACCCAAATTTTTCGCAACCTCCCATTTCCCATTTTCATCCATGTGCGATTCGTAGATGTCACAAGATCCCATACAGTCTCTACAATCGTATAAGAATTCGGGCACAATACAACGTGCGAAGTATAACGACCTGCCATCTCGTGTAATGGTTGCTGATCCTTCGTTGCAATGAGAATTTATAACGTTAGAGAAGGGGAGTGCTTCATCCCAAAAACCATCGTAGTTTATAGAATAGTACAAATCTTCATTTTCACGGTAGCTTAATTTGGTAGGCGTTAATACTTTTTTACGTTTGGTGAAAATCAATACATTTCCACTTACATTCATTGTTGGTCCGTAGTCTGGGTAACGTAAATCATTTACCAATTCACCCATATTTAAAAACACACTTTTGGGTGGAAAGAGGGTATCTACTGATTTTCTGTATTCAACTAATTGATAATAATATTCTAGAGGGACATATTTCTCTAGTGTTGATGCCGTAATGGTATCGTAATATTTCTTTATCTCGTCAATTTTTTTGCCACGGAGATTTTTTAGTGCCGTTCTGTATAAAAATAATGCACGATCATTATAGCCAAACAATTGATATAACCGACCCAGTCTCCAAATCATATCTGTATTTCTACTAAAGTTTTGTATACCAAATGAATTGACATACTGCTCAAGATGTGGAAGTAATTCTTTGTAATTTTTAGCATCTTCCAATTTTCTCATTTTAATAAGTTCAGACTCATTAAAATAGAATGGGATAACATTGATATTTTTGAATTGGAATTGATACTCGGACTTGATGACAGATGCACTGTCTAATTGACCATGTTCAGCAATAGACTGAAATGTATCTTTGTTTTTCCTTTTTTGCGCAAAGGAACTGGAATAAGTGAGCATGAGCGACAATATAAGTGATACACTTAAACTGTATTTCGCGATCTCAATTAATTTACAAACTAATTTTTTAAAAATGTATACTGGCATGCGAATTGTAAAACTTATATAAATATAGTTCTAATTAGATTAAATACACAAATTATCCTAAAAAAATGCCATATTGGCATAAGATAGGAATTGAAGAAGATATGAATAAAATGAATAAATCTGAATGGGCACTTTTGTCTAATATGATGGATACGGAAGCTGTAGATATGATTCCGCTTATTACGCCCGAAGAGGAAGCAGAGATGGATAAAGAAGAGTTCCCATCTATTTTACCAATATTGCCTGTACGAAATATTGTATTATTTCCAGGAGTTGTAATTCCGATAACGGTTGGCCGACAAAAATCCATTCGTTTGGTTAAAAAATTTTATAAAGGTGACCGAACAATCGGAGTAGTTGCGCAAGAAAATCAAAAAACAGAAGAACCTTCTTTTCAAGATATTTATCGTGTTGGTACAGTTGCAAAAATACTGCGCATGTTTGTATTGCCCGATGGAAACACAACAATTTTAATTCAAGGGAAACGACGGTTTAAAATTGAAGAGGAACTTCAGGTTGAACCATATTTGCAAGCTCGGGTGACTATGTTGAAAGACAAACATCCCAACATGTCTAAAAAACAGACGAAAGGCTTAATGCAGTCGGTTAAAGAAACGGCTACTAAAATTTTAAAAATGAATCCTGAAATCCCACAGGATGCACAAATTGCAATCAATAATATTGAAAGTGAAAATTTCTTAACACATTTTTTGTCGTCCAACATCAACGCAGAATTAAAAGACAAACAAAAATTATTGGAGTTTGATGATGCTGTAGACCGTGCTACATGGTTATTACAGTTGATGGATAAGGATATTCAGATGTTGGAGATTAAAAGAGATATTCATACGAAAGTACACACAGATATTGATCAACAACAACGCGAGTATTTTTTGCGTCAACAAATCAAAGTACTTCAGGACGAACTAGGAGATTTTAATACAGAGCAAGAATTTGAACGCTTAAAAGAACGTGCATTAACAAAAAAATGGACGGATAAAGTACGTGCCCACTTTGATAAAGAAATGGGTAAGATGCAACGCTTAAACCCAATGGCACCAGATTATCCGGTGACATTTAATTATTTAGAATTATTAGTTGATTTGCCTTGGGGAGAAAATACACAAGATAATTTTGATTTGGCACGTGCGAAAGAAGTGTTGGATGAAGATCATTTTGGTTTAACAAAAGTAAAACAGCGTATTGTTGAATATTTGGCTGTATTGAAATTGAAAAACAATATGAAAGCACCAATCCTTTGTTTGTACGGACCTCCAGGTGTTGGTAAAACATCCCTTGGGAAGTCTATTGCAAAAGCACTGGATCGTAAATATGTACGCATGTCTTTAGGTGGTGTGCATGATGAGTCTGAAATCAGAGGACACCGTAAAACATATATCGGTGCAATGCCTGGTAAAATTATTCAAGGAATTAAACGTTCTGAATCTTCCAACCCAGTATTTATTTTGGATGAAATTGATAAAATTTCAAAAGATTTAAGAGGCGATCCTTCTTCTGCATTATTAGAAGTATTGGATCCAGAACAAAATTCAACTTTCATGGATAATTTTCTTGAAGTCGAATACGATTTATCAAAAGTGCTTTTTATTGCAACATCCAATTCGTTGGACAGCATACAGCCTGCTTTGAGAGATCGTATGGAAATAATCGAAATCAATGGTTATACCTTAGAAGAAAAAATTGAAATAGCGAAAAAGTATTTAATTCCGAAGCAAAAAGAAGAACACGGATTGAAGCCTAAGTCAGTAACCATTACGGATGCAGCAATTGTGAAAATCATAGAAGATTATACACGCGAATCGGGTGTACGTAATTTGGAGCGTAAGATTGGTGCTGTAGTTCGTAATGTAGCCGTAGCCGTTGCTATGGAGACGTCATATACTAAAAAAATACAGCCTGCAGAAGTACGCGAAATTTTAGGTTCAGAAGATTTTGAAAAAGACACCTATCAGCAAAATGATTTAGCGGGTATTGTTACTGGACTTGCATGGACGCCTTATGGCGGTGAAATTTTAACTATTGAATCCATACTAAGTAAAGGGAAGGGTAAGTTAACTGTTTCGGGTCAGTTGGGAGATGTTATGAAAGAATCTGCAAGTGCTGCCTTATCTTTATTGAAAGCGAATGTAGAGTCTATTGGAATTGACTACAGAGTATTTGATCATTATGATCTACATATTCACGTACCCGCTGGCGCAACGCCTAAAGATGGTCCATCTGCTGGGATTGCCTTATATACATCGTTGGCGTCAACCTTTACACAACGTAAAATAAAAGCAGCGATTGCAATGACAGGTGAAATTACCTTACGCGGTAAAGTGTTGCCTGTTGGTGGAATTAAAGAAAAAATACTTGCTGCACGTCGTGCGGGTATCAAAGAAATTATTTTAAGTAATAAAAATCGAAAAGATATCGAAGAAATACATCAACCTGAAATTGCAGATTTGAAATTTCATTTTGTTGAAACCGCTTCAGAAGTGTTGGAAATTGCTTTGTTAAAACAAAAGATTAAAAAACCGTTCAATTTGGAAATTCCAGCAGATTTAAAAAAGAACGAAAAATAACCTGTAAATTACGGCAATAGATTATTTCTATTGCCGTTTTACTTGCTGGAATACTTATGACAACAATGCGGTACTTTCTGAGTGTACTTATATTTTTACCCATTCTTTCCTTTGCTCAATTAGGTGGAAAAACGGGTTATTCTTTTTTAGATGTCCCCGTTGCTGCAAGACAAGCGTCTGTAGGAGGCTATAATGTATCCATACTGGATAGAGATGTAGCTATGGGATATTCCAATCCAGCCTTATTAAATGACTCTATCGACAAGAATATAAGTTTTACCTATCAGCCTTTTTATGCCGACATAAAAAAATCAACTTTATTTGGAGCGCGTAGGTTGAAAGATGATAAGGGAGTTGTAAGTGTAGGTATAAACTATTTTAGCTATGGCAAAATAGATCAAATGGATGCCACAGGAACTTCCACGGGTGTTGTATTTAATCCTCAAGAGTTTGCGCTCGTAGGTGGTTATGCTAAAAGCTTAGGGCCATTTTCTATGGGTGTAAATGCAAAAATGGTATATTCTTCGATGGCCGGTTACAATGCATCTGCTTTTATGGTTGATTTTGGGACTTTATACAAACATCCCACGCAACAATTAACAGTTGGCTTGGTATTTAAAAATGTCGGGTTTAACCTAAATAATTATGTAAAAGGGGATGCTGTGAATCTGCCTTTTGACATACAATTGGGTGCAACATATAAGCCAGAACATATGCCTTTACGTTTTTCTATAACAACACACCATTTATATAAATTTGATATTGCGTATAATGATCCTGCTATAAACGTAAAGGTGAATATAGACGGGACAGTATCGTCCATTGAGTCTACGTTCTCCGATAAACTGTTAAGACATTTTGTAATAGGAGGAGAATTCCTATTTACGAAAAATGTGCAAGCACGTTTTGGATATAATTTTTTAATGCGTAGAGAATTGAAATTTCAAGATCGTGCAGCAGCAGCAGGCCTTTCATGGGGATTTATGATTCGTGTTAAAAAATTTGATATAGAATTTACACGCGCATATTATTCAATCAAAGGAGGGACAAGTTTCTTTACCTTGGGTCTGAATATGCATGAATGGAAGAAAAAATAAATCAACAATATGACAGCATTAAATGGATTACTAACGCCTACAGAAATTGTAGCCGAATTGGATAAGTATATTATTGGACAAGCGGATGCCAAACGAAATGTTGCTATCGCATTGCGAAATCGTTGGAGAAGAATGCATGCGAATGAAGATATGCGTTCAGAAATAATGCCCAATAATATTTTATTAATAGGACCCACCGGCGTTGGGAAAACTGAAATTGCAAGACGATTAGCAAAACTTGCAGATGCACCTTTTACAAAAGTGGAAGCATCTAAATTTACCGAAGTAGGCTATGTAGGGCGCGATGTAGAGAGTATGGTGCGCGATTTGGTAGAGCAAGCAGTGAATATGGTGAAAAGCCAAAAGAAGGAAGAAGTGAAAATTAAAGCAGCCCAAGTGGTTGAAGATATTATTTTAGATTTATTAATACCACCTGTTAAATCTTCAGGTATGGGTTTTAAAAATACTTCTTCGGCGCATGTTACGGAAGAAGGAGAGATGCCTACCAATGAGGATGAATTGAATGAGCGTACACGAGAATTGTTTCGTGAAAAGATTCGCAGTGGTGAATTGGATGAACGTAAAATTGAAATAAATGTACCCCAAAATGGCCCAGGAATAGGGGTTGTAGGTGGTGCAATGGATGAAGCATCGATGATGAACATTCAAGAAATGATTGGTAATATGATGCCAAAGAAAACGAAGAAGCGTAAGCTATCTATCGCTGAAGCACGTAAAGTATTAATGGAAGAAGAATCATCTAAACTCATTGATATGGATGATGTGAAAGAGGAGGCAATTTTAAAAGCACAAAATACAGGTATTATTTTTATTGATGAGATAGATAAAGTTGCATCATCAAAAAAAGGGAATGGTCCGGATGTGAGTAGGGAAGGGGTACAACGCGATTTGTTGCCGATTGTAGAAGGAAGTGCTGTCAATACAAAGTATGGCATTGTGCATACCGATCATATCTTGTTTATAGCAGCAGGTGCATTTCATATGTCTAAGCCATCTGATTTAATTCCTGAATTGCAAGGTAGATTCCCAATTCGTGTTGAGTTGAATAGTCTTACCCAAGCAGACTTTTATCATATTTTAAAAGAGCCTAAAAATGCATTGACCAGACAATATCAAGCGTTATTGGCTTCTGAAAATGTAGATATTCAATTTGAAGACGACGCATTAAAAGCAATTGCTGAAATAGCATTTGAGTTAAATGTAGAAGTTGAAAATATTGGTGCACGTAGGTTGCATACCGTAATGAGTCACTTGTTGAACGAATTATTGTTTGAAGTGCCTGATATTCGAAATTCAGATTTCCCAGTGATTATTGATGGTACGTATGTTTCTAGAAAGATGGATGGTCTTGTTCAAAATAGAGACTTAAGCCAATTTATTTTATAATGTAAGTAACATGCACTATTATTTCATAACAGGTACATCTTCAGGAATAGGCAAGGAGCTTGCCTTACAGATTGTTGCTAGGCCAAATACGCATGTGTTTGGTATTTCTAGAAGATGTACCGTTGAACACAAGCAATATCAGCATGTGTTTGCCGATATGACAAAAGTTGAAGACCTTCAATCTATTTTTGATTTATTTAAAACGAAGTTCACTTTAGAGGATACCGTTTATTTAATTAACAATGCGGGCTGTGTAGATCCAATTCGATATGCAGGTTCATTTTCACAAGTAGAAATTCATTACCTCATGCAGGTTAATTTAATTTCTACCATTCAGCTTATAAATGCTTTTTTAGTTATTCCCCTTGAGACGATAAAGAATCGTGTTATTTTAACTGTTTCTTCTGGGGCAGCTTCAAAAGTAATTGACGGTTGGTCCTTATATGGAGCAGCCAAAGCTGGGATAGACCATTTTTCTTTGCATGTAGCTCATGAAATTGAATTGCGAACAGATATAAAGACACGTATTTTTTCCATTGCGCCAGGTGTTGTGGATACGCCTATGCAACAGAAAATTAGAGAAACGGCTGAATCTTCATTCTCTACCAAACAAAAATTCATTGAATTACTGCAAAATAAAGCACTTGTTTCCCCTCAAACAGCAGCGTTAAATTATCTTAAAATATTAGATGCTCCTGAATTATATGTAGAAACAGTTTTTTCATTACGTGAGTTATATTCTAAATAATTTCTTCATACAAGAGTTCAAACATTTATATTACATATAAATGTTTGAACTCTTGTATGTATGATACAAAATTAATTAATTGTATGTCAATATGTTAATTTATTTGTGGATATCCTGATCTGTTAATTTATTTAAAATTTATTGCTTTTCAATAAATATAGTACATATTTGTATTATACTTTTTGAAACAAATATTTTTACATATTTTAACTATACTTCTAATAAAAGGGATGATGTTTTTTAAATGTCATCCCTTTTAATTTTGTAGGTATTTACAATCATTTTATAAACAGCTTCTAAATATGCCGTGAATTATAATTATTATTGCAGTAGCAATGGGATTAAATACATGAGCGCAGAAGATACATATAAGAAAATATTGCTTTTGTCTAAGTACTGGTTAAAGGAATTAGACTATTATGGAGCAAATCAATTTAAGAAGAAGGACAATAGTAAAAATTGGTCTGTAGGGCAATTGTATGATCATATTCTTGTATATTCTCAAGAAGTGCATATCAAGGCTATACAAGAGTGTTTGCAAATGAAAGGTTCGCCTGGCAAAAAGGAAGGTAAAACATTAAGGGGCACTATTCAATTTGCTATTGGAGGGTATTTACCATTTAAGTATAAGGGTAATCCATATATTGAGCCATCTCAGCCTTTAAGCCCGGAAAAAGTGAAGGATGATTTTTATCGATTCCTTAAAGTTATTTATAAGGTTGGGAAAGAAATAGATTATAAGAAGTCTACAAATAAAGTAAAACACCCAAGTTTGGGATATTTGTCTGCAGACGAGTGGTTTGAATTGATTGAAATGCATATGAGACATCATATGCGGAAGAAGAAGGTATTAGATAAAGAAATGCGCAGTAATTTTAAAGAAACCGAAGTGCGTGATTTTGATGACATACCTGATATGCCCTTTCACGAGTAATCATATATAAAATAGTTTAAGGCCAACGGATTATCTGTTGGCCTTTTTTTTTGCTATAGACATAAAAAAAGCCTCGAATAAATCGAGGCTTCATATATTTTGAGAACTGTTAATTACTTAACAGTATCCATGTGGCAGATCAAGTCAACCAATTTGTTTGAATAACCCCATTCGTTATCATACCAAGATACGATTTTAACGAAATTGTCATTCAATGAAATACCTGCTTTTGCATCAAATATAGATGTACGAGCATCACCTAAGAAATCTGTTGATACAACTTCATCTTCTGTATATCCAAGAACACCTTTCATATCACCTTCAGAAGCAGCTTTCATAGCAGCTTTAATTGTTTCAAACGAAGCAGGCTTAACCAAACGACATGTTAAATCAACCACTGAAACGTCAGCCGTAGGAACACGGAAAGACATACCTGTTAATTTACCTTTCAATTCAGGAATAACTAAACCTACCGCTTTAGCAGCACCAGTAGAAGAAGGGATAATATTTTGGTAAGCACCACGGCCACCTCTCCAATCTTTAGCTGAAGGACCATCCACTGTTTTTTGCGTTGCAGTTGCAGCGTGCACAGTAGTCATCAAACCTTCAAGAATACCAAAATTGTCATTTAATACTTTAGCTACAGGAGCTAAACAGTTTGTAGTACAAGAAGCATTAGAAACAATAGTCATATCTTTTGTATAAGACTTATTGTTAACGCCCATTACAAATGTAGGTGTATCATCTTTTGCTGGAGCTGATAAAACAACTCTTTTAGCACCAGCTGCAATATGCTTGTCAGCAGTATCCATAGTCAAGAAAAGACCAGTAGATTCAACCACATATTCAGCACCAATTTCACTCCATTTTAAGTTAGCAGGATCTCTTTCTGCAGTTACTCTAATTGCGTTGCCATTTACAACCAATTTGCCATCTTTTACTTCGATAGTACCATCAAAACGACCATGAGTTGAATCGTATTTCAACATGTATGCCATGTAGTCCACATCGATCAAATCATTAATACCAACTATTTGAATGTTAGAGTTTTTAACCGCAGCACGGAAAACCAAACGACCAATACGACCAAAGCCGTTAATACCTACTTTAATTTTTGACATAATTATTAAAGATTAAACTTTCTACAAATAAAATTCTGTTTAGTAACAGAACGAGCTACAAACATACAATAACGCGTATCCAAAATCAAACTAGCAGCCTTTTTATTTAATTTAGTAAAAAATAGTAGCAAGTGATTTGTATTTACCAAAAAGTTTCATAGTTTTGCAAACCTTTTAGAAAAAGGCCTGTTCGTCTAGGGGTTAGGACGCGTCCCTTTCACGGACGAAACACGG
>ERZ724508.2217-NODE-2217-length-10446-cov-4.906650_pt1 | contig 10446 bp, 11 predicted proteins | sample MGYA00376041_ERZ724508 | MGnify/ENA primary metagenome ERZ724508 (study PRJEB28724, sample SAMN07190887) | wastewater metagenome | isolation source: effluent of sewage treatment plant in Hong Hong | place: USA: Christiansburg, Virginia | collected 2016-03-01 ... | reverse complement strand
ATTTACTAAAAACTCTGCAAAAAGTCCTTTTTTATCGTACCCAGAGTTTGATTTTCTAATGAAATTCACAGTCCAATTATAATTAACCGTTTGATATGATTCAGGTTTAAATTAATTATCGTTTTACTCCTCGATTTACTTTTTGGCTAAAATCTTCGCTTGAATTTCTCTATCGATCTATTCTCTGAAAATTTCTACGTATAAACGAAAATTACTTGATTGTTAACCTTATTCTATGAGATAATTTTGCAAAAAGTAAAGGGCGCGAATGTTTTCTGATAATTAATTATAAATCTTTTCCTTGACAACCTTGAGATTAGTTTTCTCTGCTTTTTTGACACTTCCCTGCTCTTCATTGATACGGTCATTAATTTGTTGTTGAGTTACAGTTAGATTTTACTCCTCACCGTAAACAATATAACTTCGATTAAAGATGATTTTATTCGACTTAAGAAACTTAGCTGCATTTTAATCTTTCATGAACTTGATAACTGCAGATTGTTCTTGCTCATTGACCTTAATTTATTTTATTCCGCCTTCATTTTTGAAAAAAGTCATCAGTTTTTCTTGCGTATTGAATAATTTTGGTATGTTTTTTACATAAATTGTGTTACGTTTTTCCTTATTCACGTCTTTGCTTTGGTTGAATTTTTTATATGTTTGTTGAGGTCGCTGGTTGTAGTTTTGCCTTTGTATTACTGGAGGAGGTGGGACCCATTCATTATTCGACTTGCCCTGAGATCCTGGAGGTGGCGGTGGAAAAAATGCCATTTGTCCCTTTTGGGAGAAACTCTGGTTCGATTGCGACTTCGGGATATTTTGATTATTCTGAGCCTCATTAGGTTTTGGTATGCTTTAATCAATTTTGGTTTTTTTAACTGGCTGGCCTGTTGGCTAGTTTTCATCTTATGCTTTATGAGATCGTTACTAATCCGAAAATTATAAGTCTGGATAATCAAATCCCTCAAGAGTATCATTCTTTTTGCTCATTTATAATTTTCAAAAATTATAATTATCAAAATAGAGCCTTAATAAAGTTGTTCAAGGCAAATTTATTGTAATGTAATCGAAATTAGACTTTACATAATGTCATTATTTTACTAGAAAATAGGTTATGCTTTCGTGTTGATTTATTTTCTCTTTTATGTTTCACTATCAGAGATTACCCAAAAGGATCCATAAGATCCTTTATGTTAGGAAAAAAAATACTAAACTTTACAGACACAATGTACAATTACATTCTCATCATGCAAAAATTTAGCAGTCGATACTTTTGTGAAATGTTACAGAAAAAGTTGTATGAGGCATCTTGGTGTTGATTCTTGCTAAAGATCTCTTGATTTTTAACTCAGCGAAAAAGATTGTCTATGGGAATGTTGTAAAAGTAATGTTTTCAGCCAGATAAAATGCGATGATTTTAATAAGGAATTAAAATAGTCAAGATCAACACAAGATAATCTCCTCATTTTAAGTAATTTTCCATTCTTATTTATAGTTCTCATCATTATCGCAGGATGTTTAATTATTTTTACGCTTTTTTTCTTTTTCCAAGTTCTAAAATGTAAGGAAAATGAGCGACATACTCTCAAATAATAAAATTTACATGATCCAATATAATGGGTCGATTGCAAATACTTCGATACGAAATGCGATTCATGTTTAGGATATGGGCCAATGATTTTCACCCCTTGCAATCATTCATATCACGAACATTGCTATTTCTAAAAGATTCAATCTGGCAGCGTTATTTGTCCTTAGTGCCCATAGAAGAATATCTTTTCCTTAAAAATATGCTGTGCTGAATGTAGATAAAAATATTTTAAGACCAAAATTTTAAATGTCAGCGCATTTAAAGCTATCTTAAAAGAATCTAAAATACTACACGTTAATGAATGCACAAAAGGAGAAAAAAAAGATGTTAGGCTGAACTGCAGTGGAAAAGATTGAAATTCAATTTTATTGGTGATTTATTTATTTTTCCTATCTTCAAGCTTCTCTCTGTTTTATTTTTTTTTTCACAAAATTAACATTTATGTAAAGAAATCATTTAAAACAAAAAAAATACAAATCAAAAGAAAAAAGAGCAAGTTATTACATTTTAAACCTTTATAAAACACTATTTAGTCCAACAATTCGAACCTCATCCTTTAGTTTTCCTTCGATCTTTCTTTTCAACACTTGTGCCGATTTTTTTTTCCCAATCGAAAGCTTTGTTTTCCTATTTATGTTTAATAAGATCTTCTTTCAATATTTTTCTCAATAGGTCATAATCAGGAGCATCTTCAAAACCCATTTTTTTAACAACGTCAAAATACTTAGAAATGACACCTACGTTAAAAAAATTGAATACATGCTCTATCGCTGACTTATTTACAGAGTTAAAGAATATCAGCCTACATCTTCATTCTACCGATCTAAGCATACTTTTAGACTTTGTTTGGTATCTGAATGCCTTGCCAAGGTAGCTTTCCTCTCAGGAAATACAGCATGAGGTATCCAAGAGATTCGAGATCATCCCTTCTGCATTGCTCATAGCCCTAATGAGATGCAATACTCGCATAACGAGCTGTCCCGACAAGAGATTTCCCTCCTTTTTTTTCAATATGTTTCCCTGTCTTTACGTCCTTATATCTCTTCGCTAATCCAAAGTCAATTATGTAAACAATTTTCGACTTATCTCGTTTTCCAATCATAAAGTTATTCGCCTTAATATCCCTGTGCACAAAACCTTTACGATGAATATGTTCTAGCCTTGTTATTATTTGAATTCCGATGTTAAGTATTGTTGGTAGACTCAATCTTTTATCACTGATTTATGTATATTTATTACCAGAGCTGAAATAAGTCCTCAAGAGAATGAGAAAGCAAGTCAATGACCATAAAAAGTCTTTCATTTTACGTTCCATAATCGTATATTTTACTTATTCCCACTGTGATTAAAAGATACATTACCGATTCCTAGAAATATTTGATACAGCTTGATTTCATATTGCAGTTGACCTTATCCTTTGCCTTTTTTTTCCTAAATTCCATAATTTTTTACGAGCTTCACGGCATAGTATTCTTTATTTTATAGGTTTTGGCCTATGATTAATATATTGACTACACATATAGATAGACCCAAATGAACCTGAGCCTATTTTCTGCATAAGCTTGTACTTTTTCATTAGTATGGTCTATTGGGTTTAATCATCCATGGTCTTTGACCCGTATAAAGTTTATTATAAAAACATTCAATATTTAATTAAGCATATCACATTTACTACACTTTTATATTTTGACTTATAAAAGTTTGAAATATTGTCAAAGAAATTGAACCCTAAATCAATATAAAAATCAGGCTGTAGTAATCATCATGTATTTATAAAATTCCTCATATCCCAAATCATCATGGAATTTGTTTAGGTTAAGTACTTCACTTTTTCTTTTTCTCTCCAAATATCTATTCGGCTTTGATTCTCTAAGTCTTTTGAACTTTTTCAAAGTCTAAAATCCGGAGTGAAGGAATCTTGTGAATCGCATACAAACGATAATTTGGCAGTTCTGTAACTAAATTATTTGTTAAGACAAGTCTTTCCAATTTTTTACAGTTGGAAAGTTTATCCAATTATGAAAGTTCAGAAATTTTGTTATTCATCAAGAAAAGATTTTGAAGATTTGGTAAAGATTCCGAAACATCAAAGATTTGCTTAATACGGTTGTTGGTTAAGATAAGTGTTGTAAGTTTATCCAAGAATGAAAAGTTATCCAACTTTCTTATTTCGTTGTCGCTGAGGTCAATACATTCAAAGAAATTTAATGTTGCACCCATATTTTCGATAAGTGACAGTTTGTAACCTCTGAGATCTAATTGTCTTTAGTTTAAAGGGTTCGTAAATTGATGAGAATGTTGGATCAGTTATGCGGTTATTTTCATCTCTTATAAGTTAGGAAATTATCTTTATAGTTAGAATCGATTTCAATTCAAGTGAAATCTAATTTGATAAACTTGGAAATTTATAATAAGTTCTAAAAAGTCAAATGAGTAAGAATAAGGCCGAAAAATATGAAAAAATGGACAAACTTGGTGAAGGCACTTACGGTGTTGTATATCAAGCCAGAGGTAATTAAGTTCCTATTCAGACAAGTAAACAGGATAGATCTTTGCCTTGAAGAAGATTCGTCTTTAAAGTGAATAGGAAGGAATTCCCTCCACAGCCATTCGATAAATTTCCATTCTAAAATAACTAAATCACGTTAACGTCGTCCACTTGAGATAAGTTATCCATTCCAATAGAAAATTAATCCTAGTTTTCTAGTATTTGGATTATGATCTCAAAAAATATATGGCCAACTTTAGCAAATAAGTTGGAATGGACCCAATGATTGTCAAAGTATTCTATTTCTTTATCACAGAGCTTCTGCTATCAATTGCTTCAAGGAATCAACCACTGCCACGAAAAAAAAGTTCTTCATAGAGATTTAAAACCTCAGAACCTGCTCATATCTAAAGACAATATTTTAAAAATCGCAGATTTTGGACTTGCAAGAGCATCAGGTATTCCAGTCAAGGGATATACACATTAAGTCGTAACTTTGTGGTATAGACCTCCAGATGTCCTTCTGGGCTCGCAAAAATACTCGAGTTCAATCGATATTTGGTCAGTTGGATGTATTTTTGCTGAAATGTCTAACTTGAGACCACTTTTCCCTGGACAAAAATAATAAGACGAACTTGTTAAAATTTTCAAAGTCTTTGGTACACCTAGTGAGTCAACATGGCCAGGCTTTTAATAACTTCCTCATTGGAAAAACTACAAATTTGACAAATACGATCCCATTCCTTTGGACAAGATAGTTCCAAGACTTGATGAGAAAGGAGTTGATTTGTTATCAAGGATGCTTCAGCCAAATCCATCGCTTCGAATCACAGCTAAGGATGCATTAGAACACGAATATTTCAACGATTTATCTGAAGAAGTCCGATTCATGTACAAGAAATGATTTTGTGTAGAAATTATAACTTGGTTAAAAATTTATATTCGGAAATTTTAAGAAAGAATAGTAAAAACGTATAAAATACAATAACAACAATCAGAAATGAATGGGTTTATCGTGAGTGGCCATGCAGGCTTCCTTGAAAGCTTCTGAAAGAGTGGGATGGGCATGACAGGTTCTAGCCAAATCTTCAGAGCTTGCACCATATTCAATACCAATAACAGCCTCAGAGATCATTTCTCCAGCTCCTGGACCAATGATATGAGCTCCAAGAATCTTGTCAGTTTTTTTATCAGCCAAAATCTTAACCATACCGTCAGTATTTGAAATAGCTTTAGCTCTTGAGTTTGCCAAGAATGGGAAAACACCCTTTGTGTACTCAATGTCTAAATTTTAATATAAAAGTACTTTTGGCCTTGCAATCTTCTTCAGTTAATCCAACTGAAGCAACTTCTGGATAAGTGTAGATAACACCCGGGATAGCATTGTAGTTGATGTGTGGATGTTTGTTTGCGATATGTTCAACAGCGAAAATACCTTATTATTCAGCCTTATGGGCGAGCATAGCGCCTCTAACGACATCACCAATACCGTAAATGTTTGGAACGTTAGTTTGTAAAGTGTCGTTAACGATAACTCTTCCTCTTTCGTCCATCTTGACGCCAGCTTTGGTCAAGTTAAGTTTGTCAGTGTGGGGTTTTCTTCCTGTAGAAACGAGAATGTGATCGGCTTTCAAGACTTGCTTTTCACCTCCCTTGACTGGTTCAATGGTAACCTCACCGAAAGTTCCGTGATTCTTACCTCCAACGACTTTGTGTGAAGTCAAAATCTTGATTCCTTGTTTAGTCAAAATCTTGTTGAAAGTTTTGGCAACTTCCTTGTCCAAAGATGGAACGATTTCATCCAAATACTCTACAACAGTGACGTTGGTTCCGAATCTGGCGTAAACTGAACCCATTTAAAGACCAATGACACCTCCTCCAATGACGATCAAATCCTTGGGTAGTTTAGGCAATGCCAATGCTCCAGTTGATGAGATGATGACTTTCTAATCGAACTCCAACCCTGGGAAAGGACTGGCATCACTTCCTGTGGCAATGATGATATTTTTTGCGGTGATTTGTTATGTTTTTCCCTCTGAATCAGTAACATCGCTAAATCTTACTAAAAATCGTACATAGTGTTTTGATCAGCGAAAGATCCAAGACCTTTCAAATAAGTGACTTTGTTCTTTTTGAATAGGCCTTCAATACCCTTTGTTAAAGAAGTAACAATGCCGTTTTTAGTTTATTGTACTTTTCCCCAATTTAATGTTGAGTTTCCGACTTCAATACCGAATTTGCCGAAATCGTGGTTAAGTTCGTGATATTTATGTGAGATGTTGAGAAGGGCTTTGGATGGAATACAGCCTACGTTAAGGCAAGTTCCTCCAAGACTTCCTCTCTTTTCAATACAAACAGTATTAAGACCGAGTTGAGCACCCTTAATGGCAGCAACGTATCCTAAAAATGGCAAAAGAAGTTACCTCCAGGTCCACCTCCAATGACAGCCAAATCGAAAGCTTTAGTAGCGAACCTATAAACAAGATTATTTCTAAACATTTTGTTAATTATACTAAGTTAATTTTTTTATAAAAACAAAAAAAATAAATATTGTTGTTAATCTTAATGTTCAGATCATAATTTTATGAAGTCTTTAAATTTTATTTTTTTTAAAGTGAGCTTAACAGAATTTATGAAACATGTTTTTACTGATATTTTTATCATTCCATTACGTGAAAAGGATAATGTTTGGACAATGTTTTGTTGAAAATACTAATAAAAAGCGTCATTTTAAAATAATAGCCAAAAATATAATAAACAAACTATATTAATTACAAATCTTACAATGATTTCAAGACTCTGCAGAAGCATTTCAACCAAAGTCTGTTTCTTCACATCGACTACCGCCTCTCAATAACTACCCGAATCAAGCTTCCTGGAAAATGTATCTCAATACTTCGATAAAGCCGGTCAAGCTACCGGTATTTCAAAGGACATGCTCGATTTCTTGAAAAGTCCCGATTATTCATTGAAATTCAACATTCCATATAGAACAGGTAACCTAAACCTATAACCCTAGATTCCGGCATCGTCGAGGTTGTTGAAGCTTTCAGAGTTCAACATAAGACTCATAGACTTCCAACCAAGGGAGGAACAAGATATTCCCTCCACGTTTCAATTGAATAAGCCGAAGCTTTGGCATGTTTAATGACTCTCAAAAACACCATTGTCGGTTTGCCTTACGGTGGAGCCAAGGGTGGAATTCAAGTTGACCCAAAAATGCTCTCCAAGAGAGAACTCTAAAGACTTACAAGAAATTACACCATGGCTTTGGCCAAAAAGCAATCAATCGGAGCCTGTGTTGACGTCCCGGGCCCAGATCTTGGAACTGGAGAACGATAAATGACCCTCATCATGGACACTTATCAAAGCATTTACGGACACAGAGATATCAACAGCGCTGCCGTTACAACTGGAAAAGCCATCTCACACATGGGTATCAGAGGTAGAACCGAATCAACAGGTTTGGGAGTTTACTATTGTGCTAAGGAAATCTTGGCCAATGCCCACCAAGCCTCAAAACTCGGAGTTTCAACAGGACTCAAGGGCAAGACCTTCATCCTCCAAGGTTTCGGTAATGTCGGATATTGGCTTGCTAAGTTCTTCGTCCAAGAAGGCGCTATCTTGGTCGGAGTTGCCGAAGTTGATGGAAGTATTTACTATTCAAAAGGTATTGATCCTGAACAATTGTTAAATTTCAAAAAGGAAAGAAACAGAATCAACGGTTACGTTCAAGATGGTCAACACGTCGAATATTTCACCGACGAATCAGCCATCTACAAGGAATGGTACTTTTCTAATAATGTAGCGATATCTTCGTTCCAGCTGCCTTCGAAAAGTCAGTCAACAGAAACAACGCCCATAAGTTCAACTGTAAGCTTATCGTTGAGGCTGCCAATGGACCTACCACCATCGAAGCTGAAAAAATCTTACTTTCAAGAGGAGTCAAATTCTTGCCAGATGTTCTCTGTAACGCTGGTGGTGTCACTGTCAGCTACTTCGAATGGCTGAAGAATATGGACCACGTCAGATGGGGAAGATTATTGAGAAAAGTAACTTTATTTGATAAACTTAGTGGTAAGAAAAGTCAAAGAACAACTTCTTGTCAGTCATTTAGAAGGCTACCAATGCCGACCCAGAAAAGGTCTACAATGCCTCAAAGAAACTCTTACCCGGAGCCTCAGAAAGAGATATCGTTTACTCAGGTTTGGAAGAAGTTATGTCAAGCGCCACTCAATAAGTCATTGAAATTGCTGAATCTAAAAATTTAGACCTTAGAACTGCCGCTTACGTTCTTGCCATCACCAGACTCAACGATTACTATACCACCAGAGGACTTGAAATTTGATTTCATCATGGCCTTCAGTATTTTATTTCTTTAAATTCCTCTTTTATTTGTATTTTATCTGATTTTTTACTTAATTTGTAGTATATCCTTGGTATTTAATTAAAGTTGGGCTTAAAACACTGAAACCCTTTTATTGACAGTTTTTGAGTTGACATCATACAAGTTTAATTTATAATTCTAAAAAGATTCATTTTTAAGAAGACAAAAATGACAGCTCAAAAATCATCCACTGATAAATTCCTCGATTCAATCCAACCTTTTGTTATTGGCGGCGTAAGTGGTATGTTTGCCACCTGTATCATTCAACCTGTTGATATGATCAAGGTCTCAATCCAGTTGAAATCCTAATAAGGACATGGTAAAGGCTCAGTTAGTCCATTTGCAGTCTTAAAAGAAATTCAGTAAAAAGAAGGAATCAGAGGCTTTTACAGAGGGTACTTATTTTTTAAAAAATAGTCTTGATTCAGCCTTAGCAAGACAAGTTTTCTACACAACAACAAGATTGGGTATTTACAAGACCATCACAGCAAGTACCAAATAAGCAAACAAAAAGCAAGGCATCAGTAAATGCATATTTAATTTTTAGAGGATTTAACCTTTTTCCAAAAAGCCTACTGTGCTTCTTTTGCAGGATTTGTTGGGTCATTGTGTGGTAATCCCGCCGATTTGGCTTTGATTAGAATGCAAGCCGATGCCCGACTCCCAATGGCTGAAAGAAGAAACTATACTAGTGTCTTTAATGCTTTTTCAAGAATTACCAAAGAAGAAGGATTCTTGGCACTGTGGAGAGGCGCTACACCAACAGTTATCAGAGCTGTCGCCCTCAACTTGGCTATGTTATCATCTTATGATGAAGTGAAGGAACAAATCATGGCCAGAATGAACAGCCCGTAAACTCTGAGCATCAGACTTTAGTAATTTTTAATCATAACCTTAGCGCATCTTTAGTATCAGGTTTCTTGTCATCATTCGTCAGTTTACCTTTCGATAATGCCAAAACTAAAATTCAAAAAATGAAGAAAGACGCTAATGGAAAATTCCCATACAAGAACATTTTCGATGCCATGGGAAAGACCATCACTAATGAAGGAGTAACCAAATTATGGGTGGGATTCCCAACTTTCTATTTCAGAATCGCTCCACATGTTTGTATCACTTTGATCACTCAAGACTTCTTGACTGATTTGATTGATCACTCAAGAGGAAAGAAACACTGATCTATTAGTTCAAATCTGATCTTTTTATTTGTATTTATTTTAAGTATTCAACTTTTTTTTAAGCAATGAAATATCTATTACTTTTTATTTACCGAATAGAACCATGGACTGATTTCAAAGTTAAATATTGGAGATCCACGAAGGATAAAAACTTAAGAGACCTCCCTATTTTACTTAAAAACCTTCTACTGAAGGAATGATTCTAATTCTAATTCTAATTCTACTTTTTATTTAGTTATCATTAGTAGAAAAAAATTGATCTACTCGCTTTTAAGACAAATTATCGGGTAAAAAATTTAAGAGAATTTTATTTTTCTATTAAATTCTTAGAATAAAGGAGTTGAGTTCTTAATAAAATACCGAAATCAACAATATAATCATTTAGTTTTATATTATCAACTTTCAAATGGCAAAAAGTTTAAGATCAAAGGTCAAGAAGAGATGGAGAGCTCTGAAAAAGAATTACCTGGCTGAAGTCAAGGTCAAACCCGAACTTGATTAAATATCCAAAAAACTTTAAGCAACAATTGTTGGAGTCGAGTATAGAAAAGAATAACCAAAAAATGCCTTCATCGATTCCCAAAACCCTAACGCCCAATTCCCTCAGTATGTTCCTCAAAAAAACATCGACTTGCGATCAACCTCAATCCCCAACTCAGGCCGATAATACTCAGGTGCCAGTCGCAAATACGTCACATAAACCAAACCATAAGCCGACATGAAAGAATAGTAAAATGGGTAATAAATGAACGATTAAACAAAAACTTTAAAGACCACAATCAAGAAAGATAGAAACAAAAAG
>ERZ724508.2215-NODE-2215-length-10453-cov-4.363820_pt1 | contig 10453 bp, 17 predicted proteins | sample MGYA00376041_ERZ724508 | MGnify/ENA primary metagenome ERZ724508 (study PRJEB28724, sample SAMN07190887) | wastewater metagenome | isolation source: effluent of sewage treatment plant in Hong Hong | place: USA: Christiansburg, Virginia | collected 2016-03-01 ... | reverse complement strand
GGAAACTGGCAAGACTCATTACGGAAGCGACCATGACACGATCTGACTTTTATGCAATATTGGTATTGTCGCCACTTGGGGCATTGGTTTTATATTCTTGGGTTTGTTTGAATGGTTGGGGTTACATATGATCAACTTTCTAAGAAAACTATTCTGTATTCACGCATGGGAATATGAATCTGATATTTTGACAGATGAGGAATTCAAGGTCTGTCGGAAGTGCGACAAAGAAAGCGATTAATAGATGACCACCTTCCGAGGTGGTTTTTTAATGTATAAGAAAAAATGATAAGCATATTAGAATTATGAATTGTACTAAAAACTGTGGACACAGTATTATAAGAATATACAAGGCGAGGTGTGATTATGAAAGTTAAAATTGAAAAATTTAATGGCGAGTTGCCAGATTATTTAACAGTTGGAAAGGTTTATGAGGTTATTCATGGGTGCGGAATTTATGTAGACATTGCTGGTGATGATGGGGTTCCAGTATTCCTTGATATTAATGATTGTGGGCATCTCAATGGTGGATCGTGGGAGGTTGTTGATTGAAAAAAAACTACAACCACACGAGAGAAATCAAAAAGGTTTCCTTAGGTGTGACAAAAGACGCTGACATTCTCGCCTACATCAAAAACAAAGAATTCAGCACCTACGTTAAAAAATTGATTCGAGAGGATATGAAGAAATGATCATAGTAACTATCGCAGTCATCATCGGAATTAACGGGAGTCTGGCTATTCATTGGGGGTTGGTGTGAAACCCATGAATAAAATATCAGCAGCAATATTCACAGGTATTATCGCGGTTTTTATTGTTTATTGGTTTAAAGGGTTGGAGATGTTATGAATTTTGAAGAGTGGTATTTAGATAATCGGAAAGATGCTGCAAGAGATGTTTTACTCGATGCTTTTGAAGCAGGCGCACAGTCCCAACAAGCCAAGATTGATGAGTTGCAAGCGAGGATTGATGATTTCATACAATACTTAAGAGATAACCATTTTGAAATACCCGAAAAAACAATTGAATATTTTGAAGATATTTTAAAAGGAAATAAAGATGAAAACTGAACGTGAATTGTTTCTAGAATGGCATTTTTTAGATTGGAAATTGCATAATGCTGTGACAGATACGGTAGATTTTGCAAAAGTCTTGTATGATCGAGTTTATTCACATGATCACACATCATCGGCTCGTGAGGTTGAGTTTAAGGCATGGCAAGCATCCGCTTCACGTGAAGGATATAAGTTTGTGCCTGTTGAGCCAAGTGAAGACCAATGGGGCGGACTAGCACGACATCTAGGTCGATATATGCAAATGCACAGCAGGTACTGCCCAAAAACATTGAAAAAATACTTTGATAGGTTCATTGGTGAACCGCCAGAGTGGTTAACCAAAGAAGTTGGCAATTGGGAATCAGAACATGCTTTTGCTACTGCTGATTTGCCTGTGTTTATTTACAAAGCCATGCTAGAAGCAGCCTAAGCCACTTCGTCCGTCCACACTAACTTAAACCGATCATTAAACCCTGTATAAGCAGGGTTTTCTGTTCCTGATATATCAGTAAAAATGAACTGACCAATCGGGTTGTTGTTCTGACATATTCGATTATAGATTACAGGTTGATTGTCTTTGACAACACTTAGATACATATCACCTAGTCTTGAGTTTAGCGTCAATTCATAAGTTGAGCCTTGAATCGTGACACCAAAAGTCTGGTTAGGCACTTGCTGTAATGGGATTTCTAGGATCATTAAATTAGCCCTGTAACTCTGTTTGCGAGACCTTTTAAAATTGAAGTGTTCGCGGTTGCATCTTTAGGCTGAACACTCCCACCATCTACCGCCTTAGCATCGCTTGGCGCTTCGACTTCCTCAAATGAATAGTTTACTTTAACTTCTCGGACCTCCTCAAGACTCACATTGACCACGATAAGTTGTACGCCTTCTTGTGCGGAACGTGCATAATCCACATTTGTAATGCACATATTTCGATGCACAAATTCAGGGCTAATCACGTAGAATTTTAAGGTGCTTCCTTCAAGCGCAAGCAATTGAGCCAAGAATGCACCTCTCATGAGAGCACCGCCTGAGCCTTTAGACATTTGCACTACTGCTTGAGAAGGGGTTGCGACCTTGTTGTAAGACGCAAAAGAACCACCCTCAATTGGCGCATTAACAATCGTGCTCGCACTTTGAAATGAAAGACCTAGTACGTTGTCGGCAAGCAAGACAGGCACACCGAACTCGTTCACCAGTCCCCACACGTTGCCAAAGATGGCGCGGATTATTGCAGCGCCACCAAGACCGATTAAAGCATTACCACCCGATGAAACCAAGCCTTTAAAACCGCTGGCGAGCTTCGGTATTCCAATCATTGACATTATTGTGGCCCCATAGGAAATTGATAGAATTTATTTTCAAGACCTTTGATAGCATCCGCCATTGTTCCTGTCATCGTGCTAGAGCTTGTATTTACCTCAATTTTATTCACATTCACCTCAACATTGTTCGACTTGTTGTTGGTTACTGGCTTCGCAATTGAAGCAGGGATCTGGTTTTTTGGCATTGTGGCTTGCGCTTGGGATGCGCCTTTTGAAACATTATCAAAGTAACCTTTTTGATGTTTTTTGAAGTTCGGGTTTTGAACCATCTCTCCTTTTTCAACAACACCATTCTTGTTTGAATCCCAAACTTTGTTTAACTCGTATTCATCAGAACCTTTTTTGTATCCATAACCTGTGACCGCGCCATAAACATCACCAACAGAGTTGTTTTTCTCGTTACCTGCTTTGAATCTACTATCGCGCTCTTTGAAATACTTTTCAACATACTTCATCTGATCATCAAATGATAATGAAGAAAATTGATCTCGACTCATTCCGTAGTATTTGCCCTTGGTTCCGCCAGAGCCTTTCATGAACTGAATCAATCCAGTAGCAGACGAGTTAGGGTTTTTTGCAGACGGGCTAAATGTTCCGCCTGTTTCAAACGAAATAACCGCAGCCAAATGGTTTGGGTCTACCCCAATGTTTTTAGCAACACGAGCAATACTATCTGCTTTATCTTTAGTAAAATTACCACTTGGTTTTGAATTATTTATAATGCTCGTATTGCTCAGAGTCCCCGCAGGTTGCCCTGTTGCAATATCCGCTGCGCCTGTAGCTCTCTCCCACACTGCATTAGCAAAATCTTTAATGTTGTTAACATAGTTCTTTTCCATCTCCCATGCTTCTGCCATCGCCCCCTTAAAGTCCCCACTTGTTAACTTCCCTAGGATTGACGCATACCCTTTGAGTGTAGGGATTGCAAATTTAACCATGTCGGCAGATAAATTAACAAAACCGTTACGCAGGCTTGTCAGTGAAACACCGTTTTCATCAATAAAGCCTTTCAGTTTGAGCCACGATTTACCATCTGACGCAACTTCTGACCATGAATTGTAATCACCAATCAGGTGTAAGAACCCTTTACCTAGATTTTCAGTCGAGAATTTGGCATTGTCAATGTAGCCACTAAACGCGCCCCAATTAAATAAACTATCACCACCTTCTGCCCAAACCTTATAATCTTGATACAGGGCAATAAATGCAGCACCAAGCAAGCCAACCACCGCAATAAACGGCAAGAATGGGGCCATGAACAGTAATGCAGCAACCAATGCCTTGCCAAGCAACGGAACGACCAACATGCCTAAGAATATCGCCATGCCCTCAAACACAGCCTTTACAGTTTTTTGGTGACGCTGCAAGAACTCGAAGAATTTCAGCGCAATTCCTGACAACTTAACAAGCAGTGGAATAATCGCATTGCCCATCATGAGTTTCATTGAATCCCAATGAGCACTCATCTTGGCTTGATTCTCAGAAAGTTTACGGCTTGCTTCCATTTCCTGCTTATTGGATGTGTACATCTGCTTGTGATAATTGACCATTTCTTGCATGGCATCACGACCCTGCAAAAGGGTGTTGATGGTCCCCTCATCAAAGCCCATTTTTTGGCCCATAAGCGCGGCTTGCTCACGATCCATTTTGGAGAATGAATCAGCAACATCGAGCAATACTTCATTTGTGTCACGAACCTTGCCCTGAGCGTCTACCATGCTCACGCCCAACGTGTTGAACATTGGAAGCATTGAGGATTCGCCAGTCATCACAAAATCATTCATGGAGCTGTTTAGGGCTTTCATATCCCCTGCCATGCCTTTAGCGGATCCACCCATAGCAGCAGCAGCACCCTGCCACGCCTTCACTTCACCCGATGACATGCCTAGATTTTTCGACAGGAAGTTTAGCTCGTCATTGGCTTTACGTGCTTCTTCTGCAAGTTTAAGCAATCCAGTACCTGCGGCAATGACCGCAGTAAGACCTGCAACGCCTTTGACCGCTTTACGCAAACCACCCACCAAACCATCAAAACTTTTATTCGTCTTGACTGATTGCTTTTCTGTGTTACCTAAGCCTTTCTCTAGCTTTTCATTTTTCTTTACCGCGTCGTCTGCTTCTTTGTTATACCCCTTTGCATTCAACAAGAGTTCAACAAATATTTGCTCGACTGTATTACTAGCCATTTCCGCTTAACTCCTGTTGTAATTCCTTAATGCGTAATTCGTTTTCTTTTGCAACTCGATGCACTTCAATAATATCTAAGGCATCCTCTAGGCTCAATACAGAATCAAGCTCCACATACGAAACAAGCCCTGTTTGTAGGGCTTGAAACACGGTAGAGGATACGTTCAGACTTTTAACGAGTGCGTCATCTTTTAATGGCAGCCCTGTTCGTTGCCCTAGGTCTGTGAACTGCCGTCTGCTAAAAAATCAATGTGAAGCAAGAAAGATTCTTTTCGCAACATCCAAAGTGTTTTTAGATCTTCGATTTCGTCATCAATGCTTAGCATTTGACGAACTACACCACCACTTGAGATGACTTGAGCGCAATCATTAATCAATTGATCAAGTAAATCTTGACCGACTTGCTCAGTGACGTTGCCCAAACCTGCAATCGTGATTCGTGCAAGCTCAAGCATACCGCCCATTGGGTCAATTTTTGGAGCATCGCCCACGCCAATAGTGTCAGCAATTAAACCGAAGTTCACACCGCCAACATCCACCCCACCGCGAAGCATGGCAAGCAGGGCAGTATTCGCCCATTTATCCGCACGAGTCACAGGCATTTCCGTGATAAGGAAAGACTTCCCTTGATCACGACCACTTTCAATCACCAGTGTTTTAGTCTTACGAGCCATTATGCGATGTCCTCAGGTGCGAAGTTGTCCATATCCCAAACGAATTGAGTGCCTGCAAGCATCTTTTGAGCTGTCACACCCGATGGCGTAGTCACTAAAAAGCCCGAACCTGCGTAGCGTTTTTTGATTGAAGGGTAGGTGACATCAATATCCCAAACCAAAGCGTCATTCTCAGGATTGGCATTGTAAGCTAGGTACTGATCCATCACTGTTTGAGCATTTGAGTTCGGCTCGAAATAAGCTGTAAACTGCGCCACGTTGTTGACCTTGCCACCGCTTAGTTTTCCATCCACACCCATGCGAGTTTCAGCGATTGTACGATCACCAAAGTTGGTCGAGTTGTCAGGCTGAAAGCCGTTTAAGCCAATATACTGATCAAACAATCCTTTGCAGCGAACTTTAAAGATTACATTGGCTGCCGTTAAGGTTTTATTATTCACTGTCATTTTATAGCACCGCCGTAGAAGTCATGTTGATACCTTGGATTGATCCACCATCCGAATAGAAGAACTTAGCAGGGAAGCGTTTACGTGCTGCACCTTGTACGTTTACAGCGTCACCGACATACATATACCAACCAGTCAATTCAACTTGTGAAGCTGCACTTTGGCTATTAGTTTCACGATTGATCACTGATTTTTGTTGCTCGGTCAATTTCATGCCTGCAACGATACCGCCAAACGCTTTGCCGTTATTAATACGATCTTGGAAAATCGCACGGTATAGAGATTTACCTTCGTTGTTTGGTGGGATTGATTTGTATTGCTGTAAACCGATAATGCCGTCTAATTGGAAGCCTTGATTTAACCAGATTTGGAATGCGTAGGTATTAGCCCATGCAAATTCACCTGTAACAATCGAGTTACGCATAAATTGGAAGCGGTCATTTGCAGTAGCCCATGCGCCGTAGAACGCATAACCGTTCGCTTCAAGTGCTTTAGCATCTTGCTTAGATGTAACGCTTGCTTTGATGCCTGACTGGCTACGGAAGTCTAAAGTCACACGACCATTCACTTCTGAGAAGTCAATAGATGCAACTGAACCACAAGCGAATGCAGCGTGTTCAATATCACCGTAGATAGGCGTTACGTCAGCAACATCATTCTCTTTAAGCCATGCCGCAAAGTTTGCCGTGCTGTTCGCAATAGTCGCGGTAGGCTCTTTACCGTATTGAAATAACCAAAAACGATGGTTTTGCTTAGTAACCCACATTGCCAAGTCTTTAAACCAATCAAGGTCAAAACCTAAACCAGTGATAGGTGCAAAGTTTAAAGTTTCATCCGTAACGCGCTCTAATGCAGAATCAGCAGTATCAGCAACCGTATTGTTGTTTACAATAGCACCGCCAACTTCTGATAAGCCTAACGCATCCGCAGCCGTGCCTGATCCAAAACTAATGCTTGATGTTTCGCCAGTTGTGCCCGAAGCAATGACAAATGATTGCAATTGAGTATCAAAAGTTACAACGGCAGTTAAAGCAGTTGCAATCAAAGTTGCAGCATCACTGAAAGAAGTTGCAGTAGAAAGGTTTACTGTGCCTGTTTTTAATGTGCCATCAATGGTTACGTTCAAAGTGCCATTAACTAATTTTAGCTGCTCTAAAGTCGTTGAGCGCAAGGACAAGCCGATCAATGTTGCAGCTTTGTTTGCATTCACGTATTCAGCAAAGAAAACAGAATAAGGCTTAATGGTCGAGCCTGAAAAACCCTGCAAATAAGTTTCAGCGAATTTGTACTCGTTAGACGTTGAACCAAAGTCATCACGTACGGTATCAAGATCGAAATATTGCTTAATTGGAAATTTAGAAGCAGCCGTAAAGACTACCGTATTCAGCGATAGTTCAGACCCACCTGCGGCTAGTGCGCTAGGCAGGATATTGACAATATCGCTTGCTGGAATTGATTGAAACATGCTTAATCCTTTTTAGAATGGCGCGGACGTATCAGGTGCTAAAATGTCGGTATCCGACTGCTCTACATAAGTGTAATGTGGATTGTATTGTAAAGCAATTTCCAACATAAATCTCTTTTCATATTGGTCTTGCTCGTTGATAAACTCCATGTTGCGAACTTGATTGTTGTACAGTGGTTGAATGGTTTGTAGCTCATTTGTCGTGTAAACAGAGCGCCACATTACTGCAACCTGATTTGCACGATTAAAAGCCTGCTCCCCATAAAAATCCAACTGCATCATGAATGCGCGTGAGTTCTGGATAGTCGAGATATTATCCGCGTTATCGTATGTCGGTTGGTCTAAGGCTTCACTGTAAGGCATGAGCGTCATCACAATGCCATCTTGACTCAGTGGACTATTATTCTGCAAGCCTTGCTCTACAGGGCAGTCAAACAGCTTTGTGAGATAGTTCCATAGTTCGAGGTAGATTGCTTGGTTCATACGTTATTACCTCGATATGCGATTCCTTGCACCCATCCATGACCTTGACCATCATCATAAGAGCGTTCAATCTTAACGACACGCCATTCAGTCATTTGGGTTTCGTTAGCAGGGCGAAATACTAAATAGTCTTCACCTTTCTGCATGGAACGCACTTGGGCGGATACAAGACCATTAGCAAAGAATGAGCTGTGCATACCTTGTTGTGCTGTTAGGTTTAGGTGATAGAGCTTTTCAGAACTGCATTCTTGTACTTGCAAGTCTTGAATCGGCATTTCGATATACTTAGCGACTTTTTTACCGCCTGCGATAATTGTAAAGCCGTCATTTATTTTGTGGATTGCGTCTTTTGCATTGGGGTTTACACCCCTTGTAATGCTATTTGCTATGGCTCTGAGATTCATTAAAAAACCCTCCGTATTGGAGGGTAGTTTATCATTTATTCTTTAAAAGCATATCAACATCATCTTGGGATAATCCAAACCCAACCAACCGATTAAGATCCCCAAAGTCTTTAACTTTTATCCGCATTTTTAAGTCGTCGGGAAGGTCATCTGGAAGATTTTCAACACCAAAAAACCACCAACAATCAGCTATTGATTGCGGTACTGCTTTTTGATATGTAACACCTAAATCTTTTAATACTTTCTGCGGGTGCAGTATTGATGCATAAATATCAAATGAAATGTCAACTCTATTCATATCAATCACTCCTTTATCTTTTGGTATTCAGCTATATAAACACTTTCGGAATAATATCCGTTTGATTCACCTATAAACCTAATATCCACATAGCCTTTTATTGTTGCAAACTTATAGAACGTCCATGTACCTGAGTCGCTAGCCTTCTCATAATCTCCTGTCGATTCTTCCGCTAAAAGCAATGGATTTCCAACCAGATCTTCCAAATTGCCAACAATCGATTCTATCCAAACAAACTCACAGCAATCTTGTTCGTGATAAAGACGGACAATCTTATCATCAAATTCAAAAAGCACCTCCTCAAAATCTTTATATTTATCCTTGTATTTTGTAGCTATGACTGACAAAGGAACCAATCCTTTGATATCTTCTATCTTAATTTGCTTTGAATCTGGAGCCTCATCACCAGACCAAGGAAGTATTCTTGTTTTTAAATTAAATTGTGATAAATATTCATCAGTATTCATAATGTCACTCCTATAGGGTAATCACATTATAATACTATTATATTGTTAAATCAATCCTCACCCTCACCAACCTCCGACTTTATGCTCCTCATCATTATTCCTCGCTCCACCAGAGGTTTATCGAATCCCTTCTTCGCAATCGTATAAGCTGAGTTAGGCGGATCGCTCCAAGTATTAATGGACTGTACAATCTGCTCTTGCATGTGAACACCAATCAATCCCATGACTCGTTTAGGATCGTTGTGCATCTTCATTAGATTTTGTACAGATAAAACCCAATTCTTTTTGTTTTCCCATACCGTTGTTCTAAAGAACGGTCTAGGGTCTGCGGTGCGTGTACCATACTCATTCCAAAAAGCCACCATTGCGACAGGTGTGCCATCGGGATAAGTTGCATTCTCTAGCACACCAACACGAACGGAAGCGTTCATGTCTTTGTATTTCGATAGGGCTTTAGATAGAGAGCCGACACGTTTGACCATTATCTACGATTCACAGGCATAGGGAAGTTAGTTGCGACATAATTCAGAACACGATAAGGCGCGGACAAAGTCCAATAGTCTGCGCCCCATTGGGTTTGTGACCACCATTTTTCACCACCAACCTGAGAAACACTGTATTCAGATGAAACAGATACACTGCCCTCAGATGCGCTAGATATGCGACCAACCAAACCATTACCAGCCAAAGCCTTTTGAAATAATGTAGCCAAGTGAGCAACGATTAAATACAAGAATTCCTTTCTCACTTCAATGTCTTTGACGCAAGATTTAGCATCATTTCTCAAGCGTAAACACGCCTTTCTAAAAAGACTGCTTAGCTGTGTGTCAGTAAGCTCAGAGAAGAAAGGATATTCTCCCCGAAATTCTGCTACTACAAACTCGACTACATTATCGGTCATGAGCTACTCCTCGTCTTTTTGATTACAGCCAAAAACAAGAGGCTCTAGCTCCTTGATCGCTTCCTGAATATCGTAAGGCTCTTTGCCATTTTGTAGCATAGTCAATGTCACGGCCTTGCGCCATTCAATAATTTCATAGTCCATAATTATTTAACCTCATCACCATTCGGCTTTTCTAAGCCTTCTGCTTTAGTTTTATTCAAAACCTTTTCTTTCGCTTGCGCTTTTACTTCTTTTCGCTGTTCATTTGCAAAGATAAAGCCATTACGCACTAAATCATGGTTTTTATTTTCAACAACCCACGCATCCCATAACGCTTTAGGCACATCGTCAGTAATACCGTGGCCGCCAAAGATTTCGCTTGAATTTGAGCCATTGATTTTATGTGTGGTATTGCCCACTTGAATTAAAACGCCAGTCGGGTATTTGCACCCAACAACTACAGTATCAGACATCTGTAAAACTCCTTTAAAGTTAGATCATTGTATTCTAATTAATGGATAAAAGAAAACCCCATCATTAGATGGGGCTTAATTTCGCAGTTCCGTTTAGCTCAACTGTGCCATTTAGCGGGAGTGACCCCACCCTAGGGCGCATCATTCGCAACGAGCATACCAGCAATGAGCAAAGGACGATAAACAATCGCGCCATTTGTGCCTTGCATACGTTTTTGATCGTAACCTGAATGACGACGGAACAATGGGAATACACGCATTTTTTCAGTGAATGAAAGGTCTACGGTAGG
>ERZ724508.2214-NODE-2214-length-10455-cov-4.788077_pt1 | contig 10455 bp, 7 predicted proteins | sample MGYA00376041_ERZ724508 | MGnify/ENA primary metagenome ERZ724508 (study PRJEB28724, sample SAMN07190887) | wastewater metagenome | isolation source: effluent of sewage treatment plant in Hong Hong | place: USA: Christiansburg, Virginia | collected 2016-03-01 ... | reverse complement strand
TTTGATGAACTCTTGTAATATTTTCTGCGAAAACGAATAGCTGGGAAGTCGCATCCTTTTTATAAAATTTGTTATTTCTCCATTCATCCAACTTTATATCAATAGAAAAAATACATTTATATCTGAACGATCTTTTCGCTTTACGTGATCAATTGCATTCTTAGCATTTTAGCTCATCTAGCTCTCTTTAAATCTTGATGATGTCAGTCCAAGCTTTTTGGCTCGTTATTTTGGACAAACCGGAGAACACAGATTTAATTTCATTGATAAAAATATTATAAAATTAGCTACCATATAATTATCTTTGATTGAATTTTCAGATTAATGGGACTGAGCATTTGAAAAATTAAAAATGTTTTCCAAAATGATATAATAATAAAAAATATCCATCAATGGAGAGTCGAAAATAAGACATTATTATATAACTAGGAGGCTAATGGATTCGCGTAGGTTTGGTTTCAGACAAAACCCCTCGAAAAACAATCCCTGCAGAATAAATATCAAGCTATCGTAGCGACATTCCCCAAAGCGAATACGAGATAAAAATAGAGTAGATTCTTTATACGATTTTTTATACTCATATTAATAGTTCATGTCTGAATAAGACTGTGATATTGCTGGAGAAAGTTTTTACTGATCGTAGAATTATTGAAGCCATTGCCAAAGTTTTATTTAAAAAGTTCAAAATATAAAAGTTAGAATTTAGTTTAAGCTGTATTACCCCTTTGTACCTGACGGGAAGATTCTCAGGGATTGTCGTTTCAGGGGGTTGGAGTTGTGTAGAGATTATGCCCGTTTTCTAAAGTAATTTTTATCTCACATAGGCTACCCTTTAATGAGAAACTTTAAATACGTTCCCTCAGGTACTCATGCAATGACTAAACTGATAAAAGATTAGCTCTTATTATTAAATCCCTAATCGACAGCAGATATCCTAAAAATCACACCATAATACTTAAATGATTTAAAAAATCAGTACAGCAATATGAACCAAGTATAGGCCAAATCATAGGAGGTGATATCCGTAAGTTCCAAGAAAACTAAGCTGAAACTGAAACCATCCAGCATCACCTACTCAAATATATTCGGGGTGACTGAAAATTAATAATACAATATTGCATATATGTTTCTTTAGGCGTTAAATGGAATAGATTTAAAAATTGTGGAAAGTGTTGCGGGGAATGTTGTTTTAGCAGGCGGCATGTGGAGGATCAAGGGTATGATCCAGTACTTCAAGAGAAGAGTCAAGGAGTAGCTACCCAAGTTCAAAAAACTGGAAAATATAAAACTAGCTTAAAAATTAAGTAATTTATTGAATAACTGTAGAATTTGTGAACTGGGGATTTAACCCTTCCGAAGTTTCATGGATTGGATGTTCAGTAGGCGCCTCTGTAAAGTCCATCGATTCGCTATGCTTGAAGAAAGGAGAATATGAGAGTGATGGGTTTAGATAAAAAATAATGTAGAATTATTTCTTATCGAATTGATATTTAGTATGGATATAAAAGGAGATAAAGAGTATAAAATTATATGAATTACATTTATAATGAACTTACCATCGATATTTAAAAGTGCACCTGTAATGAAACATACAAATCAGATAACAAATACGAAAAACGATAAATATGATATGAATGTTCCTCAGTAAATGTTTGGCCTTGGCATACAGGTCTTTAAAATCTAATCTCGAAAATAAATATCTAATTCTAATCCAAATAATGCTAAATCTTTAGGGAAACCAAGAAATTAAATGAAGATTATAGAAAACCCAGCAAAAAGGACAAATGTTCATGGAATGGGCCCAGTGATTCCCAAACCTAAAAAAGTTTCAGCACTACTTCCAAGCATAACCAAAACTCCTTCAGAAAAATAGTATAAGGTGGAAGGGATTACCAAAACTGATTCTATTATGAGCAGAAAAAGTGTATAAAAAAATAGTAATATTCGATAAATAACAAAAATGGAAGCAATCCAATAATATAATCAGCCAACTTATACCCAAAACAGAAATGCTCCTCAAAAAAATAAAACTTTCACAACGACAAGGCCAACCAATAAAAGTATGGATGCTGTCCCACAAATTGATCCTAGCACTTCAAGTCTTAGTCTAGTAAAACCTATTTACAAATAATAATGGAGGCCTAGTCTGAATATTGTACGTAAATTTTTAACGGAGTCAAACGAATATGCAGCCAACTAATGCACCAAGATAGGAAGAAAGAAAAATCAATAGTATTTAGGAGAGTAGGAAAGCTTTGTGGAAGCTTACATTACCCATCATCAAAGTTAGATCCTTTTTAATTCCCAATAGGAAGAAGGTCCATCTTTTGACCCTTGGAGTATCTAAAAGTACAAAATTGGGGATCAATGTGGATTTTAGAATTTAAATTACGAAGATCATATCTTTAGCTGATTTAAATCGATTTAATATTTATTTACTTCTTAAAAATTAATAAGCATATTAGTGATATTTAATGAATGAATGATCATTTCAAGTTTCTTTCCATTCGACATAGTGGACTGATGGTGGGAAATCTGGTCTAAATAATTAAGCATCGTTGAATTGATCATAATAAGAATTTTTATTTATAACTTTGAAAATTAATCCAAGGACAAGTCCTCCGAAAATTCCAATACCGATTGCGATACCAACGCCTGCCATTTGTGCGCCGCCTTGTCCAAGATTACTTCTGTCTGCTCCAAAGACATAGACATAATCTCCATCGTTTCCTAGATTGACTGCAGCCAAAATTGCAGATAGAACTCCGCAGAAGAAGGCAGGGATGATATATCTACTGAATGAAGCAAGTGAGGTGATCACTCCAGAACTGTTTAATTTTCGGATTTGACTATTGTGGAATAAAGATGTAATGAAAGCCATAACGAAACCGCATGTCAAGGGGACTGCTGGGTTTCTGTTAAGATCAGCTGACGAGCTGTATACTATTCCTCCCTATATTAAAAATAAATTATACATTGATTGCGCTAAAAACAACATCAAAGACATGCATTTTTCTATAAGTAAGGGCACATGCACTCATGCATCCAAGGACACCTGCGATTAAAGCAAGCCACATTCTGAGGACAGCAGAATATAATATTATTTATCTATTGGGAGAAGTTCTGAAAATACCAGCAGCAACCAAAGTTGGGAAGGTGCAGAAGATAACCAAAAGACCAAGTAATCCAAATCCCCTAGATGCATACAAGCTTAAGTATCTGGCATGATTTAATGTTGTTTCCTTTCTTCCGAGGAGGAAGCTGGCGAAAAATCCCATCATTCCACCGAAAAGGAATATTCTCATCCCATATCCAGTATCATAGATGGACATTCTCCAAAAGATTTGATTATTAACTTCATAAAGGAATGTTCCCAAAAGAGATAACCAGAATGATTAGAGCAATTTAACTCTTCCGACTACTGAGCTGAAAGCCACAACATTTGCAAGGGCACATGCAATAGCATCGACAAAAGAGTAATGACTATAAAACTGTGGTTCGTGTTCATAGCCAGTGCCAGGTGAGTTGTAAAACCTGTCCTGTCCATAGTTAACAAAGCTGATCTTGCCAACTACAGGTGTACCATTTGAGAAATTTTTAGAGCTGTTAGGATCACTAGCACCTGCTCTCTACCAAAATGCTTTAATTAAAAAGTAATGCTAAAGACTAAGGAAGAAAATTAATAGCGATATAGCCATTCCACTGAAACTTGCGTTAGTAATATAGGCATTAAGTATACCAAATCCTGAGTTATAATAAAAAAGGTACCGACTACAACTAGAATTGTCATGAAGGCCACTAGCAATATCTACCCTTAATCGAATATTGTTCCGGCTGTGATAGGTTGATATTGGAACCAAAATCCGTAGAACAGGCACACCATTATTTGATACAGGAAAAGAACAATGGCAAAAATATAACCGTTTGAGTTGCTCATTTTCTTCTGAGCTTAGTACGCGATAGCCATATTGTGTTGTTTTATTGACAAATAAATATTTATTTATCAATTCAAACATTAAACAATTAATAACCCTATTTTTTATAAATTAGTCTTGACTTTATCAGTTACTTATCTTTTTTGTGCCTTTTTTGCTTCCCTTTTTCGCAATGCTATTATTCTTCTTCTTTGTTATTATTCAATATATTTTACTACTTTTAACTTCAATTATAACGATAACATTTTTTTTATCCAGCCTGTCTCGTTTTGACCTCTATTCGACTCATCTTGTCGTAAGGACACGAAGGAATGCACTATTTATCAGAATGAATGAATTTAGAGGAATGAGAGTAATTAATGATGAAATAAAAATGGTGGAAAAGATTCAAATAGAAAAAGTAAGAGAAAAAAAAAGAAAGACAGTATTTGCTGCCGCTGTCCATAATAAACAAATTAAAAGTAGAAAATTGAATATAAATAATATCAATTTCTGTGTTTATATTAGTTATAAATATTATGATGACCAGCATTTTGATTCATCAATAATTTATCTTGCAGTATTCTTTCAACTCCATAGTTTGCATTTTATTGTACATTTCTTTTCTTCAAGATTAGTTATCTCATCTCCTGGGGATTTAAACATTAATTATGAAAACTCTTACTATTTTTATTCCAATTACTATCTGTCCTCATTGTCTACGCTTTTTTTAGCACCAGTCTTGAGCTACTACTTCTTTCACTTATATCAGATTTGTTTACAACATCTTTCCAATCTTTTTCTTTTCGATCTAATTATGATTTTGTACCTGAATTTTATACTTCTCGATGACTGGGTCCCTTTTTTTAACTTCTTCTCTAAATTATTAACACTTTATTCGGAAATTCATATTTTTTTACTTCTGATAAATTAGTCGAGTTTTTTGCTGATTGTGGCCTGAACAAATTATTTGTAGAAGGATTTACAGTTGGTTCTTCTGAGAATGTTTACATAATTTGCCTAAAATCGAAATTCTTACTCACATTCCGATCAGTTTGAGGTTCGTAAATTTGCAAATGATTTTAGTTGTATGATCCACTAGACTTAATTTATGTGGAATAATCTTTATAAGCCTTTCTATGATTATTTTTCGGAGAGCTTGCTACAAAAATGCCATGTCTTGTTTTTTTTCTCTAACTATTACCTATCTTCTGAAATGACGGACTTTTCACAACTTTGATATTTTATTTTTCTATCTAGTCTAACTAGCATTGATTCGTTTTTAATTTGATATCCGATTATTTATTTTTGTTAAACTCTGTCACTTAATTATATGAATAAGCCTGGTCAGTATAAAAAGAGTTATTAAAAAATTCCTAACATTTTCGATTATCTGCACATTGATGTTGAGTTTTGTTATTGCTAAAACTCGGATTAGAAACCAAGCCAGATTGTTAAAGCTTCTTGGGAAATATTGATCCTTAAATAAAATTATTCAAAGCCATCTAGTTAATTTCGTACTAGTATTGGAAGATATTATTGACGAATACTTTCCCATATTCGTAGTGATTAATTAGCTATTTGAGGCAATTATTATTGATGCTGAGAATTTTTTATTAGAAATTTTTCAGCTTTTCAGAGTAATTAAAGTTTTATTTCAGAATCTTCTATTTTTTATCTTTCAATATCTTTTATACTTGAGTGATGAGTTGGGTACTAAATTTATTGTATTGGTTCTCAAATTATTTCATATTCTAGGTATAAAATACTATTTACTTATATAATGTGCTACTTTTAACTTCTTATTGAGGACATTGCGATATTTTTAGCTTATTTATATGGTAAAATTCGGCTCATGTGCTACCCCGTCCTGTTCTCTTTTCTGTGAATCTGTACACAAAGTTAGCATAAAGGAAGCAAACATTGAGCTATATTATGATATAGATTTTACAATAGAGACAAAAATTGGTTATGATTGAGTCAGGATGATAATAGCAGTATGGGGAATTTGCATCTTTGGACATTTTTGAGAAATTTTATTATTAAGTTAATTAATAAATATTGCAATTTTATGATTATAATATTGAATAGACTAAATAAGACCGTTATTTACGATAATTTAAAAAGAATGGATAAAAAGACTCCGATTAAAACTCGCACATAGCATGAGGAACACAATGGATCGTCTAATATGATGTCTGATGCTCATTAGCTATCTCTCCTCAGGAAAAAGCCCTGGACTGAAGAAGAGGATATGCTTGTAAAAAGTCTTGTTGAAAAATATGGTCCTCAGAGGTGGTCTTTTATTGCTAAGTTTGTGACTGGAAGGTTAGGCAAGCAGTGTAGATAGCGATGGCATAACCATTTAAATCCCTCCATCTTAAAAGTTGAATGGGCAATCCATGAATAATGGATCTTATTTTTGGCCCACACTGCTTATGGGAACAGATGGGCTGAGATGACGAAAATGATTCCAGGAAGAACAGATAATTCGATAAAGAATCATTGGAATTCAACAATGAAAAAGAAAACCGTATAATTTATGAAGATACTCGAAGGTTATTATTATATAATTAAGGAATACTGAAGAATAAAAAATCGGGATTTTTTAAAAATGATGAAGTCGATCATCAGTACCTGAAAACATAGCAGTAGCTCATGAAAGCTATCTATTAAGATAAATAGAATGTGATGAAAAATCAAAGTTACCACACTTCTAACTCCAACACCCTCCAAGTCTCTAAAATTAATGGCTCCAACTATCAGCGGGAGAGTTTAATCAAAAATAAATAAAATTTCAAAACTATCGAAATTCACGCTCTAACTAAATCTACCTAGAAGTATTTCAATATTAATTCAGGGATATCATGATCAGCTCATTTAAGAAATCTGAGAAACCTTTCACAATTCGAGAAAATCTAGGATCACTCATTTTTGAGACTCCTCCTAAGGGTAGCGCTTTCCAACAGAACCATCATTATAGAGAATCAAGTCGATTTTTCTTTGAAAATTTATAAGTAAGCCCAACTCCCCTCAAGTTTAATATGGATTAAGAACAAGGAGAAGAAGAATATATATTAAATTAATTTGACTCCTCAAATATGGAGTGAGGAAGCAAATTAGCTAATTAATTGTTACTAAATGAAATCATTTAATGTCTATTCATAATATAAAAAATCAAATGAATAATATTTATTTGTCATAATAAAATTTCAAAAATGAAGTTTGCTTTGGCCTTCATTCCATTATTCTCGATAACTACTTCTCTGAAATGGGACAAACTTAAAATAAATCCTTCTGTATTAGGCGTATGGAACCCTTAGTAGCAGTATTGGACAGCTGGTCTGCATGAATGCGATGGGCAATGTGGAAACAAAGGAGGGATTGTTTGTGGGAAGAGATAAAAGTATTGCTGTGTGAAGAGTAAAAATTGTGTTAATAAGTTTGGCATGGAGGTCTGTGGATAAATGATGAAAAATTTTAATTGTTAAACTAGAGATGTGAACGAGTATAAATTAATAGATGTATTTCCACCAGAACAATATCCTGGGCTGGAAAGCTTATACCATTAATGATTGTCAATGTTCAAAAATGTTTATTCACTCATATTAATAAATAATAGAAATTAAACACATGAAGAATCATAAAAATACGTTAAGGTCAAAGTTCTCTGATCATAATTTTCTATTGATCAGACTCGAACACATTTTTTAACAGCTCTTATCTTTTGTCAGCCAATGAAGAAGGAGGGAATCCGTACATTAGCTAGAAGATTCTTTTATTATTATCTTAGAATTATATTTCCTAATTTGTCTCTACATAATGGTAGACCAAGTCTAACTTTTCATTACTATCAAAGTTTCGAGTTTTAGTCGTACCATCTGGACATCTAAAGTTGATCCTGATAATCTAGCCTTAATTTGGTTATTCAGGGATAGACAGTTTCCTGATTCTACGTTATTCTTGCAATTATTATAATTTTTTCTGTTCTTCAAACATTCTTTGCTTCTCTTCCATCTCGATACTATTTTTTCTCTTAGTTTCTTCTTCTATTTTTTTGTAATCTTCGTTTTGTTTTTGAATCATATCGCTGATGACAGTAGGCTAACTGCCTTGATAAAGTTACTATTCTTATTATTATTCATAGAAGCCAGCTCGACCTCCATAGTAATGACTACGGACATAGTTTCTATATTTGACTAATAAATTTTTATCTTTTCTTGTTGCTCTTTGATGGTCTCGTAGTGCGTAGTTTAACTTGTGCACATCTATTTGTGAGATAGCATCATAGCCAATATATCTCTTTATTATTTCTATTTTTTCGAATATATTTTTTCGGCAAACTATTATTGAGGGTGGCTGTTTTTCTCCTTCTATTTGTTTGTTCTAACTATCATCCGCCATTCCTCCTGAGAAAATGAATCCTTCGTCCTAAATTATGAGTTGATTACAATTTTTTTTACTATCTATGGCCTGTTAAATAAATCTATGAAGCATTGATGCACCGTTCCTGGTGCTGCTATGGCATACATGATTGGTTTCCTTGATAGATTTGAAGTTCTGAGTAAGTAACTAAGAGTCCTATCTCGGAACTATGGTAAAATGAGTTGCTTATAGGTAACATAGAATCTTGTTCTCATGATTTTTAGTAAAAGAAATTCAGGCACTGAATAACATTGAGCTTACATATGAGTTAAGTAAGACCAGACAGAAGACCCACAAGTAAATTCTTGGCAAAGACAAAGATTCCGCCAATAATTGATCTATTTTGTTTTTCCCTCAAATACTGAATATATTTTTTAATATCTTCCTGCGATCGTGTTCTTCTAAATTCCTAATTCGTATTTTAATTATGATTCTAAGTCTGATGGGCATCTTAAGTGAGTCCGAACTTAGTATTGACAGCATTCTAAGAAGATGAAAATAAAAATACTTGCAATTGGAAATCATGTGCCCTTAACATCTCGACAGCCCTATCAAAATCATCTTCATTTGTAGTTTCCATGTATTTGAGGACAACTTCGTACTGTTAATTAGACAGTTATGGTTGGGATGTTGACATTTTTCTTTTAAATTTAATATTATTTATGATGTGTTAAATTAAGCCAAACTAATTATAATATCGGAATTGTATTTCTTTTAACTCTTTTTATCGTTCTATGCTACTTATCGGATAAGAAAAAACTTTTGTAAAACTATATTTCTTATATTAATAAGATTTACATAGATTGTTCGGAAAATGCAGTTGAACTAAAATGAGTAGGGCCTCAACTAAGCCTAATCAGTAACCTTAGATTTGTTAGAAGTTGATGACTCCTATAACAAAATAAATGATCTTAATATCAACAGCATGGAGCATATTTTGGAAATTCCTAAAAAGAGACATTCGTTTAAGTAATCTGGGTCACATGAACTGGATTAAATTCTCAATGGCCAATAATTAGATCAAATTATCGAGCAACTCCTTGAGAATTTAACTAAAACTAAAATAGAACTTTTATAACTCGATGATCCCTCACTTATCAAATAAACATAGAAAACCAAAGCCTTCCTGCAAAACTTTAACTATTAGATGGGTCAGTATAATAAAACTTTGCTTCTGAGAGAGTCTCAGATTGGATCCTTAATTTTTGTCATCGAGAAGCGATACAACCCAGATTTTAAATAAAAATACTTCTCTACTTATAAATAAATAGCCGATTTTATAATTCCAGTCAAAGATACCCTCAAGCCTATCAACGTCGTGATCCTTCAATAAGCTTTTTAAGCTGAAATCTAATTTCTAAAATAGTTTTCAGATATGATCTCACTCGTCAAGCTGAACATTGTCCATAAAAAGTATGTAAATGATTTTTAATCGTTAATCCGCAATGCAAGCAGACTCAAAATTATCGTAAAATTAATATAACGTAGAACTCTAAAATCATCACCCTTGCTGAAATTTTCCCTTACGCTTGTGTCCTTGATAAAAATGACTTGTTCTCATAAAGAAAATCTAGTAAAAGATGGGCCAATCTGTTAGAGAAATCCATTAAACATAAGATCTATGGATAGAAATAGAAAATAAAAAATACTTTTACTAATTTAAAAAATGGGATTAATTTGGTCAATGCTTCTATGAGCATCTTGCATTAAACTAAAAAAGGATGGACTGAAAATAAAAATGGATTTGCCAAGAATATATCTCATCTTGCAACCTCGACTGGGAAAATATTGAAATGTCTTATTTCCAAACAGCACGCATCCCATCAAGCCCAAGTCCTTATTTCTAATCCTGATGGAGCATTAGCTAAATAAATATGGAACTTGCCTGAACAAAAAATGGTCAAAGGTCTAAGTAGCCTTGTTTTGCCCACGATTGCATTTTCTCAATAATTTCACATTCCCAGACAATTCAACTACTTTCTCGAAAATGATGGTAAGGTGCCGATACCTGAGTTGGTTATCAATAATAGAAAACAATATTTGAAATAAATGTATGAAAAAAGTTCCTACCCTGAAAAAATACCAATGCGCATAAACTCTCCAACTGTATTAAATT
>ERZ724508.2211-NODE-2211-length-10462-cov-5.702412_pt1 | contig 10462 bp, 2 predicted proteins | sample MGYA00376041_ERZ724508 | MGnify/ENA primary metagenome ERZ724508 (study PRJEB28724, sample SAMN07190887) | wastewater metagenome | isolation source: effluent of sewage treatment plant in Hong Hong | place: USA: Christiansburg, Virginia | collected 2016-03-01 ... | reverse complement strand
TACATTCTCTGTATCATTTATATTTTATATATAGATTTTTTACTTATTATTAGTTATATAATAAATTTAATTCTTTTGTATTTTTATATCTTATATATTTTCTTATATTTCATTTTAAAACTATCTTAAATACTTTTAATTCTCTACAATAAGGCATATAATTTCCTATTTGCTATTTATATTTAGAGCTATTATCACCACATCTTATTAACTGCAGCATATATTCTAGACCACCTTCCCTTATAACTCTTTTATTAATTTTATCTACAATCATTATTCTTAAACTCCTTAATGAAAACTCCCTAACAAATTCATTAATAATTTAAAATAATTTTTATAAATACAATGTCAATTGCACACAAGCCTTTATTGATAGCAATTGCAGGGTAAGATAATAAGCGGCTCAGCCTCAGGTAAGACTACATTTGTTGAAAGACTAAAAAGAGATCCAAGCTTATGAGACAAAGTAGAGATAATGGGAATGGACAACTTCTATAAGGGACTACCACAAGGAATCAACCCAGATAATTATGACTTTGATCATCCAAAATCTCTAGACATTGATGCTCTCTATGAATGCTTGTAAGAGTTATTCTAGAAAGGAGAGGTCACTATCCCTATATATGATTTCAAACATCATGGACCATCTGACCAGCTAACAACTATCAAGCTAAAAGATATATTTATATTTGAAGGAATACTCTCTCTATACGACGAGAGAATTAGAGATTTATTTGACATAAAAATATTCGTGCATTGTGACTAAGATATTTGTTTGGCAAGAAGACTGATATGAGATATTTCTGAGAGAGGAAGAGACGTTAATGAGGTTCTTAAATGATACAATAGGTTTGTTAAGAATGACTTTGAGAAGTATGTAAAGCCACAGATGAAATATTCTGATATTATTGTTCCTGGAGGCAAAGATAATCAAATTGCTATATAAATGATAGTAGATGTCATTATGAAGAAGGATATATAAAAATAAATGAACATGATGATCAAGCAACAAAGCTAAAATGGGACCAATAGTATTATAGAGATTATTGAAAAGCATTAAGACTTGTTGAAATTCAATAATATTGATATTTTATTTGGAGAAGACTTTATCATATAAAACTCTATTATCAAACTTCTTGAGACAAAAAATTAGTAAGAGTTTAAAGAAAATTTAAGATTTATTTACAAGCTGTTAAAAAAAGCCAGCAGAAAAGAGTATAAAACTTGTGAAGAAAAATAATAGACTATATAGAATAATTATCAATTAATTCCATTTTTAGAAGCTGAAGAAGATATAAGAAACTTAAGCTAAAAAACTATAATTAGTGTTTTTGTTGATTAAAGATTTTTAGAGCAAATGCAGTGCTTATAAAAGAGATTTTTTGTTGCTACAATTGTGAAGAATATTGAAGTAGTAAGAGCCTAGATGATTCAAAATCTCAACTTAACATGGCCTGATATAATTGAAATATTTTAGCAAATCTTTGAAGAAAATTAATAAATATATATTAATTATTTATACATTTCGTTTACCAATTGTTAAGGTAGTTCTTATGTGTGATTTTCAATAATGCTATAAGCTCTAAATCTTTCATAGTATTTTATCAAATAATTATAGTTATATTTATAAACATTAATATCTTATTAAAAATTCGTCTTAAACACATATCTATTCTTAGACAGATGTAAAAGCATATCTTAAAAGTTTTAAAGTTAATTAATAAGCACATCTTTCTATACAGCAAAAGTGCTTTATATTTAATTGATTGTTTTAGTAATCTATTATATAATATTTTTCTATTATTATTCTGCTCCAAATATATACTGACAAACAAACATCCAGAATAAATAAGTAATAACATTTTCGTCAATATAATTTCTTTAAAATAATAAATCTAAATCAATACCCAAAACTGATAGATGATTAAAATAACGATGACTTGATAAACCTCCGCTTTTTTATGATTAAAGCAGCAATTTATGTTAGCCCTTTATCTCTCGTTGCTATTATATTGCAGAATAAAACTAGCTAACATCAAATCGATATTATAAAAATATTTCCTAAAGCTTATTATATATACAATAAAAACATCAAGTTTCTTTGTTTGAAATTATATCCCAAAGCTTTGTTCATAGGCTTTTCTCAACTGGTTTATTTAATTATATTTGCTCATTCTAAAACAACAGTTTTGCTATTTGATAATGGTAGCCAAATATAAACGAAGCCTTTGTATATATAATCTCATCATTAAAGGAAAAAACTGCCCTAATAGAAATGTCATTTTAGAATAAAGAATCTAAACTATAGTGGTTAAATTTTATAATTCTGTGAAAATATCCCATAATAATATGAGCCACTTTAGTAGCTACAAAAGATATGTCCCAAAAAGTTCTATCAATTAATATATTATTTACAAGGTAAGCATTTTATTAGCATATAAAACCGCCTAAAGAGTATCCAAACTAATCAAGTTATTTAATTTTAAATGATTATTGTAGCTTCTAGATAACTAGCTTATTATATTAAAGTAATTTATGCAGGCTAATCTAGCCAACATCAAAACTACTATAGCCTGGAAACTCATAATAAACAACAGCATCATATTTTTCTAATTACATTCGAGAATTTGGGGGTATTTAATTTTCACTTAAATAGTATTAAATATTTTCAGAATTGCCGTGATTATTGATCAATACTTTATCAAGGTTTATTTTTTAAGGATTTTATGCAGAATTATAAAAATGGTTTTATATTGACTAAAGATTTTAGAAGTCTATTTTTTTTGAGACCATAACGCAGGTAATTTAGTTGTTGTTTTCATCTGTAAAAGAAAGGTCTATTAATTATTTAGTTTACTAAAGATATTAAATTCTTTATTTGTCAGTTTTTATTGTACCAAAAAAATAATATTTCAACTTAAACAAATAACAATGTAAATACTTTATTTATTCTAAATAACATTACTCTAACTCTTATGTATTTTTTTATGGATATTGTATTTATTGATTCAATTATATTAGTATTTATTTCTGGCCAAAGTTTATATTTGAGAATTAATCTAATTGCCCGTATTTAGATATGAGTTTAATTAATTCTTATTTTAAATTTCGTTTTGATGTAATTTGGATTATTTTTAAATCTTTTTGCATTTATTTTTCTAAATAAACTATAGTATTTGCTTTAAAATACGGAGGAAATGCTCCATAAAAAGTAATTAAATTAGATACCTTTATTATTAAGTATAAAACATAAACAAATAAAAACTTTTAAATTTACTATTGGAATTGAGAATTTCTTAAACTTAGGTGTACGTGCTAAAGCTATTAGCATTATTATTGCTATTATTAACCTAATGGTAACCCATATAAAAAGCATTATTATAAATTTAAATTATTAAAAAGCTAATCTAATTCGATATTTTATAAATATTGATTTATTTTGATTTACAATAATTTTTCTTAACCACGCTATTAAAAAATTATAAACTTAAATTTTTTTATAATATGATATAAGAGGAAAAAGAATTGAGCATATTACCAGCTATTTCAAAGCAACTTAAATAATTTCTAACAATAATAACAGATATTCATAAATCAATTGATTCCAAACTAGACAATATGTACAACATAGTTAAATAATTCAATAATGAACAAATTCTTTAAAGTTCTATGGACTAAAAATCTGTAAAATGATAAAGCTTATATTAGCCAGAATAAAAATTATCATTTAAAAAACAAATGCAGACACCTTCTTAAAGAGTCATTCCTTTTGGGGAGGAAAATATCAATGTATAAACTGACCCTGTGTTTTATAACAATAACTAATTATTTAAGAATAAAATGTCTTTCCACTCAAGTGAGTTTAACAGAGACTTTAATAACAATTTCAATGTTGATATAGATCTGGACAAAATGGATGAAATATAGAATCAAAAACTAACCTAAGAGCTTAATATTAATAGAACAAAATCATATTAGAAGCAAGAGAATTATTTTTAGTTTGAGAATCAAAATACAAACAATTAAATATGATTCTCTGATTATTAAATTAGACCAAATTTTGAGAATTAAAACTCAATTTAAAAGAATAAAAATATTTGTTGTTTGTCATAGCTATAACACTAATATAAACTACTATAGAATAAAATATATGATCTTTATTTATGCTAGAAAATATCCAACAATAAAGATCCTAAAAACAAATAACATTATAAAGAAATTAAAACTCTTTTAAACTTTGGTACTAATATCAAATAAGAAATTCTCAATGATTAGTAGCAAGGGAACTGAGATAAACAAAATTAAAGAATATTTTCCAAGTATTAACAAATTGTTAATAAGTTTAACTCAATATCAAATAGTATATAATTAAAAATAAAATATATTATCTAAGATTAAAATGCATCTCTTAGGACTTTTACTTTATGTCAAATTTAAGAATTTTTGATACCTTATAACCAAGATCCCAAAATCTCAAGGTTTCATCACCTGAGCCAGTGACAATAAACTCCCCACTTTTGTTTTATGACAGATAAATAACTCTTTGAGAATGCCCCTATAAGGTCTTAACTTTTTTCAAATTGTTTGAGGACCAAATATTAATTTCATTATTAGGAAAGCCATGAGTGGACACTATCTCATCTTAGTTTTTTGTGTATTAAAGATTGCAAATTTACGAGCCTGTATTTCTCTTGGCAATCTGTTCATTTTTTACTATATCAAAAACTCTTATGCATTTGTCAGCTGAGCCCCCTCCAGTCGCAACAATATTTGATTTTTATGGAGACCAATCAAGACCCTTCACTGCAGCTTAATGAACCTTTTTAAATAAAGGCATATCCATTTTAAGACTATAAATAAAGAACTTGTTGTCATTTCCCCCAGAGGCAAAATACTCTCCACTGTTGTTAAACTTTATCCCACAAACCTCCTGTCTGTGTTGCTCATATTTTTTGGTATATTTCTATTGCCTTATATCATAGAGATATATTTTAGAGTCTCATGACCCAACAAGCAAATTGTTCTCATAGAAGCTTAAAGCACAAACTCATCCTTTGCTCATATCTGATTCAAAAATCTATGTTTATTTCTCATAGTCTATTACATTGACTATACCTTCATTATTTCCTGTTGCCAAGAGCTCAGTTTGTTTATTCCATGATACGCTGCTAAATAAAATGTCGTTTGGATTTTAAAGCAACTTATTTATGTTATTGTTTTGAAAGTTCCAGACATAAATAACATCCTTCATCCCAACAGCAAGATTGTCACTCTGGGACCAATCAATAAGATTTAGATAATAATCATCCTATAGATTAGGAGCATCTAAGATTTTAAAAGGCACAGGATTGATTTTTCTTATTTATGTTTTTATTATATTAAGTGGCAAGAGTATTTATTTGTCATCATTTTTTTAGAGCTTTTCTTTCTTATCAAATTTTTTATTGTTTAGATTTTAAAGTGACAAATTTTGTTTCAATAAATTTCTATAAACAGATTCTTTTTATTCCTCTATTTTTTGTTCAAGATCATGTAGATCTGTAGAGGGTAACTTTAACGGACTTAGTCTATCTTAGAAATCAATAACACTTCTATAGCTAATAAATCTACAATCTTTTTGCTAAAATAAAGTTCTTTTGTCTAGGTTTTAAATGCTAAAACAATTTGTTGACATTTTAATTTATAGTTAATAAACAGATTATTTTTAAATACAAAATTTAGAATATAATTTTATTATTTAAATGTTTGCTGGCTTTATTGATAAAATTGGTCAAACAAAAAAGATGCTTCTAACTCATGATTTTATCCCTACTTGAAACAACTTGGATATATTAAATATATTTTAAGATGATATAAATATGCACCAAAGCTTGTTTAAAGATGAAAAACCGGTAACAGATAAGTAAGCTGAGAATTTTTAATACAGTTTTAGAATTCTTAAATAAGATTAACAAGAAAATGAGGTTTTTTTATTGTTTGCTATGAAATTATAAGATAGTTATTTTCAAGACTAATTTCATCTGAAGTAATTATATTCAATTACTAAAGAGTTTAAAAGTTACTAAGAAAAAATGTAAATTTTTTAAGAGATATGAGACTAAATCTAAATACTTAAAGATAATAATTTATAAGAGGTGTAATTTTAAGTGTTTTTTCCTGACACGAGCATAAAATAAGACTAATATTTGCTAGTATTCTTTAAACTAAATAACTCATTAATTAACTAATTATTAAATGATAATAAAAAAGCACTTATATATTAGATTAAATACATATTGATATAGAAACAAAATGATTATTAAAATTAGCTAATTAAATTTTATATCTGGAAAAATAACGACTATTAAAAATTATTAAAATATCTATGTTAGGTTAAAGATCAGAGCTCGATTTTAAGGTTTACCTTTTTAGAGCACATTTAAATAATGGGCTCAAAAAGCTAATAGTAATTAAAGACTCTGAATATCATTAGGGAATAACAGTAAGCATAAAAATATCAAAAATTGTTACAAAGAATAAAAGAAAAAATTCAACCTATTAAAATACTTATTAATAAAAAAATAAAACTAGAAAAATAACATGATTCTTTAAAAAAGCTAATTATAATTTATATCTATATAGATAAAATAATAACCTTATTTGGCTCTATTAATATTTTAGTTTTCTATCATAAAATAATAAAATAAAAAATTGACATGATTTTTCAGCAAATTAAACAAAATCAAGCATAACAACTAAAACAAGCTTAAATTATAATAGAGAAAAATAAAATGAAACTAAAAGTTATTAATCTTATGATAACAGAACATTATTAATTGATAAAGAAGAACCAAATTCAATCAGAGTATTAGAAATCAAGTTTAGACAATTTATTAGAATTCTAAACTAAAATAACAGAAATTATGAATTAAATTAAAATTAAGTTATAAATAATTTATATTTTTGGCTACGCTTTATAGTAAATTTTGATCTAAAGGAAACTAATTTGAGTGATGAACAATAGTCTTTTTTATTTTACTTTTCTAAATTAACTAAGGCATAAATATAATTTAGTTTTTCATTTAGTTTTTCTCTAGTAACTAGTGTGGTATACCCAAATCAGGTGAGTTTATCACCACAGGAATATTATCTTGTTGTGGCAAAGGAGGAAGATCCAGATCATTTCCAAATATCATTTCTCTCTATCATAAATGACTCTTTGTTTCTTAAAGTGTTTTTATTAACATTTTGTTAATATGGTTAATTCTCTAAAAATTATTGTTTTTTTAAAGCATAATTTTAATTACTAAAATTTAATAAAAAATAATTGAAAACTTAGCTCACATTCTCATTTAATAAATTATAAACCAATGGATTTAAATAACCAATCATATTAGAACCTAAAAGGAGCAAGTAATCCTCAGAGTAAAGAGAAGTAAATATACTAGTTCTATAAAAATCAACTTAAAGCTTCTTTTGAATCTGAAGATGATTTTGAGAACATGTTTAAGTTTTTGAAAGAAGACCTTCCATCATGCATAAGAATTATAAACATTTAAAATAACCCTCAGGTTATATGAAAAACTATTGAGACCTACTAAAGAAAAATTGAGGAGCAATAATCTTAGGAAGATAATGAGGCTTGCTTTAAACTATAAGAGTGGTATAAGGAAGGTTAGGTTTATACTTTTTAGATATCAAGAAATATACTAAGAAAAAATGTTGAGACAAAAGAGCTGCATTAAATTATTAATCAATTTGCTTAGAGTGGCTTTATCTAAAGACAAGAGCTTGTATCTATGCTGCCTGTTATCTTTCTGCAAATTAAGCCAGAAGATAGTGTCTTAGACATGTGTGCTGCACCAGGCTCAAAAACATCTTAAATTATTGAAGCTTTACAAAAAAGTCCTTATTTTTGTAACTCTGGATTTGTAGTCGCTAATGAACTGGATTACAAAAGATCAAATATTTTGGCTCATCAGGTTCAGAAACTCAAGTCACCAAATTATATCATAACAAACCATCCAGGTCAGTTTATTCCAACACTTTATGACTTGTAAGGACATCCTATATTATTTGACAAGGTCTTAGTTGATGCCCCATGCTCTGGCGATGGTGCCATTAGAAAGATTCCTGAAAGATGGATAAATTGGACTCCTTATGATGGCTTAAGCTTACACAATGTTTAAATTTAAGTTCTCAAAAGAGGCTTAAATCTTCTCAAAGAAGGAGGCACACTTGTATACTCAACATGCTCTTTTAATGCAGTTGAGAATGAAGCTGTAGTTACTGCTGTAATGTCAGAGTTCTTAAGAAACTATCCAGAAAGTCTTGAGATTGTAGACATACATGAGAGCTTCAAAGGCTTTAAAGTATGACCTGGTATCTCAGAATGGGTTGTCCAAGTTCTTGATTAAGAAAATAACAATTTTCTTTCATTTACAAATTTCTAGGACTTTAAAAATGATTTTTTAAATTCAAATTAAAAAATATTTAATAAGGTGCCTTAGACCGCGTTTGCTCCTGAGGTTAGTTTTCTATAGAATACTATTAGAATATAAAATACAGCCTGAGTGTATCCATAAGATAATAACACTGGTGGATTTTATATTTGTGTTTTTAAAAAGCTAAAAGCATTTAGATAAGAATAACAACATAATAAAGTTTAGTCTAAGACTAATGTAAGTCCATAATTTTTAGCAGATGAAGAAATCCAAAGTATAAAAAACTCTTTTGATATTGATTTTAAATTCCCTTTCTCATAGCTGATAAAATAATAAAACTCCACTAAGAGAGTAAACTTAGTTTCTAGTCAACTGGCTTAGTTTTTAAAAAATCAAAGTATTGATAAAATAAATCACATTTATGAGGGTGTTACTGTGTTTGTAAAAAACAAAACTAAGATTGAGAATTATCCTGAGTGGAGATTATCATAAGATGGAATCAATATAATAAAGCCATTTCTGAACTCAAATATTGTTAGAATTAGTTTTGAATTTTTCTAATATTTAATAGAATAAAAAGGCTCTATTGAATATACAATAATACCTTAATAGTTTTCCTTAGAGTTATAGAATTTGAAGGACCAAAAACTTGGCAGCTACTGCTTGGAAATAGACTAGTTAGTATAAGACTAACATATATAAGAGAACACAATAGTTTGCTTAATGCCTTTTTCCTTAGTGGTAATGATAGGTATTGAGGAACTAAATGGCTTTAGACTCAAATACAAAATCTGATAATAATTAATCTTATTTCATGCATTAGTAAAAATTAATTAATAGGAATCAATATTCTATCTATGTTTAGTTTTTATTGTCTGCTTACATATATTATATATTCCTCTTAGTAATACCAATTAAGAATGGTTTCTAAAAGAAAATTTAAGTTTTATATTTCTGACAATTATTCTATATCACTTACTATTAACTTTGTATCCAAAGAATAAGAGAGCATTTTTTATATCTTTTCTTCAATATAATTATACACCTAAGTAGGCATAATATATTTAAAGCAGTATAAAAATAAATCATTAGAATATTTGAACTAAATATTAAGCTTAAAATTTATCTACAAAATAAGACTAAAATTATGCAGAAATTTATTTTTGTAATCTTAAAATAATTATTTCTCTTCTGGAATACTAATCACCAAATCTTATAGCTTATAAGTCTAGCTTTTCATATTTGTTTATATGATATTATTAAGAGCCTTTTAGTCTATTAGGAAAATTTATCCCACTTGCTTTTCCTTTACAAACGTTGATAAGGATTGGGCAATATAGTTTTGTTATTCTTAATAATTCTTCATATTATTTTTTCCATTGTTAAAAAGAATATCATAAACACTAAATTAAAACTCAGGATTGTTTAAATTAAACTTGAAATATATTTAATTTTATTTTTGATAAATAAAAAAATTCATTTTAAGATTTTATATTTCCATGAAATGAATTTTGGCACCACATTCTACAAGCATTTTTCCTTCACAACTAATATATGTTTTTAAATTCTCAATGCTTATTTATAAATTATTATGATTTAGAACTTGAATATCAATGGTAAGATTTTAATTTATAGAAGGCGGAATTTTCAATTACAAAAAAGTTAGGTTAATTAGTGGCGCTATATAATTTTCTCTGAATATTAATTTGTATATCAAGTCTTTGTTTTTTAGGAAGAAATTATGTAGAAATATTTAGGTTAGTTTATTAAAGAAATCATTTGATAAATACAATAGGGTTTAGTTTTTAATCTATAAATGCTAATAAATCTAAAATAAATATAGAAAATAATACCATTTTATTTTCATTAATATTTCAGATTTATAATAACAATAATTTTTGGATTTTTTAACAAGATTTAATTTTTGTTCTCAAAGAATAGATTAATTTAAGTTAATTTTATTTAGCAATATTCTTTCTTTAATAGCTTTTTTTATATTTATTTTTCCTTCTTCGGTAAGTCCAACAGTTTTGGCTCTT
>ERZ724508.2208-NODE-2208-length-10489-cov-4.241518_pt1 | contig 10489 bp, 11 predicted proteins | sample MGYA00376041_ERZ724508 | MGnify/ENA primary metagenome ERZ724508 (study PRJEB28724, sample SAMN07190887) | wastewater metagenome | isolation source: effluent of sewage treatment plant in Hong Hong | place: USA: Christiansburg, Virginia | collected 2016-03-01 ... | reverse complement strand
CCAACATCTTAGTTCCGGCTGCGAGTTGGTTGCGATTGACTTCCTCCTGTACACTGACACCCGACATCTTCAAGATCACTTCCTTCAGGATCTTCAACTCGAGGCTTTGCAGTTCTCCGTTGATCATGAGCTCCTTAATGGGTCTATTCAGCTTTCCCAGAATGTAGATAATCAGCGGTGCTATATCCGTTTCGGGGTGTTTTCTGTAGAACAGTCCGAAGAACATGTAACAGTTGCGGTACCAGCCAGCAACGTCTCCAGTTTTACTACTCCAGGAAGGCTATTTGTTCTCTAGCATCGCAAACAGGACCACGAACACAAATACGTCCATGGACAGCTTACTACAGTTCATCAGCACGTTGACTATCTCCGGGATGGATTGAGTCTGGGCCTCCGACATCACTCGTTTGGTAGCCCAGTAGAATACACAAAATGGGTGGTTATCGCTAAGCTTGGCCAAACTCTTGAAGTACTGCTTCTTCTTCTGAGCCGACAATGTGTTGAATAGCACGTTCTGTTCCTTTTTCTTTCGACTGAAGATGCTGACGAAGTAGGGGTTGCTCAGCATTAACGTCGACATGTTCTGCATATAGCAGTCATAGCGGAATTGGAAATTCTCCAGAGATAGGAGCTGAAACAGCTCAATCTACAGACTTGGGTTGCACTTTTGTGAGGCTATTCCCGGCAGCAGGTACAGCTTTACTATCTCACGAATTCGTTCACGGAAATCGGTGAGCTGCTGGCCCTCCACCCCGAACACCTCGGGGTTGGTAATCAACTTTCTGAAAATGCGACAGAGTTTGATGTAGGTGGGTGGACAGAACCCGATGTATCCTTTGACGACGCTGAGGATATCCTCCACCTGATCGAAGAACTGTTCATTGATGGCAGTGGCTTGTTGGATTTGCCTGGTGGCAATCTTGGAGTCATAACGGGGCTATTTGTCTTGTTTTTGAGGCTGGAGTTTCTTGAATAGCCTAACGTGGCTAATGATCTTATGAACTCCTTGAATTGACCAATCGAGCAGTTTGAACAGATTCCTTAGAATCGGTTGGTGGGTAATCAAGTCAATGTGCTGCCCGTACATGAACCACATGAAGTAGAAGTTTTGCCAGTCATTGATTTCGGCAAGCTCGCTCATCAACCAAAGCCGAGTGCTATGCAGCAACTGCCCGAAGAAATCGGTGCGCTCAGCCTTTTCCATATCTTTCTTTTGCTTTTCCGTCAGTTCTTAGCTGTTGAAGACAAATGCTTAATGGAATTTTAGCTTGCCCATTTACTTGCGGCGCAGGGCGTCAGCCTCGAAGAAGGCCTCTGATGGACTCAAACTGTTTGTAACTTCCTCCAAACGTAGTAGTCCGTTTTTTATTAGCAGTGCTACTACCCGTAACAGCTTCAAATTTGGAGTCCAAGCCTCTTGTCCGGGTAGTTTGTGCACAGCCTCCGCAAGGAAGTAGTCAACACTCTCATAGCTGACCACCTTCTAGCTCGAAGCATCCGCAGACGCTTTTATTAGTCGTTGAGAAACGAGAGGAGGCACCGATGACCTTTCGAACCTTTTCAGAAGCTCCACATAAAGCCCTACTGAGCTATTTTGCACGAAACCATCGAGGATGAGATCGATGATTCGATCGGGATCCAAATCGAAATAGCCAATCAAGCAAGTCAACTGCTGCTCGACCTTCTCCACTTCGTCGGCGTCTCTCAGTGACAGCAGGAGCAGAGCAACCTTGCTATACCCTTCGTTGGCTTCCCTGAACAAATTGTACTTGTTCTGCTCGAACTTCAATTTCGTCATCACGCGAGTATGCTTCTTTGTGAAAGACTCTTGCTCGAGGAAACCACACTCAAAATTAGTACGGTCGTTGAGTTTCTGCATCAGGAGTGACCGTTCCACAATACCCTTCGAAGCAAGTTCCACGATCAGCTCATTGAGGCTTTTGAGCAGTTGCGGCTGAAGCTACAAGTAGAGCGCGAGTGACCAGAGGCATTCCAACAGGTGTTCGATTCTCAAGGTGTTGTCTTTCTACGATGAGGGAACCTTTTACCTTGAGAGTCTGCAGGAACTCCAACAACTCTTCCCGCTCGGTGAGCTTCTTCAGCACCAGTAGCAAGTAGAATTCGTCGAGCTTGCGTGTGTCTGCCTCGGCGAGCACCTACTGATACTTGACTGCAGGGTCTCCCTCGAAGTAGTTCGCCGCGCAAGTGTTGAGTCGGTCGTCCATTGCTTTGATAAGTTTATAGGGTAGGGATTCAATTAAACGAGGGATTGGTAGGGTTCGCGCGGTTAAATCAATCAACAACAGGTTGCTGCATGAAGTTACAGTGGAGGTGACCGCACGGGAGTCTCGATGATTACGGTTGGAATTAGCGATTATCTACCGAAGTAGACGGGCAGAAATCCTGTCAGGAACATTCCGAACGTTGCTGAAAAGAATCGCAAGTAAGCATTCGTCAGGTGGTGAGGGAGATATTTGGAGAATATCCAGTATGCGATTAATGCCGGTATTGATTCCAAGAGGACCCGTGCAACAGTGCTGAGGAAGCCCGGGACGATGTACCTCCATTGGCCGTATAAGTAACGATAGTTCTCTCTTTTGCTTAGATACAGTGCGAGAAGTACCCCAAATACGAGGCCAACGAATCCTGAAACCTCAAACGTTTTAGTGAGCATTTGCAGCCCTGTGCGGGTCTTGCTGTGAGGACATCCTATGAGCATATTGCCGATGAAGGGCTGTCCAGTTGGATTTTGAGCTCGCAGCTGGTAAACTAAGTAAGGGAAGAACAGTGCGAGAGCATATCCGAAAAGAATGAGAAAGAGTTGTCCAATATTCTTCCGGCGAATGAGGTTGTTGGCAATATTGTACAGCACAGATTGTAGTTTGTATCGGTACAACACCAAGCAGGTCAGTTCTATGAGCATACCTAATAGGACTTGGTTGGTGCTATGTGCTCCTAAGTACAGTCTACTGATCGGCACCGTCAGTCCGAGCAGACTCGCTAAGATGAACAAGACGGGTGAATCCCGTCTCAACACCACATCGTACACCAGCATAGCGAACAGGAACATGGAACTGCTGTGCCCACTAGGATTACCGAACTGGTCGGGACACCCCCATTCCAGCTGTTTGACTGTCGTGGTGGACCAGAAGGGTCGAGGATCCATGAAAGCCATCTTCATCGTGTAGACAATGTAGTTCTTGGTGTAGAAGTAAAGCAGAAAGATGAGCACGGGCATTTTATTGTGACGACTGAAGTAGACCGCGAAGATGACGAGCATGAAAGTGGCACTGCCATAGAGCTTGCTGAGAACGTTATGAAATGTGGTCATAATGGGAGATTCAGCCTCTTCCTGGTATGCCTTGATTGCCCTAATTCCATCGTAGAAGAAGCTCCTCCTCCAAAGGATATTCATAGAGATGCCGGCCACTAAAAACAGTACAGAGCATGTGAGCACCACAGCGGTGAAGGTGCTACCGATTCTGCCCATGAATGATCGTTTGCAAAGATATTAATTCAAACTTCGATCTGAAATAACAGTTGCATTACTATGGGGAACAATGAATAGGCCTGTTATGTACAGTCATCATCAGCACTCGCAGTCACTTGTTTAGAAGCGACTTCCAATAGTCAAGGACTGAAAAAGTGTGTTTTCGCACATCGGCGATGCCGTTGCGAGAAACAGTGTTGCCCTACCTGTCCATCACAATCATCTGCGGGATGTACTGTACCTGGTACAAGTGCATCATAGTATTGTTGTACTGCTCGTCAAATGGGAGTGCCCACCAGGGGTATTTGGTGACCTGCTCAAGGTAGTCTTCACGGCTGGTATCTAAACTTACCGCCACCACCTCCAGTTCCTTCTTCGCTGCGTTGATATCCCGGTAGAACCTACTGAACTGTTTTCCAAAGCTCTGGCAAGCCCCGCACCATGACGCAGTAAAGTACAGACCGAGGTAGTTCCAGGGCAGTTTCCCCACAGTGGTAGCTTCTCCCTGGTTATTATAGGCCTTTCTCTCCAGTAGATTGTTGAACTGCTATCGGTTCATAATACCAAATGAATTGTGGGATGGTCAGCCGGTTGATGGCTTTGACGAAACGGAGCCATCTGATAACCCTACGATCAATTCTCAAATCGAACCAATGGAATCGGCGCGTAGATCGACGCGCCTTGCCACCCACCGGCTTATATCATCTTCACAGGCTCTTATTAGTAAAGAATTCTATGGAGGACAAACCAGCACCAGAGACTGTCCCTGTTAATATTCAGCTCGAGCAAATACGTACGATCTGGTGATAATGCAGTCAAGACCAGCGATCCGGAGGAACTGAAGAATATACTAAGCAGGTTGGTCAACCACCGCAACATCAATTATCAGGTAGCCGATGCATTGATGCAGAAGGTCGTCACTTACATCACCACCTTCCTCAAGGAGCTGGCACTTGACTATTAGCAAACCCTTGAGTTGCTGTGCAGGCTATCACAGGCATTTGCGCTATCGCACACTCGCCCCTACATGTCTCAACACATCTTCAAGGGGTTCGAGGCCTATTGGGTACATTCTGGGATGAGCCATGTAGAAGCAGTTCAAGACACCATTGGATAGTAAGCAAAGGATTGAGGGCTTAGTGCTCTACCGAAAGATAAATACTTCATTCGTGGAGGGATTTGTGGGGGCATTGTACGAGGAATAGTATGTGGAGGGAGCTCGGTAGAGGTATAACGGGTGTTTAACTGTAGTATAGTGGAGCAAGTTTGGAGGAACCTTGAGAACAGAGAGTTAATTTGTGGTTTAAAGCTGATTCGCTGCTTCAGGCTTTTGGACACATTCGACAAAGAGCGTTTAGCCGATACGTTGGCGAAGGCATCTCCCGTACTTGCTGAGATAGACTTCTTCCTCAAGGACGCCCCAGTTATGAGCAAGGTACCAAGCTCTCGATGTAGTTATTCGCTAGTAGACTCGAAAGGCATAACAATTTCAAACTATGCTCCGATGTCGTGCAGAAATACAAACTCCCCCACGCGGAGTTCCCAACGATGCTTTGGGAGCTTGAAAAGAGCTATATGAACTACTACATCCGAGAGAACCCATTATATGCTGTTGAACTCAAATTTTCTCAGTCTCCCCGACAACTAAGCTACTTAGTGATTCGTACCTTCTCCAATAACATGGTCTGGGCTGAATCTCTCATGAAGAAGTACAACCTCTATGGCAATCCAATATTCGAAATGGAGGGTTGTTAGCAGAAAGCGAAGCTTGCTGAGAAACGCAAGGATTATTGCAAGCCAATCAAAAACATTCTGATCTAGAATGATGCTTTTGGGGCTACAGAACTGAGGGTGCTCGGTCAACCAGAAGACTATCTGGAGCTGGAGGACTTGCTGATGGCGGAGGAGGATGTTAGGTTCATTGACAGTCTGGAGACGGATGAATTTGCTAAGGCGCGTACTCAACTGCTGGATTGCTCCACGATTGGGTTGGACTGTGAATTCAACAGCACCACCACCAAATTTGAAGAGTACACTCTCAACCTGATACAATTGGCCACAAGAAAGAAAGTCTTCATATTCGACTTCCAAAATCTCCAGAAAGACCCCGAGTTTAAGAAGTTCCTGGAGTAGTTGTTTCTGGATAGTAAAATCACCTTTGTCGTATTCGGAGGCAAGGAGGATCTCGGGTTTATTCGCAAAGCTATTGGGAAGGAGGGTTCTGACAAGGCAATCAAGTTCATTGATATGCAAACCAAAACCGCTGCTGAGAAGGACAACAAGGAAGTGCAAAAAGTTAACTCCCTGAAAAGGTGCACTGAAGAACTCTACGGCAAGAAATTTTCAAAGTTTGAACAATGCTCGGCCTGGAACATCCGCCCCCTGAGGAAGGCACAGCTGCACTACGCCGCGTTGGATGCTCGGGTGCTGCTGGACATCTACGATCATCGATCGCCTGGGCCTGGACAAGATGAAATGAGAGAATGTTGATGGATGAATCAAGTGTCACTTGGAATTAAGTTCAGAATTCAGATGTAACGGAATAGGTGCATTTCTTTCGACCCTCGTACGATTAAACGTCAATTTCTTGCGCTTTCTGTCAAAGTTTTTATTGCCTTCGCGAACCAGTCGGTACGACATGTCGATGAGGTCATTCTTGGCGCGTTTGATATCGCCATCAACCGAGAAGGTCAGGTTGGCTTCAGACTCTTCGACGATCGAGCACTTCAGCTGCAGGTAGCCGTAGTCCCTTTCAACAGTACATTGCTCTTGATAGTGGCTTTGATTGAGATTCCGAGGCTGTAATGATATCGTGTTGCAGGTTAGTTCGTCAATCAGGTCGAGACTGTGCTTGATTCGCGGTAGCAGTTGACTTTGACCTTTCTTACTGAACGACGATTATAGCCTACGGTTGCCATCAGTTTGGCGGATGCTACCTGCAGGGTGAATCGACTTCTCCAAGAACTTTATTTCGGAAGCGGTGGGAATTTGCAGGGTAGAATCCCGAGACTGGCTAGTTGAAGAGTTCTTTGGGTCCAGCTGCTGCAATGACTTTTTGCACCTTACTAAACACTCGGGGTTATCTCTCTTCTAGAAATAAGACAGACAGTTGCTGCGGCTGTTGCTATTCGTTGGTGAAGATACGCTGCCGTCAGTCTTTGCCCTGAGAGTCGGAAGTTGTCCTTTGAACTGTCTGGACTACTTTCTCAGCATGAACGGAGAGTTTTGTTTGGTGAGCGGTTTCCCCAAAGCACGATGCATGGGCGATTATAAATAATCTTATGCAGCTGATGTGCTGCGATAAGTCAATCAGCTGAATCAACATCTTCTGTAGAAGCCACCGTTGACGTTACGTGTAAACCCTGTCTTGGACACAGTGTTGCAATGATCGTGGTAGCGGTAGTAGTTCTGGAGTGTAACCTTGGAGCTGCTCGTTATAGGTCTCTGCTCACCGTAATAGTCGTCACTGGTGGACATGTGAAATACCAGTCTGTCGTTGCTATCATGGATGTCTCAAATTATCGACGATTAGTACCATTGGCGAGTTCTACCCCCCCTTTCCTTGCGTTCCACAAGTGATGGCTTTTGGCGTTGCTTGCACACCCTTTTGTTTGTATATGATTGTCCTTGATGCGATAGCTCGTACCAGTTTGAGCGACTACACTAACCTTGATGATTACACTCCTGGTTAAGTTGTTTATGGCATTATGGGTGGTGTTCTTGTTAGTACTTCTCAATTAGGTTAGCTTGACGGCAGGAGCAGTTGGGTTTGCATGCATCCTTAGAGCATGAACAGCAGCAGCTGCAGCAACACTTTGCCGTGGACATGGAACTGGCTGTGGGGTTAACTTTATTATTTTATTGCGGATTCTCGATAAAAGGAGTCGGCCAATGCTCCTGATGCTTTGCTGCTTTCCATTAGTCTTCATAAGATGGACCCTGCTAGGAATCTGTCGTGCTAAGCAAACGATAGATCAGCTCACTCCAAATCAAGAGCTTTCGCAAAGGATGACCTTTATGCTGAATACTTCTTTGGGGTTGTGCTCTAATTCCTTTATTTGGAGCTCACCCGCGAATTTTCTATAACTTAATTCGGTAGAACAATCGGAATGTTAAGTTCACCGAAGTATCGAGCGACCTCCTCTTACCGTTCGGAATATACAGCTGGGCGTAGCAGGCTCGCCAGTACCCGTACATGCAAACGCATTGGTGAGGACTTTGGCTACTACCCTTGCGATCTGATCGGGACAGGGATGAGTTCAAGAGTCTACAAAGGAACACATCTTAGAACAAGTACAATATCAAAGCCAATCAGAACAACCCGTTTCTGTCAAGGTGATCAGCAAGTCAGTGCTCAAGGACAACAGACTGGGGTTGCTCGTGAAGAACTAGATTCGGCTACTTGCCAAGGTTGACCACCCAAATGTTCTAAGGCTCGAGTCGGTAGTCGAGACTGACGAGGACGTGTGCATCGTAACTGAATATTGCGGGGAGGGTGATTTAGAAGCTCGCATCAAAAAACTCACAAAGCTTGATGAGGCAACAGCAACGGCTATCCTGAAAGACATTATCAGTGGCTACCAGCACATCTCTGAACGAGACATTATCCACAGAGATCTGAAACCAGCAAATGTGTTTCTGTGTGGAGGGAAGGCAAAAATTGCCGATTTCGGGTTCGCTATAACGCCAAAGTACCCTGCCTTAATAAGCTAGAGATACTGAAGCGAAGAAATTGAACGTAGGTTCTCCACTATACATGCCTGTTGAAGCTTTGGAGGATGCAACTTACAGCTCCAAGTCAGACATCTTCGCGCTGGGAGTTATGTACTATGAAATGCTCCACGGCAAAACACCTTGGGCTGCCAGAACCGAGCGTGAATTATTGTCGCGAATGAAGAAGGAGAGTGCTGTGATTGACGCTTGCCTTGGCCTTTCTGAAACTGCTAAAACGTTCCTGAGAAAATCGTTGGCGGTTACAGCTGATAAAAGAATGTGCCTAAAAGAGCTCCTATCTTTCTTTGATGAACCTACCGAGGAAGGGAAGAGCAGAGAACTCAAAGAATCTTGCGTAACAAAGGACACCTCCAAAGACACATAGCACAGCGTCGATCGACACCAAAGAAGCATGACTGGAATGAACCCCCACTTGCTGGCATAGTATTCGTCTGCACAGGGCCCAAGAGCCCGTTTGAACTCTTATAACGAAGAGATCACCTGTAATTTAGAGTTCAAAACTGAATCGACCAGACAGAGCTACCGAAAGTACCCTCCTCGTAGCAAAAAGGTAAGTGAATTAATCGAACCCAACATGACTAAACCCTCAGCAAAATCTCGTCCCATGTCTGTTCTCTACCAAAAGCACAATATGACTACCTTCGACAAGGTAAAGTCCTCATAAAAAGGTGTATCGAAAAATCCAAGGCTTATGGCTGAGGTTGCTGAGCTGTTGGATAGTCTCATGGGTCGCTTCAGTGGGGAGGCTTTTAAGTTCCTTCCGAACCTGCTACTAGGCAAAATGACATATACACTCGCCTATTACAAAAAGGTGCTAGTTGGATCGCCAACTCAATTAAAGATCCCCGAGGATCTTGTCGAGGACGGGGAGGTTCAGATAATGTCTAGATGCACTGATCCAGTGCTGCTTTGCCAAACTTACGAACCATTTTTGCGAAGGATGATACGTCTGATCAACCACTACTCTAAGCAAGTCCGCGATGATCTTGATCTACTCTCAAAGCTCCTCACGCTTTACCGGCATCTGATAGAGGCAGGGAAATATCTTGATTATTGGAGCCGGACATCGCTTCGACAAGAAAATGTTCGAAATTTGGAGGAATTTCGCGAGGGATTTTTCCAATTGGTGAATTGACATTACTCGTGCACTATACTCATCATCAGAGCTCCTCCAGGTAGTTAACAGGCCGAGCTTTCTGTAATTCATCTTCATCTTCATCCACATCTTCTATAGGCAAACGTTCGCTTTTCAGCATACCTACGTTCTTGCGTATGAGTGACTCCCTTGCTTGTTTCTTCTGCCCATCGAGGTACAAGTCTATACGCTTGGATTCATCCTTGGCCTCAGTGCTACTTGGGTCAAGTTATGCGGCTTTGCGATAGTCTGACAATGCTTCTTTGAACCGTCGAAGCTTTTTGAGTGCAGTTGCTCTACGAAGATACGATTTCACGTAAGTAGCATCCAGCTCAAGAGACTTTGTGCAGTCTTCTTGGGCAAGCTTGAATTCGCTCAGCTTCAAATTGGCCATAGCTCTGTTCGACAGTACAATACAAGTCAGCTCCCTATTGTTTTTGTCTTCTGGAAGTTTGGCGAGCTTATCCAGACACTCAGTGTAGTACTCGATAGCCTTTTGGTACTCGCAGGACTTAAAATGCAGGTTACCGCGATCTTTGAGCGAAGTCGGATCTCGAATTACCTCTCTGCCGCCTTTGACTGCCATCTTTGCTTGAGGCTTGGCGCGGATGTTGTTTAGGGAATTCTCGTAAGGGTTGTAGGGTTTGCGTTGTTCTGACTTTTCCAGCTCTTCCACTTCCTTATCGACATCGAACTTGTCCCATGCCTTGTAGTAGTCCGATACGTTGTTCACGTCACGCTTGAGCTTTTTAAATTCCTCATTGTTGACTGTTGTTGTAGAGTCTTTCTTGTCCTCGACCTTCTTTTATACCTTGGGTTCGGCTTCGAGTTGCTCCTTTTTGCGTTGTCTATTGAGCTCCTATTATTCATCCTTCTCCTGCTCCCACTTATACAGTTCTGTGACGTATTCTCTGATATCCTGTGCGTTGTTCTTGATCTGCTGCTGGATGGCAAAGCTCATTTAAGTTATCAAATTTAAGATGGAAGTTCGAACGATATATAGCACACACTATGCCATGAACTGCTCAGAAGATTCGAAGGTTCTGACGGTCGAGGAGCTTTACTATCTTGTCGCCGACCTCTGCGAGTTTCTTGTAGTCCACGCCGGTCGTTAAACCTACCCCCTCTAG
>ERZ724508.2207-NODE-2207-length-10491-cov-4.373706_pt1 | contig 10491 bp, 6 predicted proteins | sample MGYA00376041_ERZ724508 | MGnify/ENA primary metagenome ERZ724508 (study PRJEB28724, sample SAMN07190887) | wastewater metagenome | isolation source: effluent of sewage treatment plant in Hong Hong | place: USA: Christiansburg, Virginia | collected 2016-03-01 ... | reverse complement strand
AAAAGGTGACTACTTTACTTGTAATCATTCCCCAAACAATAGGCATCGTTTTTCCACCTGTTTGTATGTCTCCTTTGTAATCTTCCATGTCTTTAATAACTTCACGAGCAAAGGAAGTTAGAAAAGCAAAAGCACTATATCCCAAAATAATAATGAATAAAGTTTTTAAATAATCACCAATCATAAATTCAACTATTGGATTAATTCCGCCAATTAAGTAATAGTCGTATACCATTGGCATTAAAGGAATAGTAGCGGTTAATATAGAAACAACCAAATTACCTACAAGCAATTGTTTTTTAAAGTGAGTTGAGTAAAACCATAATAATAAAATACTTAAAATTTGAAAGGTTAATAATATTAAGCTGTGGCATTTTAGGGCTAAATAAAATCCTAACAATAAACCGATGGCATTAAATACAATATGCAATATCATAGCCCATCTCCGTTTAATAGTCACGTCAATCACTACTGTTTCTGGGCGATTAATTTTATCAGTTTTTACATCAAAATAATCGTTGATGATATAACCAGCAGCTGCAATTAAAATGGTGCTTAATAATGAAATTGTAAATAAAGTTGGAGTAAATTTTGAGTACTCATTTAGAGGAGCAAAAACCAAGTACTTCATGCAAATTTGAGTAATAGCAATTATCAACAGATTCTCTACACGAATCAGTTTAAAAAAAGCTATGAGTGGGTTTTTTAGCATCCTCTAAAATTTAGATGAATTTAGTGATTTTAATCCTATTTTTACAAAAAAATATATGCACGATTTAACAGATAAATACTGGAATCAGAGATATCTTACCGACGACTTCGCTTGGGATTTGGGCGATGTGTCAGCCCCACTAAAAGCATATATAGAACAATTAGATAACAAAGATTTAAAAATTTTAATACCTGGAGCAGGAAATTCTTATGAGGCAGAGTTTTTATTCCGTAAAGGTTTTAAAAATGTGTTTGTATTAGACTTTGCAGAAGCTCCTTTACAAAACATTAAAAATCGTATTCCTGAATTTCCATCTAATCAGTTAATTCAGCAGGATTTTTTTAAGCATCAAGGTCAATATGATTTGATTATAGAGCAAACTTTTTTCTGCGCTATTAATCCTTCTCTACGACAACAATATGTTGAGCATATGAAAGTTTTATTAAAGCCAACAGGCAAATTAGTTGGCTTATTATTTAATGATGTATTAAATACCGACAAACCTCCTTTTGGAGGAAATACAGCCGAGTATCAAGCATTATTTTCTTCTTTATTTGATATTAAATTAATGGAAACCGCCTACAATTCAATTAAACCTAGAGAAGGAAGAGAATTGTTTGTGATGATGCAACCTAAGTGAGCGTAAAAGGTTAATTTATTTTTTGTAAATTTGAGTTACAATATAATCATTGTGCATACCGAAAAACAACTATTTAACGAAAAGCAATACATGGGACATAATCGTCTTAGTATGATTTGGCGAACGATTATTGCCTTATTTTGTTTTGTTGGTTATTATTGGAGTGAGAATCCAAAGCCTGTTCAAGTTGCCGTCTTTAAAATTGGGCATTATCCTGCAGTTGATATTCCTAATTCTGGTAAAATTTTCTTTTTATTAGGCTTATTAATTTTATCATTTTCGGCTATGCTTACTTTTATTTTGCATACACACACAAAAGTATTTTCTACATACATTATTATTGATGGTTTTTGGACCGCTCGACGAGTGAAAATAAATTTAGATACGATTACTCATATTAGAAAAAGTCGTTATAAAAAACATATTTTCCGAAGAGCTGTTTATAATCTTCACAGTAGAGGTGTCATTCGGTTTTTTACTAGTGGTAATGAATTTATTGAACTAAAAGATAATGCTGGTTTTACCTATCGCATTGGAACGCAAAAAGCGCCAGAGTTATATCAGGTTTTGAAAAAGCAGTTGCGTGATATTCATCAAGTGAAATTAAATTAAAAATTATCGTACCACTGTCTTTGTCTTGGTATCTTCACATCACTTAGCATGCTTGTTTTTAAATTAATGGTTAAGCTATAACTTTTTCTAAATCCAAATGGTACCCAATCAATGCGGGCTTCCCAACATTTTAAATCTCGATACAAATTAATACTCGTATAACTTAAATTTCTATTGGTAAAATCATAACCACTAGTTACACCTAGCTTCCAAAATTTGGTAACTGACACGTCTCCACTAAAATTAAGTGTTTGTATGTCTTTTATTTTATTTAATATTTTTGTGTAAGTAATGTTGTAATAAATATTTAAGTTCCAAGGTAATTTTTCTTGTGCTTGAGCTGTGTTTGTTGCAACGGCACCTCTTTCTGCTGCATTTGTTAAATCAGGTTTTTTAGCACGCGAAGTAATATTGTTTGAACTAAAAGCAGCATTGATGGCAATATTACCTTTTGTGAAATCTACTATTCTTCCATTGGTGTTTGCTAAGTAATTACTGGTTCGGTAAGCATAATCCTTATTAGTTAATGTATTTGTTAACACGGTTGTGTAGTATGGATCAAAGGTGGACCCAAATACTAAATCGAAGTATTTCCATATTTTGGTTCTACCTGTCATGGTAATGTCACTCATTTTAAAGCTATCAGCAGCAAAATTGTAACTACCTGCAAAACTTAAATTTTGTAATATGCTTACTTTATTAAATACAAAACCTGTGTCTGTTTTCTTTCTAATTTTAGCTTCTAAATTGTTATTTAAGTTTACGCTTAAACTATTTTGCGTGCCTTGTGCTGGCCCGCCAAATAAATTTCTTTCAAAGATGCTGTATTTTTGAAAGTTACCAATAGTATCAGTATTTACTTGTTTCCAAAAACCATATTGCTCTTCTCCAAAATCGGGACGATATGTATAACCTAAACTTGGAATTAGTAAATGGCGTATTTGTTTAAGACGTTTTCCTTTAAACATATAATCCATGAATAGTTTAGTAGTTAATGATGTATTGAAATTGGCATCATAACCTGTTTTAAAACCTGGTACTTGGTTATTGGCTATAATCCTTCTTTTAATAAAAGGTTTTTGAATTGTAGTATCTCGGTCTACTCCAACAGTATCAACTGTGTATGTGAAATTCCCTATTTCAGTATATTCTTCAAGACTTTTTTGTGTAGTTTTTGTATACATTACCGCACTTAAATTCAAAGAAGGGGTTAATGTGAAATATTTAAAAACAGTAATGTTGGTTGAGATTGGTAAACTATGTCTGAATCCATATTTTAAGCTATCTCCTATATTCCCTTTAAAAATGGAAGTGTCAGCGCCCGATAATGTATTTCTTGCTTCCAATAAATAGCTAATCCCAATTTTATCAATAGGATTTTGCTTAATGCGAGTTTCTTTTTTGAAAGGATAAAAACGATTGACGTTAAATGTAACTTCTGGAAAAGAAATATTCATCAACTTGGTTTGAGTATTTTGATCGTGACGAACGTTAACTCCTAAAGTTCCTATTTTAAATGTTTTAGAGAAATTGACATTAGATTGAAATGTGTTTGCTAAATATTGCCCAGTATTTTGAGCATTGTATTTATTATAACGTGATGTTCTAATATTGACATCACTTCCAAATCTAATCGTAGGATTGTTTTTTTGATCCTGTATATGACGCCAGTTAATGGAAATATCCTTTTGTTTTGAGTACGTTGATGGAATTTCTTTTTCTCCATTTCTAAATTCTGAATACCCTAAAGACAAAGCTCCATTAAATTTATAATTAACATTATAATTATTAGTCGTACGTAATCCCCAACTGCCATTACTGTATATATCACCTCTAATGGTCATGTCGGTTTGGTCGTTGATTCCCCAATAAAAACCACCATCTTTTAAATAAAAGCCTAAAGCTTCGCTATTACCATAAAACGGAATTAAAATTCCTGAATGACGTTTTTTTGTATTTGGAAAAAATCCAAAAGGTAAACCTAAAGGAGTGGGCACGCCACCAATTTCTAAATACATGGGACCAGTTACAATTTTGTCATCTGGAATTATTTTGGCTCGTTTTGCTTTAAATATCGTTCTCGAATCTTCAAACTGACAAGGAATACATTGTAGATTTTTCATGTAAACTACATTATTGCTATCTTTTTTTACCTCGCTACCTTTCAGTATTAAATCACCTTCCTTTGTTTGAATGTCGTAGATTTTTCCTTTTTTAGTTTTAAGGTTGTAAATCATCTTACGACAAACAATTTCCTGTTCCCCATCTTTAAACACTGGCGTCCCTGAGTCTTTACCTAGACTATCTTTTTTACCATAAGCCGTTATGGTATTTTTCTCATTATCAATCTCAATAAACTCAGCCTTAAGATTCATGTCTTCATAATTCACATAACCATCGCCAAACAAGTAAATTTTTTGACCTTTAGTTTCGTATCTTATCGAATCTCGTGCGTTATAAACGATAGAATGCTCTAAAGGCTCATCATTTTCTTCTTCATCTAATGAATCCATGGTTACCGTTTTGGTACTATCCTTTGGTAATGTGGTGTTTGTGTTAGTAGATTTTAGGGAGGTGTCGGCAGGCTGTACGAATTTTACAGGTTTTTGTTTTAGGTCTTGAGCCAAAATAGGAGTCGTACTTATTAACAATAATAAGAGTAAAAAATATATATGTTTAACTGTATTGATAGCGACTTGAGCCTAAATTTACCTAAACTTACAAAGCTAACAATTACTCGTTTAATTGGTAGTAATTTTTTACAGATATGATGGTAAAAAAATATAATATTTTCTTCAAACTGCTGTTGACACAAGTCCTAGTCTTTCTATGCTTTTCGTCCTTTAATAATCATAAAGATGACCCCAAGCGTAAAGTACGCACCATTGTTATTGATCCAGGACATGGTGGAAAAGACCCAGGTTGTAATGGAGTTACTTGTAAAGAAAAAGAAGTGGCTTTGGCTGTTTCTTTAAAATTGGGTAAGTTAATTGAGGAAAATATAAAAGATGTTAAAGTCATTTTTACACGTAAAACGGATGTTTTTGTTGAGTTAGAAGATCGAGCTAAAATTGCCAATGATAATAATGCAGATTTGTTTATTTCTATCCATTGCAACGCTGCTGGTAAACCAGTAATGATTAAGGATAAGAAAACTGGTAAAATGCGTCCTAAAACTTTTAAAAATTCAAAAGGAAAAACAATTGTTGTTGAAACGGCAAATCCAGCACCTTTTGGTTCGGAGACTTATGTAATGGGTTTGAAAAATGAAGAAGGTAAAATGAAAGTAGCACAAAGAGAGAACTCTGCCATGTTACTAGAGGATAATTACGAAACTAAATACCAAGGTTTTGATCCAAATAGCGAAGAGAGTTATATTATTATGAGTAATTACACCTCAAGTTATGTGATACAAAGTGCTGGATTGGCACTTAAAATTCAAGAACAGTATTTTAAGAAAGCGGGCAGGGTAGATAAAGGCGTACACAGGCAAAGTATTTGGGTATTATGGAGAACATCAATGCCCAGTGTGCTAACCGAGCTTGGATATTTAACTAACCCTGAGGAGGAAAAATTTTTAGGCTCAGAAAAAGGACAAAGCTATTTAGCAGCTTGTTTGTTTAGAGCATTCAGAAAATATAAAGATGAGCAAGAAGGTGTCAAAAAAACGTATGATGATGCGATTGAAAATCAAGTTCCTTTAGAAAATGAAAATTATAAAATTGCTAATGATGCTTCTAATGAAGATCAAGAGGTTAAAACCATAGAAAAACCAAAAGAAGAAACGGATGTTGAAATTAAAAAAGATGACAAAGATACTGATGAAAAAATAATTTCTGATGCGGAAGCTTCTGCAAAATTAAAGGCAGAGAATGAAGCTAAGGCAAAGGCTAAAGCAGAAGCAGACGTTATCAAAAAAGCAAAAGCAGATTCTGTGGCTAATGCCAAGTTGCAACAAGATAAACTAATTGCGGAAAAGAAGGCTAAGGCCATAGCTGAACAAAAGGCTAAAGATGATGCTGTAAAACTTGCAAAAGCAGATTCGGTAGCAGCTATAAAAGAACAGCAATCAAAAATTAACGAACAAGAAAATAAATACAAGCAATTGTTAGCGGTTGCTGATATGAATTTTAAAAATAAAAATTATCAAGAGGCTTTAGATATGTATCAAAAAGCCGAGGCTTTAGATGTGAAAGATAAAAGTCGTGCTAAACAAAAAATGAAAGAGATAGATGCTATTCTTAAAAAAGTTGATGCGGATGCCAAAGCGAAAACCGAGGCAGACAAATTAGCCGAAGAAGCAGCTGCTAAAACCGAAAAAGAAAAGACTGAAAAGGAAACTCCAAAACAAACTAGTCCTACGAATGGTATTTCATTTAAAGTACAGTTTGCTAGTATGGATAAAGAAGTGGATGCCAAAACAAAATTTGCCAACGTATCTGACGTATCATTTTATAAAGCAGGTGCTATTTTTAAATACACTTCAGGTAACTTTTCTTCCTTTGACGACGCCACCAAGCAACAAGCTAAATTAAAAGAACTAGGTTATAAAGATTGTTTTGTAGCAGCCTTTAAAAATGGAGCGCGTATGGATATTAATGAGGCTCGCAAGTTGACAGAAGTTGTTAAATAGTTGTTGCGTTAGGGATTGAAGCGTAAATCCTTTTTGTGAGGCACGAACTAAAAGATTGTAGCGAAAAGCCCGACCCGACGGTAGGAGGGGAACGTCCTAAACTTATGCTTTCTTCAACTCAATCACCGTAATTTCTGGCCATATACCTAAACGTCCTGGATAGCCTAAAAAGCCTAAACCACGGTTCACATATAAATATTGATTTTCTTGTTTATACAAACCAGCCCAATGCTTGTAAATATATTTTACGGGACTCCATTTAATTAATCCAGGGATTTCAATACCAAACTGCATACCGTGTGTATGTCCGCTTAATGTTAAATCAATATCATTATATTTTTGTTCCTGACTTACTTGCACATCCCAATGCGATGGATCGTGTGATAATAATATTTTAAAAGGATAACCTTCCGTTCCAGCATGTGCATTATCTAGTTTTCCATAACGAGGGAAACGTAAGTTGCCACCCCAGTTTTCAATACCTAATAATGCAATTTTTTGTCCGTCTTTTTCAATTGGCACATGCTCATTCATTAATAAACGCCAACCCGATTGTTTTTGAATGTCTTTTAACGTATCTAAATTTTGAATCTTTGCCTCAGGTGTTTCCCATTGCTTGTAATCGCCATAATCATGATTTCCTAAAATACTGTATACACCATAAGGCGCTTTCAACATTTTATAAGTTTCTAAATGCATTTCTGTTTCAGTAGCTTCATTGTTTACTAAATCGCCCGTAAAGAAAATAGCATCAGGTTTTTGATCCATCACAATATTAAAAGCTTTAATTAATGGATCAGAACTCATAAAACTTCCGCAATGCATATCGGATAATTGTACAATTTTAAAACCATCAAAGGCTTCAGGTAAGTTAGGTGAAGTGACTTTTACTTTGTGAACTCTGTATTTGTAAGCACCTCTCACCATACCATACAAAAATGAAAAGGCAGGAATAACTGTAAATGTAACCGCTAAATAACTTAAAAACTTTAAACGACTAATTTGATTGGCACTTTCTTCAATACTATGCTTTGGTACTTTATTAAATAAGCTAGCTATCCATCTAAATAAACGAATGATGTCATCAATTAATAAAAATGAAGAACCAATTAATTTGCAAACAAATAAAATTAAAGCAACTGATGAAATAAAACGTAACGTACTATTCCACTCTGGTGGAGGATAAAACATAGCGACTGTGCTAATTAAAATATTGATTCCAGCTAAAGAATACGCAACCCAAAAAAGAATTTTTCGTTTTTGAGGAGTGTAATCAACACTGATAGTTTTTAGTGCTTGTAAAAAGTATAATTCTACTAAAAGAATGAGGATGAAAAAGATTAGAAATCGTATGAACATAGTATTTATATAACAAAGACTCAAAGGTATTGTTTTATAGCATTTTGCGGCATATTGCTTTGTTATATTTAAATAAAAACGTTGGAAATTAGGTAATTGGTAGTGGGCAATCGGTGAGTTTTACTTTTACAACCATTTACCTCCTTTTTCAATAGATAATAATTGTTAATTACTTCCAAAAATGTTAATCAAATTTCGATGAATGGGAAACCAAACCACAATCTATATATTACATTTGGCGCACATTATTAACTTAAAACGAATTAACATGAGCAAAGAAGTATATATCGTATCAGCTGTGAGAACTCCATTAGGTTCTTTTGGCGGAACATTAGCTGGCGTATCGGCTACTAAATTAGGGGCAGTAGCTATTAAAGGCGCATTAGACAGAATTAAATTAGACCCAGCATTAGTAAACGAAGTGTTTATGGGTTCAGTTATACAGGCTAATTTAGGGCAAGCACCTGCTCGTCAGGCAGCAAAATTTGCAGGTTTACCTGATAGCGTTAACTGTACTACAGTTAACAAAGTATGTGCTAGTGGTATGAAATCTATTTCATTAGCAGCACAAGCTATTATGTTAGGTGATGCTGATATTGTAGTAGCTGGTGGTATGGAAAACATGAGCCAAGTGCCTTTTTATTTAGAGAATAACCGTTGGGGTGCTAAATATGGTAATGGAGTAGTAGTAGATGGTTTAGCAAAAGATGGCTTAACAGATGTTTACGGAAATGTACCGATGGGAAATTGCGCTGATATGTGTGCCAAAGAACATAACTTTACTCGCGAAGATCAAGATGCATTTGCTATTGAATCATACAAACGTTCGGCAGCAGCTTGGGCAGCAGGTAAATTTAAAGAAGAAATTGTACCAGTGGAAATTGTTACTAAAAAAGGAACGGTTTTATTTGCTGAAGATGAAGAATATAAAAATGTAAACTTTGATAAAATACCAGGATTAAAAGCGGTTTTTACTAAAGATGGAACTGTAACTGCAGCTAATGCTTCTACAATGAATGATGGAGCTGCAGCTTTAGTATTAATGAGCAAAGAAAAAGCAGAAGCTTTAGGCTTAAAACCATTAGCTAAAATTAAAGGCTATGCAGATGCTGAACAAGCACCTGAGTGGTTTACAACTACACCTTCTATTGCTTTACCAAAAGCAGCTGAAAAAGCTGGTTTAAAAGTAAGCGATATTAATTACTTTGAATTAAACGAAGCATTTGCTGTTGTAGGTTTAGCTAATATGAAATTAATGAACTTAGATGCAAGCAAAGTAAACGTAAATGGTGGAGCGGTTTCTTTAGGTCACCCATTAGGTTGCTCTGGAGCTCGTGTAATTGTTACTTTAATTAATGTATTAAAACAAAACAACGCTAAGTACGGTGGTGCAGCTATCTGTAATGGTGGCGGTGGCGCTAGCGCTGTAGTTATTGAAAATATGTAATCCGTATTATTATAAATTTAAATCCCCATACACTTTGTGTTTGGGGATTTTTTTTGAGCATATATTAATATTTTATTTGTCTAACATCAAACATTAGTATATTTAAATAATAAACTCGAAAAATTATTAAATAGAAATTGAAATACTTAGTGCGCATAATTATCAGTTGTATGATTGTTTTAGGAAATGCTCATTGCCTAAAGGCTCAACCAAGCGCAGAAGATGTTCTAAAACAAAAGCTTAATCAAGAAAAAAACGATACAGTCCGCGTTAAATTATTAATAGAGTTAGGAGAAGTGATCTATCAGTCAAATCCGGATTCAGCTATATATTTATGGAAAAAAGTAGAGACGCTGGTAGACAAAAAATTACCCGAGATCAAAATAAAATCGCTTCGATACTTTTATGAATCTTATAAAGCAAATGCATTAGGAGATATAGGGTTTGTATTAGAAATGAAAGGTGAGATGGATGAGGCTATTGTTTATTATAATAAAGCTCTGACAGTTCAGCGACTTATTTCCGATAAAGCGGGCGCTTCACTCACGTTAAATAACATGGGATTGAATTACTATAGTCAGGGAAATAATGATTTGGCTATAAAATGTCATAATGAGGCACTTATATTACAAAAGGAAATAAAAGATAGGGAAGGAATTGCACGTTCGTTTAATCATATTGGACTTACGTACGACAATCAAGGAAATATTGAAAAGGCTCTAGAATATTACCACAGGTCACTAAAAATCAGGGAAGAAATTAATGATAAAATAGGATTGTCAACTTCGTTTAGTAATATTGGGTTGGTGTATCAGCATCAGGGTAGTTTGGATAAAGCCCTTGAGTATTGTTTAAAGGCTTTGAAAATACAAGAGGAATTGAATGACAAAGAAGCAATTGCGCGTTCTTTAAATAATATTGGTGCTATTTATAAGGACATGAAAAAAGTTCCATTAGCTGTTTCTTATTTTCAAAAAGCCCTGGTTATACAGGAAGACTTGCAGGATAAAAAAGGGATGGCCTATTCTTATAATAATATTGGCGCTGTTTATAACAACAAAGGGGATTATAAAGAGGCTATCATTTGG